>Ga0105106_10002846_pt1 | contig 12416 bp, 11 predicted proteins | sample PPLLaktember2015_5_FD_79109 | JGI IMG/M metagenome (GOLD analysis project Ga0105106, IMG submission 79109) | Freshwater sediment microbial communities from Prairie Pothole Lake near Jamestown, North Dakota, USA - PPLs Lake P8 Core (1) Depth... | ecosystem: Environmental > Aquatic > Freshwater >...
GGCCGAGCCGTCGCGCGTGGCCGCGAACGCGATGAGGCTGACCCCGATCACGGACGTGACGCTGCCCAGCGCCACGAGCACGCCACCGGCGGGATCACGGACCCACTGCCGTCGTGGCGTTCGCCCGCCGGGTGGGCCCTCGCCCTCGTCGCCCGTCGTCGTGACCTTGGGCGGGGGGACGGGTGGTGGCGCGGTCTTCGTGCAGCGCGAGCGATTGATCTTCGCCTCGTCGGCCGCCTCCTTCGGCGGACGCGAGGCCAGGAACTCGTCGTAGTACTTCACGGCGACGTCACAGCGTCCACCGAGGCGTTCGGCCTGCGCGCGCGCGTACACGTACTCCGGCCGCGGATCGATCGCATACGCCTCGCCGAAGGCCGCGCTCGCCTCGAGGTACTCCGAGCGCTGGAAGTGTTCCTCGGCGCGGCGCACCGCGTCTTCGGTCGCCGCGGGATCGGCCGCCGGGGCCGCCAAGGCCAACGCGACCAGGTATGGCGTCATGAGCACGCGTCAGGGCCGAACCGTCGACGGGTACATCGCGTCGAGGTCGCGCGGCTTGTCGTTCGACGACGTGCTCGTGCTCGACTTGCCGCGACGCGTCGACTTGCGCTTGCGCGACGATTCGGAGCGATGGGAGCCGGCCGGCTCGTCGTCGACGATCACGGTTGGCTCCGCAGGTGTCGGCGGCACGAGGGGGGGAATCGCCGGCGGGGCGGCGATCGTGCCGGCGGTGCCGGGCAACGGCTTCGTCGGACCGAGCGGCGGCGTCGTGGCGACCGGCGGCGAGGGAGTAGCGACGCGCTGCGGCACCGGTCGCGCCTCGGCCGGCGGCGTGGGCCATGTCGCGCTCGCGGGTGCGTCGTCCTCGGTCGCTTTCGTGAGGGTCGACAGGGTCGCGCTGCCGTCGGGACTCTGGTGCTCGGCGGTGGAGCTGTCCTGGAACGCGCGCGCGAGCTGATAGCCGCCGATGCCGGCGGCGACCAGCGCCAGTCCGAGCGCAATCCCAGCGGCCTGCAGGCGCGTCGCGGCCCGCGGTCTCGCGATCGCCCGCATGGGGATGACGTCGGTGGGCGCCGCCTGGGCGGGCGGCAGCGCCAGCGCACCCGAGCCGCCCATGTGGATCTGTGTCGGCGCCGTCTCGTCCTCGTCCTCGAGCGACGTGGGCACGTCGCCGAACAGCTCGAGCATCGTCTGCGCGAGCACGCGGGGCGACAGCGAGATGCGAGCGTCGCGGGCGAACGCCTCGAGGTCGAGCTGCAGCGCCTGGGCGGAGACGTAGCGCTCACCGGGATCGCGGGCCAGCGTGCGCAGCACGATGCGCTCGAGCGCCGGGGGATACGCCGGATCGATCTCGCGCGGCCGCGCGAAGATGCCGCGGACGATCCGCGACATCACGTAGTAGTCGTTGGTGCCGGAGAACAGCGTGCGGCCGGTCGTCATCTCGTAGAGCAGGATGCCGAGCGCGAACACGTCGGTGCGGCGATCGACCGGGTGGCCCTCGCACTGCTCGGGCGACATGTAGTGGACCTTGCCCTTGAGCACACCGGTCCGCGTCGCGTTGCGCTGCTCGGTCGCCTTCGCGATGCCGAAGTCGACCAGCTTCACACACCCATCGAACCGCACCATGACGTTCGACGGCGAGACGTCGCGGTGGACGAGGCCGATGAACTTGCCCTCGGGATCGCGGCACTCGTGCACGTAGTGGAGACCCTCGGCGATGCCGTGCGCGATGGTGAGCGCGGCCGGCAATGGCAAGGGACCGGGGCACGCGCGCAGCAACGCCCGCACATCGCGGCCGTGCACGTACTCCATCACGAAGAAGTACTCGCCGCCGACTTCACCGATGTCGATGACGTGGACGACGTTCGGATGGTCGAGCGTGGCCGCGAGCCGGGCCTCCTCGAGGAACATCTCGGCGAAGCCGCGATCGTCGGCGAGGTGCGGGAGCACCAGCTTCAGCACACACGGTTTCTCGAACCCACCGATCCCACGCGCCTTCGCGAGGAACAGCTCGGCCATGCCGCCGCGTGCGAGTCGTCGACCCAACACGTAGCGACCGATGACGGCGCCCGGCGCGAGTACGCCCCTGGCTCCGACCCCTTCGGCCGTCCCCTCCACCGGGGGCGATCATACGAGAGCGCACGGACGCCACTCAACCAGACGCACAGGGATCCATCGGCGCGCCCACACGTCGGCAGCCTCCACCGCGATCCCCCGCGTGGGCGCCGGTACGGTTCTTTCGTGCAGGCGGTCGATTCCTGGGATCTCGCGCCGACCTTTCGACCCATGTCGCGCGCCCCCGGGTCGGAGCGGGTTCGCGCGTGCGTACCGGCGCCGCGGCCGAGCACGCGGTCAGGGATGCTTGACCGTGACCGACAGCGAGGCGCCCTTGGGCACCGTGAGCACGCCGCCGGCGAGCACCGTCGAGCCGTCGCGCACCTGCACGTCGTTGCGACCGGCCGGCACGGAGATGCTCGACATCGGGGCGGTGCCGGCATAGCGGCCGTTGACGAACAGGCTCCCGCGGCCGCCCTCGACCTCGAGCGAGAGCGTACTGCCGGCCTTCTCGACGCGCTTCTTCTTGTCCTTCGGGCCGGTCTGCACGTCGGGCTCGAACTTGCCACCACCGCTCACGCAGAGGTGACTCGGGTCCTCGCACGCCATCCTCGACGCGGCCGCGGCCGGCTCGCTCGCGACCACGCCGAGGCCGAGCCCCAGCGCGACGGCGAGTCCGATGGTGAGTGTCTGCGTCCTCGTCCTGCGTGCCATCACTCAGAATCTCCCCGAGATCGCGACGCCGTTCAAGCTCGGCGCGACCATCACGACGTTTTCTTGCGCCGGCGCGGCCTTGTTCATCCGCTTCTTGCCGATCACGAGCATGACGATGCCCGAGACCAGGAGCGCGCCGCCGAGGCCGAGGCCGACGCCGGCGATGACGTTGCCCCGCCGGCCCTTCGCCTCGACCGCGTCGTACTCCTCGCCGTAGACCGTCGGGTCCTCGGCCCGGTTTTGATTCACTGCACCGACGGCGAGCCCGGCTACGCCCATGACAGCGAGGCCGCTGCCCGCGGCGGTCGCGACGGCGCCGGCGATGAACAGGCCGCGGCCGTTGCCGGGCTTGCGCTTCTTCTTTTTCTTCTTCTTCTTCTCGTCCTCGCCCTCGTCGGTGGTCGCGACGGTCGCGGCCTCCGCCGCCTTGGCGATCTCCTCCATCAACGCCTCGCCGCGATCGATCGCGATGTTCGCCCGCGCGATCAGATCGGCGATGTCGGCGGTCTCGACCATGCGGAAGTTCTTGTCCGCCGTCGCGTCGAGCTGGAAGTAGAGCAGGTCGAGCGCGATGCGAGCACGCTCGATGCCGGCCTCCGCCATCGCGATGTCCGAGCCCTTCTCCGCGGCGTCCAGGTACGCGTCTGCGGCATCCAGGAACAGCACGGGGTCGCCCCACTCGGCCGCCTTCGCGTCGTAGTGCATCCCCGCGGCGGTGGGATCGGCGGACGCGAGATCGCGGCCCAGCGTCTGCGCTTCGGTGCGCTTGGCCGCGGCGTCCGCCGGCGTCACCTTCTTCGGCGCCGCGATCGCGACCGCCGGCAGCATCTGCAATGGCAACGCGAGCGCCACGACCCATGCCGCCAACCTCGCGCGGCCCGAGCCGCCTCGCGTGGTGGACGGGCGATGGCGCGAGCACCTGGACTTCGAGCCACGATCCGACATCGCCGCCCAAGCTACGGGCTCGTCGCAGCGGTTGTCAAACCCGAGTGCGCACGCGCAAGTCGCCCAAGCGATTCGCCCAAGCCGTGTGCACGACGTAGAGCGTTTGCAGGTTCGGGTGGGTTCGCAGTGGTTCGCAGTCGCCCCTCGGAGTCTGATACCTTGCCGCGTGCACGGTTCGAGGTCGACGATGCAACGCGTGAGCGAGACGTGGGTCGGGATTCGGGTGTTCGCACTGGCCGCTGCGATGGCTGCTGCGGCGTGCTTCCAAGGCGCCGATCGGGAGAAAGAAGCGCCGCCCGGGAATCTCGGCGGGCTGTGTCGCGCGCCCGACGGCCACTGCCTCGAGGGCATGTGCAATCGCGATGCGAACTACTGCTTCGATCCGACGGATCCATGCACCGGCTTCTTCTGCGGCGGCAGCGAGCGCGGTACGTGCGTCGTGACGAACGAGCTGCAGCCGTCGTGCGTGTGCAACATCGGCTACAGCAACGACCAGTACGCGCTCTACTGCTGCCCACAGGACGGCTCGGACCCCGACTGCGAGCCGGTGGGTCCCGACGACGACGGCGGCGACAGCAGCAGCGGCGGCGGCGACAGTGGCAACGGCTGAGCGCGCCGCGGTCGTGCTGCTCAGCGGCGGGCTCGACTCGGCCACCGTGCTGGCACTCGCACGTGCGCTCGGCCGTCGCGTGCACGCCCTGAGCTTCCGCTACGGACAGCGGCATGCGATCGAGCTCGCGTACGCGCGCCGGCAGGCGCAGCGGCAGGGCGTGACGGCGCACGAGATCGTCGACCTCGCGCACCTCGGTTCCCTGGTCGCGTCCGCGACTGCGCTCGTCGCGGGCAGCTCGCTCGAGGTGCCCAAGGATCGCGAGCCCGAGCAGCCCGGCATCCCGTCGACCTACGTGCCGGCGCGCAACACCCTGTTCCTCGCCTACGGGCTCGCGTGGGCCGAGACGCTCGACGCCGCCGACATCTGGATCGGGGTGAACGCGCTCGACTATTCCGGCTATCCGGACTGTCGGCCGGCGTTCATCGATGCGTTCGCCGAGCTCGCTCGGGTCGCTACCCGGCGCGGGATCGAGGGCGATCCGATCCGCATCGAAGCACCGCTCTTGCACCTCGCGAAGCACGAGATCATCGGGCTCGGTGCCGATCACGGGGTGGACTATGCCGACACGCTGAGCTGCTACGACCCCGTCGTCGCGGGCGAGCACGCGCTCGCGTGCGGGCACTGCGACAGCTGCACGCTGCGCCGCCGCGGGTTCGCCGAGGCGGGCGTGCCCGATCCCACCCAGTACGTCGGTTGATCAGAGCACGAGCGGCAACAGCACCGCTCCGACGACGACGAGCACCAGATAACCGGCGAGGTCGAGGCGGATGCCGAAGCCGAGCATCGCGTCGATCTTCACGAGCTGCGTACCGTAGGCCATCGCGTTCGGCGGCGTCGACACCGGCAGCATGAACGCGAAGCTCGCGGCCATCGTCGCGAGCAGGGCGACGGGCACCGGATCGAGATCGCCGGCCTGGGCGATGCCGATGAGCACGGGCAGCATCATGCTCGTCACCGCCGTATTGCTCGTGACCTCGGTCAGCAACAACATGAGCGCCGATGCGCACAGCATCAGGCCGAGCGGCTCGCGCGCGACGGCTCCCATCGTGTCGAGCACGCCGCGGCCGATCGCCTCGGCGAGGCCGGTCTCGAACGTGAGCCGGCCGAGCGCCAGACCGCCGCCGAGCAGCAACAGCGTGCCCCAGTCGAGGTTCCGCGTGTCTCGCCACGCGAGCAGCCGCGGCCGGATCCCGCCGTCGTTCGCCGGCGCGCCGCTGGGCAGCAGGAACAACAGGCTGGCGGCCGCGATCGCGACGACGCCCTCGTCGAGCCGCGCGTCGGCCCACACGCTCCACGCGTGGGTGCGGCCGAGCGAGAGGTTGAGGATCGAAGGGGTGAGCCACGCCGCGATCGCGAGCGCGAACACGCCGACGGCCCGGCGCTCGCCCGGTGCGACGGGTCCGAGCGCGGCGAGCTGGCGCTCGACCTCCGCCGACAGGCCGGCGAGCCGCGCGACCGGTGCGGGAAAGCGTCGCACCGCGATCGCGGACGCGATGACCAGCATCGCCAGCGCAGTGGGCAGCGCGAACGCCATCCAGCGGGCGAAGTCGAACCGCGCGCCGAGCCGATCCTCGAGCATGCCGATCGCGAGCACGTTCGGTCCGGTGCCGATCGGCGTTGCGACCCCGCCGATCGACGACGCATACGCGACCATGATGCACAGCCCCCCGCCGTAGCGATCGAGCACACGCCGGCGTTCCGGATCGGTGCCGACGACCTCGCGCATGGTGGCGTGCAGGCCGAGCGCGACGGGCAGCAGCATCGCCGTGGTCGCGGTGTTCGAGATCCACATCGAGAATGCGAACGAGATCGCACCCATTGCGATCATCGCCCGCTTCGGCGAGCCCGCGACGATCCTCCGCGCGACGAGCCACAGCGCAACGCGACGATCGACGCCCTGGCGCGAGAGGCCCTCGGCCAGCAGGAACCCGCCCAGGAACAGGAAGATCAGCGGATCGGCGATCGGGCCGAACGCCTCGTCGGCCGGGGCGACGCCGAGCAGCACCGCGAGCGCAGGGCCGAGCAGGGCCGACACGGCGAGCGGGATGGCCTCGGTGATCCACAGGATCACGACGGCGGCGGCGACGGCCGCGAGCGCGTGCGCCTGGCTCGTCAGGCTCGGCATCGGCATCGCGAGCAGCACCGCGAAGGCGAGCGGTGCGAGCACGAGCCCGACCACGCGGCGGCGCGCCTCGAATCGGGCTTCGGCCGCGCTGATCGCTTCCGCGACTTCCACGGGGCCCAGTGTGCCGGACCTCGCGCTGTAGCACACTATCGCGAGTGACCGACCCCGCGCCGCGACGCTGGCACATGCCGGCGGTGATCGTCGGGGTGGCATGCGTGTGGCTCGCAGCGGGCACGGGGCTCGTCAGCAGCAACGACGGCTCGCATCTGGCGCTCGCGCGGGCATTCGCACGCGGCGAGGTCGCGATCGACGACGACGTCGCGCTCACCCTCTGGGTCGATCGCGCGGTCGTCGACGGTCGCCAGTACTCCGACCGTCCACCGGGCACCGCGGCGGCAGCCGTGCCCGCGACGTGGGCCGGCGGGCGGCTCGACCCCGTGCTGTGGGAGGACGCGCAGGCCCGACACGACACGCGCGTGCGCCCGGCGGGCCAGCGCTACGCCGAGACGTACTCGATCCGCAGCCGCCGCTTCGGCGTCGGTGTGCCGCTCGCGATGCTGCAGGGCACGGTGCTCGCGATCGCGGCGCACTGTGCCCTCGTCGGCGCGCTGGGCCTCGTCTGCCTGGAGCGCTGGCTGCGGCTGCACGGGTTGTCGTTCGTCGGCCGCGTGTTCGCGGTGCTCGGCGTCGGCCTGGCGACGCTGTTCGGGCCCTATGCGACGGTGCTCTTCTCGCACGTCACGAGCGGGACGCTGTGGTGCGCGCTGGCGCTCGCATGCGCGCTGGCGGATCGCGATCCGCCCCGCGCGCGATCACTGCACGTGGCCGCCGGGTTACTCGGCGGATGGGCAGTCGCGAGCGACTACTCGATGATCGTTCCGATCGGACTGCACCTCGCGCTGGCGGTGCCGTGGCGATCGTGGCCCTGGGCCGCGCTCGGTGCCCTCGCGCCCGCGGCTGCGCTCGCCGGCTATCACACCGCGGCGTTCGGCTCGTGGCGGTCGATCGGCTACGACCACCACGCGAACTTCGCGTTCGCGCGCGAGCGCGGCTCGACTCTCGCCGGCGATCTGCTCGCCGGCCTATGGGTCTTGCTCGGTGCGGGCCGCGGAGCGGGGGTACTCGCCCAGGCACCGCTCGTGTGGCTCGGTGCAGTCGGTCTCGTCGTCGGCAAGCGCTGGCGCGAGGGACTGCCGGTGCTCGCGTGGGTGCTCGTGCTCGCGTTCCATCGCACCCCGTGGGGGGGTGCGACGATGGATCACCGCTATCTCGTCCCGGCAGTGCCGATCGTGGCGCTCGGGTTTGCGCCGATCTGGCAGCGATGGATCGAACGTGAACATCGCCTACGTAGAGCGATCCTGATGGGCACGATCGTGCTCTTGCTGTGCTCCGCAGTGCTCGCCTGGTCGAACTTCGTCGCGATGCGCGACGGCTGAACCGTTCGCGGGCGGCGGCAACTGTATGCTGTCGACATGGGGAATCGATGGTGGGCGGCATGGGCTGCGGCGGCCGTGATCGCGGCGTGCGGCGGCGACGGGGACGGACGCACGACGACGGCGTGGGAGCCGGGCTCGAGCGACGGCGACGACGGACCGGGCACGATCTCGGTCGGCGACTCGGCGGACGACGACGCGGATGCCGAGACGGGCGGCAAGACGACGACCGCGACGACGCAGAGCACGACGGATCCCGACGCGAGCACCGACGATTCCGGCTCCGATGGATCGGCGACGACGGGCGAGCCCCTCGACTGCGCGCAGATCGGCTACACCGGCTACTGTGACGGCGACGTGCTCGTGTGGTGCGAGGACGAGCAGATCATGATGGTCGACTGCGCCGGGCAGGGCGAGGTGTGTGCGTTCCAGAACGATCGCATCGGCTACAACTGCGTGCCCGCGGGCGGCGGCGGCTTCGGCTATCCGGTCGGCGACGGCACGACGGGGCCGGCGGGCGGGTGGACCGTGACGCAGGTGCTCGGGCACTACCTGAACTCCGGCAGCTTCGTCGGCGGCCACCTCGCGCAGGACATCGCGAACGGCGAGGCCGCCACCGCGAACGCACCGGTGTTCTCGGTGGCGGACGGCACCGTGCTGTACGCCGGAGGCAACGCGAGCACGTACGTGAACGTCGTGCTCGTCGAGCACGCGCATCCGGACGGCGGCACGATCTGCTCGTTCTACGGCCACCTCGGCAGCGTCACCGTCAGCGCCGGCGACGTCGTCACTCGCGGCCAGCAGATCGCGACGGTGCTCGACTGGCAGGCGCAGTTCGGTTCGACGAACTCCCACCTGCACTACGTGCTGCTCTCGTCCGACCTGTGCGCGGCGTCGGATGCGGCCAACGGCGCCCTCATCTGCGGCTACGACGACACCGCCGGCCCCAACGGCATCGAGGGCCTCGACACCGAGCCGTTCACCTACACGTCGATCGGCGACGCCTGCGGCGATCACAACTACCCGGACTCGTTCATCTCGCCGAGCCAGTTCATCGACCTCCATCATTACTAGTCCTCTCGAGCTCCCTGCGCGGCCCGGAAGTTGACGGATCGGATCGGCCGCGAGACCGTCGGCCGAGCGGATGGCCGAACCGCAGGAAGAGCCCGAGCGGCGCGACGAGGGCCGCGGCCTCCGCAGCCCACACCTGTGGGTCACGAGCACGTACTTCGCGGAGGGGTTTCCCTACGCGCTCGTGAACAACATCGCCGAGCTGCTGTTCCAGGCGCTCGGCGCCTCACTGCAGGCGATCGGGCTCACAGCGATCTTCCACCTGCCGTGGAACCTGAAGTTCCTGTGGGCACCGGCGCTCGATCGCTACGAGACCAAGCGCCGTTTCATGATCGGCTGCGAGATCGTCGTGCTCGCGCTCGTGCTGCTGCTCGCGGCGCTCGGCCAGGCGACGACGCTCGCCATGCTCGCGTTCGTGTTCATCCTGCTCGCCATCGTCTCGGCGACGCACGACATCGCGATCGATGCGTTCTACCTCGAGGCGCTCGACGAGAAGGGCCAGTCGAAGTACGTCGGCTACCGCGCGGCCGCCTACCGCGGCTCGGTGCTGCTCGCGAGCGGCCCGATCCTGATCGTCATCGGCGAGCTCGGCTGGCGCATCGGCTGGCTCCTCTGCGCGCTCGTCGTGGCCGCGTTCCTCGTGTACCACTGGCGCTTCCTGCCGCGCGTCGAACGGCTGCAGCCGCCTTTGCGCCTGTGGTTCACGCCGCGTCGCGTGACGGCGATCGGCATCGCTGCGGCGATCCTCGTCGCGATCGTGCTCGTCGAGCGCCTGTGGCCTTGGTGGTCGACGTTCCGCGCGTGGTGGAACGCCCGCATCGGCGGCATCCCGTTCTTCGGCCAGCTCAGTCTCGAGGGGTGGATCGGCCTCGTCCTGCTCACCGTCGTCGTCGCCGCGCTCGCGATGCTCGGACGGCTGCGGAACTGGCTCGCCCGTCACGACTCGCCCTACGCGCGAGCCTTCCTCCACCTGCTCGATCGCCCGCTGATGGGCCGCGCGCTCGCGTTCATCGTGCTGTTCCGCTCCGGCGAGTCGTTCCTGATGAAGATGCGGATGCCGTTCCTCCGGCAGGAGTGCGGCATGGACATCGAGACCTACGGGCTCATCAACGGCACGCTCGGCTGGAGCGCGACCCTGCTCGCGACGCTCGTCGGCGGCTGGCTCATCGCGCGGCACGGCCTGCGCCGCTGGCTGTGGCCGTTCCTGCTCGCCCAGAACATCCCCAACCTTCTATATGCGTGGGCTGCCAGCCAGCCCGATCCCGGGGCCCTCGGTCCGGTCGTCCTCGGCAGCGTCGTCATCGGCGAGGACGTCGGGGCCGGGCTCGGCACCGCGGTGTTCATGGTCTACCTCATGCGGTGCGTCGATCCGCGCCACAAGGCCACGCACATGGCCGTGCTCACCGCGATCATGAGCATCGGCTTCACGCTGGCCGGCGTCGCCAGCGGCTTCCTCGCCGACCTGCTCGGGTTCTCGTCGTACTTCGTGCTGACCTTCGTGGCGACCGTGCCCAGCATGCTGCTCGTGCCGTTCGTCCCGTACCTCGACCGGCCGCAGGACCGGCCGGCCGGCTCGACACCCGGGCGGGCGTAAGCCGAAGGCGCCGGGTGCGTTGAGCGGACGCGTGCCGGCTCGCGCGACGACCCATCACCGCGCATCGGCCGCGGCACGGCTTTGGGATAAGCTCGGAGCCGTTCGACCCATGCGACCCTCGCGAATCGCCCTGTCCCGATCCGTCGCCCTCGCGAGCGTGCTCGCGGGTGCGGGCGCGTGGGCGGTCCCGGCCGCCGCCGACGCGGCCCCCGGCAAGATCGGCAAGAAGGACGGGGAGTACGGGCCGTTCTTCGAGGACGAGCCGGTCTCCGACACCGCGCACGCGTCGTCGCTGCAGAAGAAGGACAAGCCGCCGCTCTTGTCGGTGGGCAAGGGCAGGTTCTGCTTCCTCGACGGCAGCCGCTGCAAGGCGTCGCTGCTGATCTCCGCCGGCGTCGGCGCGGGCTTGCGCGTGCCGGCGAGCGATGCCGGTCCCGACATGCCCTACAGCGCGTTCAACGTGCACGGCGGCTTCGTCATCCGCCCGTTCATGTGGGCCGGACGCGAGTGGCATCCGTGGGGCCTCGGCCTGGTCGCGAGCTGGTCGCGGGGCACCGGCTCGGTCACTGCGCAGGGCGACTCCGAGGATCAGGACATCGCGGAGACGAACCGCACCGACGCGGTGCGTGTCGGACTGCTCAACCAGTTCTGGCTGATGAAGCGACCGCACGGGCTGCACCTCGATCTCACCGTCGGAGCCGTACGCAGCGAGGTGCTCACGAGCGGCTACAAGCTGTGGGGCACCCACGCGGAGGTCGGCTTCGGCGTCGGCGGCTGGGCGACGCTGTTCGCCGGCGCCGACTTCCTCGACCGCGACACGCGGCTGCTGTTCGGGCTGCGCGCGCACGGGATCATCTCCGGACCGATCATCGCGATGGCGCTCGCCGGCATGGCGATCGGAGGTGCGCTGTGATCGTCGCGATCGCGTGGTGGCTCGCGTTCGCACCAGCGCCCGCGGAGGCCGAGACATCGTCGCGCGCGATCGAGCCCGCAGCTGCGGCCTCGGTGGAAGCGCCGACCGACGAGGTCCCGACCCCGACGACCGACACCACGACAGCACCGGCCGACGACGCGACGACGCCCGCCGAGCCGGTCGAGACCGTGCGCGCGAAGGTGTCGGCCGGCAACAAGCAGACCAAGGCGCCGTACTACGACCCGTCCGACATCACCGCGTTGCGTAGCCGCTACCGCCTCTCGGAGGACATCCCGCCGCCGCGTACCGCGAAGTGGCGCTGCCTCATCGCCGATCCCGTGTGCGCCTTCAACGTCGAGGTCAACGCGACTTCGGCGTTCGCCGGCCGGTTCAAGCAGGGCGACGTGCGCGATCGAACCGCCCGCAAGTGGGCGAGCGGCCGCGCGCAGTACGACGTCTGGGTGAACATCCCGGTGCTCGTCGAGACGCTCGGGCGCCAGCGCTACACACGAATGACGCTCGGGCCGAAGGCGGGCGTCGCCTTCAGCGACACCGGCGACACGTGGGGCAACCTCGGCATCGCGATGCGCTACTGGCTCGGGCGCGGCAAGTGGGCGCCGACGATCGAGCTGACGAGCGCCCTGTCGTTCAAGATCGCCCGCCGAGAGACGCAGGATCTCGGCGGCGCCGAGCCGAAGTACGAGATGCACCGCGGGCCTGTCGGCATCGCCGGAGACATCGGCTTCGGCCTCGGCGGCTTCGGAGCGATCGTGCTCGGTGGCCAGTACGACAGCCCGCTCGCGCGCGAGGACGTGCCCGACCGGTTCCGCACCTCGGCGTCCGGCATGCTGTACGTCGGCTTCCGCGGCAACATCCTCTGGGGCGGCCCGGCTGCGGCGGCGGTGATGACCCACGGCCTCACCCAGCGCTACGGCAAAGAGCCGAACTGAGGCGCA
>Ga0105106_10002848_pt1 | contig 12412 bp, 10 predicted proteins | sample PPLLaktember2015_5_FD_79109 | JGI IMG/M metagenome (GOLD analysis project Ga0105106, IMG submission 79109) | Freshwater sediment microbial communities from Prairie Pothole Lake near Jamestown, North Dakota, USA - PPLs Lake P8 Core (1) Depth... | ecosystem: Environmental > Aquatic > Freshwater >...
AGTGTGCTTCAGATATATGTAGAGCCAGAGTAAGGAGACCGACGATCATAAAAAAGTAACGATGCTCATAGCCGTCATTCCCGCGAAGGCGGGAATCCAGAAAATATGTAGGGGCAATTCATGAATTGCCCCTACTTGTATGTCTTATTGGTGTTCAAATATTTTAAACTTTGTTATATTGCTGGACAAGCTCTATTCAAACTTTGCGGCGACTTCTTCCTTGACATAATTCTCAAGTATATCGCCGACCTTGAGGTCGTTAAAGTTCTCCACCATGATCCCGCACTCAAAACCTGTTAGCGCTTCTTTCACATCTTCCTTGAATCTTTTCAGGGAGGATATCCTGCTTTCATAAATAACGACATTGTCCCTTATTACCCTGAGACCGGAACTGGTCCTTAAAATCTTACCGTCGATTACATAGCAGCCGGCAATTGTTCCGATACGTGATATATGAAACAGGTTTCTTACTTCTGCCCTGCCAAGAATTTTTTCGGTAATGGTTGGGGCCAGAAGACCTTCAAGTGCCTTCTTGACATCATCGATCGCTTCGTAAATTATATTGTAAAGCCTGATGTCAACGCCTTCTTTTTCAATAAGTGCAGAAGCTTTTGCGTCAGGACGTATGTTAAATCCGATAATAATTGCATTTGATGCAGTTGCGAGCATGACATCGGATTCATTTATACCCCCCGTGCTTGCGTGAATTACATTTACTTTAACCTCTGGATGAGTAATATTGGAAAGGGCATCTTTAACTGCTTCTGCAGAACCTTGAACATCTGCTTTTAAAATAATGTTAAGGTCCCGAACTTCGCCCTGTTTTACTTTTTCATAAAGTTGATCCAGCGTTAGTTTTTTCATTTTTGCAGCGGTAGTAGTTCTTTGTTTCTGGAGCCTGTTCATCGCTATCTGTCTTGCTTTTCTCTCGTCTTCCATGACAATAAAGATATCGCCTGCCTGAGGGACATCAGGAAAGCCGATAACCTCTACAGGTGTTGAAGGCCCTGCTTTTTCAATCTTCTTGCCGGTATCGTCAATAAGGGCCCTTACCCTGCCGGCAACGGTGCCTACAAGAAATGAATCCCCGACCTTAAGCTCTCCTGCATTTACAAGGACCGTACCGATCGGCCCCCTGCCTTTGTCGAGTTTGGCCTCAACAATGGTTCCCTTTGCAAGCCTGGTATAGTTTGCTTTCAGTTCCATTACTTCTGCCTGAAGCAGAATCATTACAAGCAGTTTTTCAATCCCTATTCTTTCTTTTGCAGATACCTCAACAAATATATTCTGCCCGCCCCATTCTTCAGAAACAATGCCGTGCTGGGCCAGCTCATTCTTGACCCTTGTAATATTTGCATCGGGTTTGTCAATTTTATTTATTGCTACAATGATAGGCACGTTTGCAGCTTTGGCATGGTCAATTGCTTCTATAGTCTGCGGCATGACACTGTCGTCAGCGGCAACAACAAGAACTACGATATCGGTTACCTTTGCGCCTCTGGCCCTCATCATTGTAAATGCTTCATGGCCCGGGGTGTCAAGGAAAGTTATCTCCTTGTCTTTCAATTTTACTTTATATGCCCCAATATGCTGCGTTATACCTCCTGCCTCTGTCTCGGTAACCTTTGTTTGCCTGATCGCATCAAGCAGGGTGGTCTTACCATGGTCCACATGCCCCATAATGGTAACAATCGGAGGGCGGGGGCTAAGGGACGATTCTTCAACCTCTGCTTCTTCAAGCATAGTTTCTTCACTCTCGATATTTGTCAGTTCAAGTTTTAATCCAAAGGTTTCTGCTACAATCTGGGCTGCATCTGCGTCCAGAGGCTGATTTATGGTTGTCATATAACCAAGCTCCATGAATTTTTTGATGACCTCATTTACTTTCTGTCCAATGAGTTCTGCAAATTCCTTTACAGTCGAACCTTCCTGGAATTTAAGAACGCGCTTCCTGGGCTGGGTAGTCAGAGGTGGAGGAGTCGATTCAATTTTCTGTGCAAACGGTCTTTTATCATGTTTTTTGAAATGGGACCTGAAGTCCTGAGCTTTTTTCGTTACATCGACTCGCCTTATTGAGTCAAACGCCCTCTGCATTCCGGGTTTGGCCTTGAATTTAGATATCTTAGTTTGGTCTATTTCTTTTTTAAATCTGTCAGGGAGAATAATTTCATCCGTTTCTATTACCGGCGTTTCTACACTTTTGGGTAATACGACAGGCTCTTTTTGAGAGGGTTCTTCAACCTCTGTTATTCTTGCTTCAACAGAGGGCTTAACTGCTTTTTCAGACCGGGGTTCTATCGCTGCACGGTCTTTTGTCTTTTTTACTGCAGGTTTTTCCTCAATCGCTGGTTTTTCCGGTTTTAAAAATATACTTGTCAGTTTTTCGGCAATATCATCATCAATATTAGCCATATGGGACTTAACCTCTATGCTCATTCCTGCTAGCTTGGCAATGATCTCCTTGTTGGTGACACTTAGTTTCTTTGACAGTTCATATATTCTCATTCCGGTTATTTTTCCTCAAAAATGTTGATAATATCAACCCTTAAAACACAAATATATTTTTTCAGTCGTAAAATCGCCTTGGGTTAAATTGGGTTGTAAGTTTTTCTGGTTTAATGTTATCATAACTTCTCTTTTTAAAGCAATTAAAGCCGGTTCTGAATTAAGCCGGTCAAATCGGATTATTCATAACGAACGACATTCATATATTGTCCGGGCAAGCCTGACAATCATGAATGGGACGATCAAGTTTCACGGGAGGTGGTTAAACAATGGCAGTATGTTCAGTTTGTGGGAAGAAGAAGGTATCCGGAAATATTGTAAGTCATGCTAACAATAAAACAAAACGTGTATTTATGCCAAACCTGCAGAAGGTCAAGATGCAAACCGCGCATGGCATAAGAAGATCGTATGTCTGTACCAGATGTCTCCGGTCAGGTAAAGTTAAAAAAGCAGTTTAAAAATGAATAATGATCAGTGAGTAATTAGTAATTAAGGTATAAAGAATTTCCTTAATTGCTAATTGATCATTACTCATTGATAATTAAATATGCAGTCTCTTCATAATATCCTCAAAACATTTGTTAAAGATCATGGACTCGAAGGCGGTGTAGTTCTTAACTCCCTACAAAATCAATGGGGAAATATCGCGGGACAAACCGTTGCTTCACACACTTTTCCCGACATAATAAAAGGTAAAGTCCTTACCCTTATTGTTGACACACCTCAATGGCTGCATCATTTAAGTTTCTTCAAAGAAGAAATTGTGACAAAACTTAAATCGTATAATGTAGTCGAGGTACGATTCAAACTCGGCAAGCTTCCTGAAAATACAAAGGAAACACATGCGGCCGGGGATGTTAAATTGAGCGAAGATGATCTGATATATTTGGATAATACGCTCAAGAATCTTAAGGATGAGGACTTGCGCGAGAAATTCAGGACGCTGATCGTGCATGGGTTGATGAGGGGAAAGAAATAATTATGCCGACTCTTCGTAGATAAGAAGCGGCTTTTCCCGTTTGGTAATGACTTCTTCTGTGATAAGGCATTCCTTAACATTGCTCTGTGACGGTATTTCATACATTAAGTCAAGCATGACGTCTTCGAGAATGGCACGGAGCCCTCGCGCACCAGTCTTGCGCTTGATGGCTTCTTTGGCAATGGCTGTTAAAGCGGTGTCGGTAAATTTCAGTTTTACGCTGTCAAAAGAAAACAGCTTCTGATATTGCTTGATGATCGCATTTTTTGGCTCCGTAAGTATTCTGATAAGCGCTGTTTCACTCAGCTCCTCCAGTGTCGCTATAACAGGGAGCCTTCCCACAAATTCAGGGATAAGGCCGTATTTTATCAGATCCTGAGGTTGTATCAGCTTCAGAATATCGTTTGTTTTATGCCCATGTATATGTTTTTGTTCAGCGCCGAATCCGACCACTTTCCTGCCGATCCTTTCCTCTATTGTTTTCTCAATGCCCACAAAGCCCCCGCCGCAAATAAATAAAATGTTGGCGGTATTTACCTGGATAAATTCCTGCTGGGGATGTTTTCTCCCGCCCTGGGGCGGAACGTTTGCAATGGTCCCCTCTATAATTTTCAGTAGCGCCTGTTGAACCCCTTCTCCTGATACATCTCTTGTTATTGAGACGTTCTCTGTCTTCCGGCTTATTTTGTCAATCTCGTCGATATATACGATGCCTCTCTGGGCTTTTTCCACATCATAATCCGCGGCCTGTATAAGTTTGAGTATGATATTCTCTACGTCTTCACCCACATATCCTGCTTCTGTAAGCGTTGTGGCGTCTGCAATTGTAAAAGGAACATCAAGGAATTTTGCAAGCGTTTGGGCCAGAATTGTCTTCCCCGTGCCTGTAGGGCCTATGAGAAGGATATTGCTTTTTTGCAATTCAATCTCGGATTGCTTGGGACTGTATATCCGTTTGTAATGGTTGTGTACCGCAACCGAGAGGATTTTCTTGGCTCGATCCTGTTCTATTATATAATCGTTCAGAAAGCTCTTTATCTCTTTTGGTTTTGGAAGTTTCTGCGTGATGTTGATATCAAAGGAGGCATCAAGTTCCTCGGCCATTATATCGTTACACAGGGCTATGCATTCGTTACAAATATATACTGTCGGCCCTGCTATAAGTTTTCTGACCTCTTTCTGGCTTTTCCCGCAGAAAGAACATTTGAGGATTATGTTATTGTTGCTTGTTTTATTCTCTTTCATAATGACTCCGTTTTATCGATCCCATATAACAATCGAATCATGCCTGTTTTTTTAAAGTCTCTATTACTTCATCAACGAGTCCGTACTCTTTTGCCTCATGTGAAGACATGAAATAGTCCCTTTCAGTGTCGATCTGTATTTTCTCAATGGACTGGCCGGTATGTTTTGCAAGAATTTTGTTGAGAGTATCTTTCATCCTCAACATTTCTCTGGCATGAATCTCCACATCTGTTGCCTGACCATGGAATCCTCCGATGGGTTGGTGGATCATTATACGGGAATTAGGAAGGACAAATCTTTTCCCTTTGGTGGCAGCGGTCAGCAGTAGCGCTCCCATACTGGCAGCCTGCCCGATGCAATAAGCTGCAATATCAGGTTTGATATACTGCATGGTATCGTATATGGCCAGCCCTGAAGAAACAACGCCACCCGGGGAGTTTATATATATATTGATATCTTTTTCGTGGTCTTCGGTCTGAAGAAAAAGCAACTGGGCAATAACGGTATTTGAGACTATGTCATCTATAGCGCTGCCGATAAATACGATCCTGTCTTTCAGCAGCCTGGAATATATATCATAGGCCCTCTCCGACCTTCCGGTTTGTTCAATTACAATTGGTATTAAACTCATATCCTCTCCTTTTAATTAATGTAGGGGCATATTGCAATATGCCCCTACTGTATGGTCGCTTCCTCTAATATGAAATCAAGAACTTTGTCAGCAAATAACCTGCTCCTGAGAGCTTCTATGGAACCTTCTCTTACAGAGTACAGCTTTGTGACTTCTTCGGGTTTAAGGTTGTTCCGGACGGCTGTCTCATTAATCGCTTTTTTAATATCATCTTCAGTTGCCTCGATTTTTTCCTTTTTACCTATGGCTTCCAGAAGAAGTACGCTTTTAACATTGTCTCTTGCAGTCGTTTCATACTCTCTTTTTAATTCTTCGTCAGCCTTAAGGGGTTCACCCTTCTTTTCGGCATCCTGTTTAGCTTTATAAATCAGGGAATCAATCTCTCCCTCTACCATGGAATTAGGAACATCAAAGGTATGTGCCTTGATAAGCTCATTCAGGATATCTTTTTTATATTCAAGATTTATCTGAATTTTTTTCATTTTGCTGAGATTGTCTTTTATTTTATTTTTCAGCTCTTCAATGGTGCCGCAGTTAGCTTCTTTTGCAAAATCGTCATCTAATGGAGGTATGTTCTTTTTCTTTGCTTCCGTTATGTGCACTTTAAACAACACTTCCTTTCCGGCTATTGTTTTATTTGGATGATCACTTTCAAAATTTAACTTTACTTCGGCAGACTCTCCTTTTTTCTTCCCTATTAAGGCGTCAGTGAACTCTTTTGGCATTGATTCAGGATTAAGAACTAAAGGATAATCCTTATAAGAGATTTCTTCATTTAAGTTATCCGCAATATATGCGTCAGTATTGATAATGGCCATGTCATCTTCTTTTAGAGCATCTTCAGTAACCGAATATAATGCCTTGCTTTCCTGCATTAAATGTAGTGTTTTTTCTACTTCATCGTTTTCGACAGTAAAAATTTTTTCCTTAAGCGCAATACCTTGATATTTCAGCTCTCCTATTTCGGGTTTTACCTCAATGGTAACAGTAAAGGAAAGGGGCTGACCGGGCACCAATTCTATTTTATCATCTATATGAGGATAGCTGACAGGTTCAAGATCTGCTTCTTTGATCGCTTTCATGTAAAACTCCGGAATGATTTTTTCTATCACTTCGGCTTCAACGTTTTTACTGTATTTGTTTTCGAGGATCGCCTGCGGAACCTTACCGGGCCTGAAGCCGGGTATTTTAGATGTAGCCCTGATTTTATTGTAAACAGCGTTTGTCTCAGATTTAATAACATCAGAAGGGATGTTAATTGTCAGTTTTCTTGTAGTAGGTGACAGTTGTTCTATTCCCTGTAGCATTTATACCTCGAAAATTTGGATTTTGTTTATAATTTAGAATTATACAAATAATTTGTCAATTTTATCTGCCCGACATAATCCCTGCATTGTATATATTATAATAAACAATTGATATGGAAAAACGTATATCTGTTGTTATCCCTAACTACAACAATGCGGCTACGATCGGTAAATGTCTGGAGGCTGCCTTTGATTCACAATACCGCAACTATGAAGTTATTGTGGTTGACGATAAGTCTGAAGACCATTCGGTTGAAATTATAAAACAGTACCCCTGTAAATTGATCTGCCTCGAAAATCATGCGGGGACTTCAAAGGCAAGGAATACCGGCGGGAAAGACAGCGGCGGAGAGTTCATCTTCTTTATAGATGCCGACTGTCTCCTCCAGAGAGATACGCTGTCGATTGTGAACAGGACCATTATGTCATTACACCACCACTCAACCATTGTCAAAGGAAAGCAGGATGGGGTCGTTATCGGCGGCACATATACCAAAATACCTTATGACAAAGGTTTTTTCAGTATCTTTCAGTCAGTATTTGTAAATTATTCTGAAACAAGAACTGTTAATCCTGATTATATTGCCGCCCATGCAATGATCATCAATGCAGAGGCATTTAAAGAGAGTGAAGGTTTTCCGGAAGACTTTTTGCCGATCATAGAAGACGTTGAATTTACTCATCGTTTGAAAAGATCAGGTTTTAAACTTATTGTAAATCCGGAAATACAGGTTCAGCATATATTTAACTTTACCTTCTTGAAATCAATGCGCAACGCTTTCAGGAAAACGAAGTACTGGGTTATGTATTCGCTCAGGAACAAAGATCTGTTGACCGACTCCGGTTCAGCTTCAACAGAATTAAAGACGAATGTTGTATGTTATTTTTTAACTTTGATCAGTGTAATTCTCTGGATTATTATTCGAAAACCGATAATCATGTATTTCTTTCAGTTTATTCTTATACTAAATATATTTGTAAGCAGGCGATTGTTGAAGACATTCCATGAAACAAAAGGGGCCCTGTTCGGTGTGCAGGCATTTTTGTTTTATACAATGCTTTATCCTCTTCCTGTCGGATTGGGGACCATTGCAGGAACAATAAAATTCTTATTAAAAAGGTAAATAATATATGTCTTATTCTCCTTTTCGTCATATAGATTCGGTATTCTGGAAAAGTAATCCCATTCAGCTCACCTTTTTTCTTACCAGAAGGTGTAATCTGAGATGCCCTTTCTGCTTCTATCTTTCTGGAGACAGGGAGGCGGCAATAAACAATTTAACTGAACTATCACTTGATGAGATAGAAAAAATATCTTCTTCGCTCGGAAAACTGCTTTGGCTTGCATTTTCCGGAGGCGAAATATTTCTGAGAAGCGACATAGTTGAGATAACAAAGACATTTTATGAAAGAAACAGGCCAGCCATAATACTCTTTCCCACAAACGGACTTCTTACCGATGTTATAAAAGAGAAAATTGAGGAGATCCTGGATTATTGCAGGAAAAGCACCATTGTAGTAAAGCTTTCTCTTGAGGGATTGGAAGATCTGCATGACTCTATCAGGGGTATGAAAGGGAGCTTTCAGAAAACCATTCAGACTTACAGGGCGCTCAGGGCATTACTTGATATATATCCGCATTTTGATCTCGGAATAAATACTGTTTTTAGTTCAGTAAATCAGGATTACATGGATGAACTTATAGATTTTGTTAATGGACTGGAAGGGATCCGGACCCACACTGTATCTCTGATCAGGGGAACAGTTTCGGATAGGGAGCTCAAAGATATTGACAGCGAAAAGTATCATAAAACCATTAGCAGGCTGGCGTCAAATTTAAAGCAGAAAATATCCGGGATATATAATTTTAAAGGCGCAAAACTCAAGGCGGCCCAGGACATATTGCAGCGCAGGATGATTTATAATACGCTGAAACAGAAAAAACAGATGATCCCATGTTATGCCGGCAGATTAAACCTTGTTCTGACGGAGACAGGAGAGGTTTATCCCTGCGAATCTTTTACTATGGGGATGGGCAATGTGAGGTATAATAATTATGACCTGGCAAAAATATTAAAAAACGATAAGGCGCAAAAATATCTGCGTTCAATTCAGGACAAAGATTGTTATTGCACGCATGAATGTTATTTTATGACAAATATTTTATTCAATTCTTCTATGTATCCTGCACTTTTGAAGGAATATTTGCAGTTATAATTGCAATCATAGCGTTGAAAGGATTATCATATAAAATGAATTTATCTGTTGTTATTCTTGCTGCAGGCCTTGGAAAGAGAATGAATTCTAACATTCCCAAAGTTCTTCATGAAGTTTTGGGCAGACCCATGCTGCAGTATGCCGTTGATGCAGTAAAATCATTGAAACCTCAAAAGATCATTGTCGTTATCGGCAATGGCGCAGATGCAGTTAAAAAACGGTTAGCGGCTGAAGACCAGCTGTCTTTTGTTATACAGAAAAAACTTCTGGGTACAGGTGATGCGCTTGCAACTGCCAGAAAAGAATTAAAAAAGGGGGCGGTCCTGGTCCTTAACGGAGATTGTCCTCTTATTACAACAAAGACACTGAATATGCTTATTGGAAAACATAAACAGGAAAAGAATATTGTCTCTTTCCTTTCATTCGCAGATGACTCAATGCCGGGTTACGGAAGGATCCTGCGTGATGAAAAAGGAAAAGTCAGGGGGATTGTCGAGGATAAACATGCGACAGATGAAGAAAAGAATAAATTCAAGGAATTAAACAGCGGTGTTTATATCCTGGGAACTGAGGCCCTGAATTATCTTGATAGAATCAAAAAGAACCGTGCTTCGGGCGAATATTATCTGACAGATATCATCGGCATTGTTTCCAGAGAAGGCAAGAGACTTAATGCATATATTTGTCCTTCAGAGGATATCAGGGGTGTAAATAACAGAAGGGAATTGTATGAGATTTCGGATATTATCAGAAGGAGAACAATAGCAAAATTGATGGACAGAGGCGTTACATTCGTTGATCCCAATACATCATTTGTGCATCCTTCGGTATCAGTCGGCAGAGACACGATCATTTACCCTAATACATATCTTGAAGGACTGACTAAAATCGGCAATAACTGCATTATATATCCCGGATCCAGAATAAATAACAGTATTGTTGGAGACGGCGTTATTGTTAAAGATAACACCATGATAGAGAAAAGCAGGATCGGGTACGGAGCTGTAATAGGACCGTTTGCGCATCTGAGGCCCCACAGCATAATAGGCCGTAATGTTAAGATAGGGAACTTTGTTGAAACTAAAAAAACCAGCATTGGCAACGGCACAAAGGCGTCTCATTTATCATATCTCGGTGATGCTGTTATTGGAAAAGATGTGAATATCGGGGCAGGCACAATAACCTGTAACTATGATGGGAAGAATAAGTTTCAGACAACAATTGAGTCAGGCGTTTTTATCGGAAGTGATTCCCAGCTTGTCGCTCCTGTTAAAATCGGCAAGGGGTCGTATGTTGCAGCCGGCGCTACAGTAACAAAAGATGTCCCTGCCGGCTCTCTTGCGATAAGCAGGGTAAAACAGCAAAACCTTGAGAACTGGGTGAAGAGAAGACAATTAAAAATTAATAATGAAAAATGAAGAATGAAAGGAGGAAAGTAGTTAGTAATAGGTAGCAAGTGGGAAAAGAATTATTTCTTTTACTGCTGACCGCTGACCGCTGACTGCTGACTGCTATTATGTGCGGAATAATAGGTTACATAGGCAAAAGAAACGCTATCCCGGTATTAATTAACGGGCTGAAGCGTCTGGAATACAGGGGTTATGATTCTGCCGGTATAGCATTTTTTAAAGATAACAGGATAGAGGTCAGACGCTGTGCCGGGAAGATAAAAGATCTGGAAGCTTTCATAAAGGGAGAAAAACTTAAAAGCATTGCAGGACTGGGACATACCAGGTGGGCCACACATGGCAGGCCTTCTGAAGAAAATGCACATCCTCACAGGGCCGGAGGAATAGTTTTAGTACATAACGGAATTATTGAGAACTATTTTGAGCTGAAGGAAGAGCTGAAAAAAAAGGGACACGTTTTTACATCTGATACTGATACTGAAGTTATTTGTCATCTTATCCACAGCTATTCACAAAAGGGACTTGATTTTGAGACTGCAACACGGGAGGCCTTGAAGCATGTGGAAGGCGCTTATGCGATCGGAATTATCAATGAGAAAGAGCCGGAGAAAATTCTTGCTATAAAGAAGGACAGTCCTCTTGTACTCGGACTTGGTGACGGAGAATTTTTTATTGCTTCGGATATACCGGCGTTTCTTAAATACACGAAAGACGTGATAATTCTTGATAATGGCGAGATGGCCTCAATTACCCATAAAGGGGTTTCAATTTCCAGTATAAATAACAGTAAGCCTTTAAAAAAAGAAATTACAAAGATTGACTGGACTTCGACTATGGCTGAAAAAAGCGGTTACAGGCATTTTATGCTCAAAGAGATACACGAACAGCCCAGGGCGATTTCAGATACAATAAGGGGAAGATTCTCTCTTGAAAAGGCCGAGGTGAACCTTGAAGAGTTTTCAATGAGAGAAAGTGATCTGAAAAAAATGAACAAAATATTCCTTGTTGCCTGCGGCACTTCCTGGCATGCAGCGCTCGTTGGGAAATACATGATCGAAGAGATGGCGAGAGTGCCGTGTGAGGTTGATATTGCTTCAGAATTCAGATACAGGAAGCCGCTTATCCCCAAAGGCAGTTTAGTTATTGTTATCACCCAATCTGGAGAAACCGCGGATACGCTTGCAGCCCAGAAGGAATCTCAGAAGCTGGGTGCAAAGGTCCTCAGTATCTGCAATGTGGTTGGCAGCACATCAGCCAGGGAAGCCGACAGTGTATTTTATACTCACTCAGGACCCGAAATAGGTGTTGCCTCAACAAAGGCTTTTACCACCCAGTTGACAGCGCTTTACCTCTTCTCAATTGCGCTTGCAAAGGCAAAGGGCAAGATCGGTCCTCATGAAATAAGAGATCTGTTTAACGAACTTCTCCAGCTTCCTGAAAAGGTGAAGAAGTCCCTGCTTTTGAACAATGCCGTATTAAAAATAGCAAAACAGTTTTATCGTGTCAGGGATTTTCTCTATCTCGGCAGAGGAATAAATTACCCTATTGCTCTTGAAGGCGCCCTGAAATTAAAAGAAATATCATACATTCATGCAGAAGGATATCCAGCAGGCGAGATGAAACACGGACCGATAGCGCTTATTGATAATGAAATGCCTGTGCTGGCGCTGGCGCCGGATGATAATGTACTGGAAAAGATACTTTCAAATATGGAAGAGGTAAAAAGCAGGGGCGGGAAGGTTATTGCGGTTGCAACAGAAGGCAACACAAAAGTCCTTTCACGCACATCGCATATCCTGTCTATGCCAAAAACAAACTACTATCTTACTCCAATTATTTTTTCCATCCCTCTTCATTTACTTGCCTACCATATAGCTGTGCTTAGGAAATGTAATGTTGATCAGCCAAGAAATCTCGCAAAGAGTGTAACGGTTGAGTAAATAGCGTTAAATATTGACCGGCAAGCAATTACTTAAACTCTGTAATTCCGGCTTCCGTTCTCCGTTGACAACACAATATAAATTTTACCAATTCCCTCATAAACAGGTAACAATTTTCGATCACATCTGATATAATAAAATATCTTAATTGGTAGGTGTAGCTTCCATATAGTAGTTTA
>Ga0105106_10002849_pt1 | contig 12411 bp, 8 predicted proteins | sample PPLLaktember2015_5_FD_79109 | JGI IMG/M metagenome (GOLD analysis project Ga0105106, IMG submission 79109) | Freshwater sediment microbial communities from Prairie Pothole Lake near Jamestown, North Dakota, USA - PPLs Lake P8 Core (1) Depth... | ecosystem: Environmental > Aquatic > Freshwater >...
CCTGCGCGAGGCCGAGGCGCTGCTGCGCGCGCGGCTCACCGTGCACGGCACGACGCTCGGCTTCGCGTCGTCCGGCGGCGGCGCCGACTGGCTGCTCGCGACGCCCGATGCCGCGGCCGCGCGCCTCGTGCTCTCGCGGCTCGGCGCGCCCGCCTGGCGCGCCGAGCTGCCGCGCCTCGTGCGCGCCGCCCTCGCGCTCCAGCGCGGCGGCGCCTGGCCCACCACGACGGGCAACGCCTGGGGCGTGCTCGCCCTCGAGCGCTTCTCGGCCGCCTTCGAGGGCACGCCGGTCTCGGGCACGACCACGGCGAGCGTCGCCGGCGAGAGCCGGAGCCACGCCTGGGCGAGCGCGTCCGAGGGGGCGGCGCTGGAGATCCCGTGGCCGCCGGGGCCCGCGGCGCTGGCCCTCCGCCACGCGGGCGCCGGGGCGCCCTGGGCGCTCGTCCAGAGCGTGGCCGCGCTCCCGCTGCGCGAGCCGCTGGCGAGCGGCTACCGCATCGAGCGCAGCCTCGAGCCCGTCGTGCAGCGCACGCCCGGGGTCTGGAGCCGCGGCGACGTCGCGCGCGTGCGCGTCCAGGTGGTGGCCGACGCCGACGCGAGCTGGGTCGTGGCCAGCGACCCGATCCCGGCCGGGGCGACGATCCTCGGCAGCGGGCTCGGCGGCGACTCGGCGCTGCTCGCGGCGGGCGAGCGCGACGCCGGCGGCGCCTGGGAGGCCTACACGGAGAAGGGTCAGGAGGCCTTCCGCCGCTACTACGAGCGGGTGCCCGAGGGAAGCTTCGGCTTCGAGTACACCGTGCGCTTCAACCAGGCGGGGAGCTTCCAGCTCCCGCCGACGCGGGTCGAGGCGATGTACGCGCCCGAGCGGATGGGCGAGTGGCCGAACGAGGTGCTCGAGGTGGCGCCGTGACGCACGCGAAGGCGGCGGCGGGCGCCGCGGCGGCCCTGGCGCTCCTCGCCGCGGCGGCGCTCTGGCTCGCAGGGGCTTCCGCCGCTCCCGACCTCGCCGCGATCCGCGCCCGCTTCGCGAGCTCCGAGGGCGCGCTGCTCGACCGCCACGGAGCGCTGCTCCACGAGGCGCGCGTCGAGCTGCGCGGGCGGCGGCTCGCGTGGACGCCCCTCGCCGAGATCGCCCCCGCCCTGCGCGAGGCGGTGGTGGCCAGCGAGGACCGCCGCTTCCGCAGCCACGGCGGCGTCGATTGGCTCGCCCTCGCCGGCGCGCTGCGCGACGCCGCGAGCGGCGGCCCGCGCCGCGGCGCGAGCACGCTCTCCATGCAGCTCGCGGCCCTGCTCGACCCTGCGCTGCGCGCCGGTCCTTCGCTCGGCGGCGCCCTCGCCAAGCTCCGCCAGATGCGCGCCGCGCGCGCCCTCGAGGCGCGGCTCGGCAAGGACGCGATCCTCGAGGCCTACCTCAACCTCGCGAGCTTCCGGGGCGAGCTCCAGGGCGTGGCGGCGGCCTCGCGCGGCCTCTTCGATCGCGATCCCCACGGCCTCGGCGAGGCCGAGGCCGCGCTGCTGGCGGCGCTGCTGCCGGCGCCGAACGCGCCGCCCGCCGCGGTGGCCGCGCGCGCCTGCCGCATCGCGGCGCGGCGCGCCGCGGAGCCGTCGTGCGAAGCCGTCCGCAGTCTCGCGGGCCGGACGCTCGCGGCGGCGCCCCGCGTGCGGCCCGCCGCCAGCCTCGCGCCCCACCTGGCCGCGCGCCTGCTGCGGCCGGCCGGCCCCGCCGACACCGCGGGGCGTCGGGTGGCCACCACCCTCGACGCGCGCCTCCAGGTCCTCGTCGCCGAGGCGCTGCGCCGCCAGGTGCTCGAGCTGCGCGGCCGCAACGTGCGCGACGCCGCGGCCCTCGTCGCCGACAACGCAACCGGCGAGGTGCTCGCGTGGGTGGGTGGCGTCGGCGAGCTCGGCAGCGCGCCCCACGTCGACGGCGTGCGCGCGCGCCGCCAGGCCGGCTCGAGCCTCAAGCCCTTCCTCTACGCGCGCGCCCTCGACCGGCGCCTCGTCACCGCCGCCACCCGCCTCGACGACGCGCCCCTCGACGTCGTCACCCCCTCCGGCAGCTATCGCCCCGAGAACTACGACCGCGCCTTCCGCGGGCTCGTCCCCGCCCGCGAGGCCCTCGCCTCCTCGCTCAACGTGCCCGCCGTGCGGCTGCTCCAGCTGGTCGGCGTCGGCGACTTCCTGGGGCGCCTGCGCGCGCTCGGCTTCACGGGCCTCCGGGGCCCCGATTTCTACGGCGGCAGCCTCGCCCTCGGCTCGGCCGACGTGTCGCTGCTCGAGCTGGTCGGCGCCTACCGCGCCCTCGCGGCGGGGGGGCGCTACACACCGCTGCGTGTCGAGCCGGGAGCCCCCGCGGCCGCACCCGAGGCGGAGCCCGCGTTCTCCGCCGCCGCGGCCTTCGTCGTCGCCGACGTCCTCTCCGACCGGGCCAGCCGCGCGCCGACCTTCGGCCTCGAGAGCCCGCTCGCGACGCGCGTCTGGAGCGCGGTGAAGACGGGCACCAGCAAGGACCTGCGCGACAACTGGTGCGTGGGCTTCACGCGCCGCTACACGGTGGGCGTCTGGCTGGGCAACTTCTCGGGCGAGTCCATGTGGGACGTCTCGGGCGTCGACGGCGCCGCACCCGCCTGGCTCGCCATCGTGGACGCGCTCCACGAGGGCGTCCCCAGCGAGGCGCCGCCGCCGCCGCCGGGCGTGCTCCGCGCCGGCGGCGAGTGGTATCTCGCCGGCAGCGAGCCCGCTGCCCTCGCCGCCGCGCCCCCGGGCCCGCGCGAGGCGCGCATCGTCTCGCCCGAGGACGGCCTCGTGCTCGCCCTCGACCCGGACATCCCTGCCAGCCGCGAGCGCCTGTTGCTCGAAGCGTCGCCGCGCGACCCCTCGCTGGCGCTGCGGCTCGACGGCCGGCCGCTCGGCTCCGCCGACGCACCGCGGCTCTGGGCCCCGGAGCGCGGTCGCCACGCGCTGGCGCTGGTCGGCCCCGAAGGCCGCGTCGTGCACTCCGTGCGCTTCGAGGTCCGCTAGCAGCTAGAGCGACGGGCAGCCGCTCGCCGGCGCGCCGCGCGCCACGAAGGACGCGGTCCTCGCGGCGGCCGTCGAGGTGTCCTTCAGCACCGTTCCGCCAAAGCGCAGGCAGTGCGCTGCCCCGCCGCCGAGACGCAGGACGACGTCGAGGCGCCCCTGGCTCGGCTCGTCGAGGGTGAAGGGGATGTCGCCCCGCGCGCCCGTGCAGGCGGCACGCAGGCTCGCGCCCTGGCGCACCTCGACGAGGGTGCACGGACCGTGAAGTCCCTGCGGATCGCGATAGACCCAGCCGTCCCGGCCGGCGGGGCGGCCGAGGCCCTGCCAGGCCGCCCCGGCCGGCAGGTCGAAGACCGCGATCTCGCCCGAGTCCGGGTTCTCGATCAGCAGGTTGGCGCCCGCCAGCGACGGGTCGTCGGCGCTGCCGGGCAGGGGCGCCTCCACCAGCACGTCCTTCGCGCGCACGTCGAGCTTGCGCCGCGAGGGGTCGCCGGCGCGGTCTCGCAGCGCGAGCCGCCGGCCCGCGAGGGGGCGCTCCGGCGCCAGGTTCTCGAGGGCGCGGTCCTCGCAGCTCTTCGGCGCGCTCACCGGGTTGCAGCGCGCCGGGCCGCCCCCCGGCAGCTCGACGACGTAGTCCGTGCCGAAGGGCCCGAGCTCCGGGTAGTCGGTGCTCACGAGCTGAGCGCCGTTCGCGAGGGCGGCGTCGCGATCCGTGGTGTCGCCCGTGCGCGCCTGCTCGGTGTCGGCGTCGGCGCGCGTGCGCACGATGAAGCCGCGCTTCACGAGCTGGCGGATCAGCTTCGCGTCGCCCACCGGATCGTTCAGCTTCGCGAAGGCGGCCAGCCCGTCGCCCGGCCGCGAGTCGGCGAAGAGCAGAGCGCCCTCGAGCGCGGGATGGAGGTCCAGGTAGGCGTCGCGTACGGCGCCGCCGTTGTCGAGCGCGAAGAGCACCTGGCCGCGCGCCTCGCGGAGCGTCGGCCAGCCGTCCCTGCGGATCGCCTCCTCGAGGGTCGCCCGGCCGCCGCGCACGTCGTCCGGCGTCAGGATGCGATCCTCGGGAAACACCGTGCGGATCTCGTCCTCGAGGGCGGCGAGCTCGTCCGGGCCGAAGGGGAGGGTCGGCGCCACGAACTGCTCGTCCTTCGCCTCCACCAGGATCGCGATCGGCAGGTGGAGCGGGTTCGCGTCGGACCAGGTCTTCACCGCCGCGAGGCAATCGACGAAGAACGTGCAGGTGCTGACCCAGTCGATGTCCGTGATGTGGATGACCTTGATGCCCGGCGGGTCGAACTCGGGCAGGTGCACGGTCATGAAATCGTTCAGGACCTTCGCGCCCCAGGGCTCGGAGAACAGGCCGCCCAGCGGATCGTTGTAGACGTCGAGCTCGATCTGGCGGATGCCGAGCAGCTCGAACTGCTCGCCCAGGGGGCGGTGGGTGTACTCGAGGGTGAGCGCGTCCGGGTTGCTCGGAACGTAGAACTCGATCAGCTCGGGGACGGGCTGGATGTGATAGCTGTTGTGCGTCCCCAGCACCTGGACCTCGTTGAGCCGGACGTCGAGGCCCGCGGCCTCGCCGGGAGCCGGGGCGATGCTCCCCACCGCCAGCAGCAGCGCCGCCAGCGCGGCTCTCCGGTTCGAGCTCGTACGCCGCATCCGCCGTCTCCTCCGCCGCCGCCGAGCGCCCGGGCCTCGTGGCGCCGGGCACCTAGCATATACTCGCGCGACGTTCTCGCGACATTTCCGTGAACGCCCCCTCCCGGAGGATCCGATGCCCCGCCAATCCGCTCCTTCCTTCGCCCTCTTGCCGCTGCTCCTGCTGGCGCTCGCATTTTCGCCGGCGCCGGCTCGCGCGGGCGACTCCGCCCTCGTGGCCGAGCGGATCACGGTGGCGAACGCGGCCGACCACCTCTTCGGCGGCACCGACGCCTACGGCGGCATCGACGACTGGTACCTCGGCAACGGCATCGTCGAGCTGATCGTCGACGACGTCGGCCTCCAGGACGATCTCGTCCTGCTCGGCGTCGTCTCGGCGCCGCCCCGGCAGAGCCAGGCCGGCTTCACCGGCGGCTCGCTGATCGACCTCGGCCGGGTCGGTGCGAACGACGACCAGCTCGTCCAGATGTTCACCGTCGGCGGGCTCAGCACCTCGAACTTCATCCTTTACGACACGATCGACGCGTCCGACGACGGCGTCACTGCGACGATCACCGTCACCGGCCGGCTGCTCGGCTTCGATCCCGTGCTGCCCTCCGAGCTGCCGGTCGAGACCGAGTATGCCCTCGGCTCGGGCGACGACTTCGTCACCGTGACGACCACCGTGACCAACGAGTCGGCCGTGGAGGCCACCGGGCTCGGCGGCTTCCTCGACGCCTTCGTCTGGACCGAGCGGGCGCTGCTCCCGTTCTCGCCGCTTCCGCTGCGCGGCTTCGACCACCCCGTCCTCGACCTCGGCAATCCGATCACGTCCCTCGAGCGGCCCCCCTTCGCGGCGGTGCCGGGCTCGAACGGCCCGGCGGACGGCATCGTCGATCCGGTGACGGGCGACGTCTCGGGCGAGGTCTCCTACGGGCTGGTCGGCATCGAGACCTCCCTCGACGCGGACGGCGCAGGCGGCGCGGACCCGGACGTGGCGGGCGTCGACTCGCTCTTCGGCGTGTCGAACCACCAGCTCACCGCCCTCGGCAACTACCCGGTCGGGAGCGCGGGGCTGCCGCCGGACGGCGTGCTCCGCTACGTGCGCCGCCTCTACGTCGGCGAGCGCAACGACGTGGCCGCCGTCGCGAGCCCGATCTTCGGCGAGCTGGCGGGGCGCTTCGGCTTCCAGACCGGCACGCTCTCGGGCAACGTCGACGCCGCCGACACCGCCGACGTCGTCGCCAGCATCGTGGCGACGCGCACCGGCGGGACGGCGCTGGCGGCCTTCCCGGACGACACGCCCCTCACGCAGATCCGCACCGGCCCGGACGGCAGCTTCTCCGGCGTGGTGCTGCCCGAGGGCACCTACGACCTCGAGGTCCGCTCCGCCGAGCGGACCCCCACGGTCGTGACGGGCGTCGCGGTGACGGCGGGCCAGGACACGCCGGTGACGATCCCCGCCCTCTCCGGCCTCGGCAGCGTCGAGGTCCAGCTCGTCGAGCGCCGCAAGGGGCCGGACCTGCCGATCCCCGGCAAGCTCGTCTTCAAGGGCCGCAAGGGCGACCCGGATCCCCAGTTCGGCCGCGACATCGAGGCCTTCGACCTCTCGAACGCCGGCGACCGGGTGGTCGCCCACGAGACCTTCGGCGGATCCTTCGCCCAGGGCAACACGGCCTACCTGACGGGCGGCGCTACCACGCTCTCGCTGCGGCCCGGACGCTACGAGGTGTATGCCTCGCGCGGCCCCGAGTACGGCGTGCAACGCAAGACGCTGGTGGTGAAGGAGGGCAAGAGCAAGCGGCTGAAGTTCGTCCTCGACCGGCTGGTCGAGACGCCGGACGCGCTCTCGGGGGACTTCCACATCCACTCCGCGCGCAGCCTCGACACCCAGGCGGGCCTCGAGGCCCGCGTGGCGAGCTTCGCCGGCGAGAACGTCGAGGTGATGGTCAGCACCGACCACGACTTCGTGCTCGACTACGCGCCGGTGATCGACGCCCTCGAGCTCGCCCCGTTCGTGAGCTCGATCGTCGGCCTCGAGGTGACGGGCTCCGTGCCGAACCCGCCCGCCTTCCCGGACTCGACGGGCCACATCAACGCCTGGCCGCTGACCGTCGACCCCACCGCCCGGCGCGACGGCGCGATCGAGGACGAGTTCGTGGCGCCGAACTTCCTCTACTCGCGGCTGCGCGCGGGCGGCGCCCAGGTGGTCCAGTACAACCACCCGCGCGCCGGCTCGGCGGGCCTCACCTCGATCGGCTTCTTCAACAACTTCGGCTACCGGCCGGACCTGCCCATCACCGATCCGCCGAACGACCTGCTGCTCGACGACGACGTCACCGGCGACTCGGGCGTCGCCAACCCCGACGGCTACCGCAATCTCGACTTCGACGTGCTCGAGATCGGCAACGGCACGAGCGTCTCGGGCTGGGTCGAGACGCGCGCCGACTGGATCTCGCTGCTCCGCCAGGTCGGCAACGACACGCCGAGCGGGACGGTGCCCTTCCACCCGGCGACCGGCGTCTCCGACTCCCACCGCGTCACCGTGGAGTCGGCCGGCTACTTCCGCAGCTACGTGCTCGAGAGCGGCGACGACCCCACCGCCCTCGACGTGGCCGCCTACAACCAGGCGATCAAGCAGGGCCGCATGGTGGTGACCACGGGCCCCTACCTCGAGGTGTCCCTCGACGACGGCGCCGGGAACAGCGCGGGCGTCGGCGAGACGCTGACGCCCACCGGCGCGGCGCTGACGCTCCACGTGCGCGTGCAGGCCAGCCCCTGGGTGCCCGTCGACGAGGTGCGCGTGCTCGTGAACGGCGAGGTGCCGGCGGGCCTGGCCTTCGACACCACCACGAACCCCAAGCTGAAGGCCGCGCCCAAGAAGGCCTGGTCTCGCAGCAAGAAGAGCGTGGAGCGCTTCGACGCGGCGATCCCCCTCGACCTCGGCGGCAGCGACGCGTTCGTGATCGTCGAGGCCGGCGCGAGGCTCGACCCGCTGCCCGACCCCGACCCGTTCGGCGAGCTGCTGGTCCCGGACTACCGCTCGATGGCCTTCGCGAATCCGATCTTCGTCGACTTCGCCGGCGACGGGTTCGACGCGCCGGGCGTCTCCGCGGAGCTGATCGCCAAGGCGCGCGCGCCGCTCGAGACGCCGCGCGGGCGGGCCGCGCTGGAGGCGAAGCGCGCCCACGACGTGCGCGACCACCCGTCGATCTACGAGCTGCGCATCCCCGCCGAGGCGCTCGGCGGAGCCGAGTAGCGCGTTGCGGCGCGCCCCTCGCGGATGGCTGGCCGGCGCGGCGCTGGCGCTGCTGCTCGGCGCGGCCACGCCGGCGCTGACCCACTGGGTCTCCCCCGACGACGTGGTGGCCGGGCTGCGCGACCCGGCCACCCAGCGCGCCTTCGGCGTGGTCGACGTGACCCGCGACGCGCGCCTCCCGCGCCTGCTCGTGGTGAAGGTCGGGCCCGAGTGGGAGGGCGTCGACCCCGAGCTGAGGCGCCAGGCGGCCGAGGCCTGGCAGGAGCTCTGGCGAGAGGCTGCGCCCGCCGGCGTGCTTGCCATCGTCGACGCCGCGGGACGCTCGAGGGTCGGCTTCGACGCCCGGGGCCGCGCGGAGCTGAGACCCTAGATCGCCGGGTCGCGGCCCCCCGTCGCAGCCAGCACCCGCTCGAAGTGGGCGATCAGCGCGGGCCGCCGCTCCAGCAGCGCGCGCCCGCCCGGATAGATGTCGTGGTACATGGTGAAGAGCGAGCTGAAGACGGCGAGGTCGGCGCGGCTCGGCTGGTCCGCGAAGAAGAAGGCGCGCGGGCCGAGCAGCTTCACGAGGTCGTCGAGGCGCCGCTCGAACTCCGGGCCCGGGCCGCCGGCGCTGGTGTCGAAGACCTCGCGGCGGAGCTGGCCGTCGGGGCCGATGAGCCCCAGCCGCCCCATCGGGCCGACCGGACCGTCCGCGGGCGGCGCGTCGCTCGCGCCCAGGAACCGCGCGCGGATCCAGCGCATCACGTAGAAGTCGAAGGTCTCGCTGATCCAGGTCTCGAGGCCGCGCTGCTCGCGAGCGACGCGCGGATCGGAGGAGAGCAGCGGGGGCTCCGGGAAGCGCTCGTCCAGGAAGTCGAGGATGCGCGCCGAGTCCGGGATGCGGCGGCCCTGGACGTCGATCACCGGCAGCAGGCCGGTCTCCGGGCTCCAGCGCCGATAGTCCTCCTGGCTGGAGGGCTCCACCAGCTCGTAGCTGAGCTTCTTGAAGGCCAGCGCCCGCTGCACCTTGACCGTGTAGGGCGTGAGGCGCGGGCCGTAGAGCACGATGCGGAGCGGAGTCACCCGCTTCGAAGCGTAGCAATCCCCCGCCGGCGGGCCGCGCCATCCGTGCTCCCGCGCGCCGTTTCCATGTACCATGCGCAGGATGGCCGCAACGCTGCTCCTCGCGGCTGCCCTCGCGGCGCTCGCCTGCGGCCCGAGCGGCGCCGGCGCGCCGGCCGTCGCGGTCGAGTTCTGGGCGATGGGCGCCGAGGCCGAGGCCGCGCGCGCGCTCGTCCCCGCCTTCGAGGCCCGCCACCCCGGCATCCGCGTGCGCGTCCAGCAGGTGCCCTGGAGCGCCGCCCACGAGAAGCTGCTCACCGCCTTCGTCGGCGAGTCGCTGCCCGACGCCTTCCAGCTCGGCAACACCTGGATCGCCGAGCTCGTCGCCCTCGGCGCCCTCGAGCCCCTGGACGCGCGCATCGCCGCCGAGCCGATCGCGCGCGACGACTTCTTCCCCGGCGTGCTCGACGCCGCGATGCTCGGCGGCGAGACCTTCGCGCTGCCCTGGTACGCCGACACGCGCCTCCTCTTCTACCGCCGCGACCTGTTCGCTGCGGCGGGGGTGCGCGAAGCGCCGCGCACCTGGCCCGCCTGGCGGGAGGCCCTGCGCCGCGTGCAGGCGCGGGGCGGACCGGACGTGCACGCGCTGCTGCTCCCGCTCACCGAGTGGGAGCCCCTGGTGGCGCTCGCCTTCCAGCGCGGGGCGGCGCTGCTGCGCGACGGCGACCGCTACGGCGACTTCGCGAGCCCTGCCTTCACGGGCGCCTTCGACGCCTACCTCTCGTTCTTCCGCGACGGCCTCGCGCCCGCCGCGGGCGCGGCGCAGCTCGCGAACCTGCACCAGGACTTCGCCGCGGGCTGGTTCGCCGCGTTCGTCTCCGGCCCCTGGCAACTCGGCGAGCTGCGGCGCCGGCTCCCGGCGGACTTCGAGAGCCGCTGGGCGACGGCGCCGCTGCCGGCGGGGGGCGACGACCCGGCCGAGGCGCCGGGCCTCTCGATCGCCGGCGGCGCCAGCCTGGCGCTCGTGCGCGGCTCGCCGCGCGCGGAGGAGGCGTGGCGCTGGCTGGCGTTCCTGGCGGAGCCCGCCCAGCAGATCGCCTTCCACCGCCTCTCGGGGGATCTGCCCGCCCGCCGCAGCGCCTGGCAGGACGAGAGCCTGCGCGCCGACCCGAAGGCCGCCCCCTTCCTGGCGCAGCTCCAGCGCGTGCGCGCGGCGCCGAAGATCCCGGAGTGGGAGCGCATCGCGAGCCGCATCGCGCGCCACGTCGAGGCCGCCGTGCGCGGCGAGGAGAGCCCCGCCGCGGCGCTCGCGGCCCTCGATCGCGAGACGGACATCCTGCTCGAGAAGCGCCGCTGGCTGCTGGCGCGGCGGGAGCGCTGAGTGCGCGCGAATCCGGCCTGGGGCTTCGTCGCGCCCGCCCTCGCCGCGATCGGGGTGTTCTTCTGCGTGCCGATCGCCGCCTCGCTCGCGCTCTCGCTGACCGACTTCGACCTCTACGCCGTCGCAGACCTCGGCAGCCTGCGCTTCGTGGGCCTGCGCAACTACGCGCGCATCTTCGCCGACCCGACGTTCTGGACCGCGCTCGGCAACACCGCCTACTTCGTGGCTCTCGGCGCGCCGCTCTCGGTCGCCGCGTCGCTTGGCGCGGCGCTGCTGCTGCAGAGCCGCCTGGTGCGCTGGAAGGCGCTGTTCCGAACGCTGTACTTCCTGCCGGTCGTGACGACGCTGGTCGCCGTGGCGGTCGTCTGGCGCTTCCTCTACCACCCGCGCGTCGGCCTCTTGAACCGCGTCCTCGGCGTCTTCGGCGTGCCGCCCCTCGACTGGCTGGGCGACCCGGCCCTCGCCATGCCGGCGATCATCGTGATGTCGGTCTGGAAGAACTTCGGCTTCAACATGGTGATCTTCGTGGCCGGGCTCCAGGCGATCCCCGAGCGCCTCTACGAGGCGGCGCGCCTCGACGGCGCCGGCCCCTGGCAGCAGTTCCGCCACGTGACGCTCCCCATGCTGCTGCCCACCACTACCTTCGTGCTGCTGATGACGCTGATCGGGAGCTTCCAGCTCTTCGCCGAGCCCTACGTGATGACCCAGGGCGGGCCCGGCGACGCGACCCGCAGCCTGGTGCTGCTGCTCTACGAGCAGGGCTTCCGCTGGTGGAGCCTCGGCCAGGCCGCGGCGCTGGCCTTCGTGCTCTTCGCCCTCCTGCTGGCGCTCACCCTCGCCGCGCGCGCCGCGGGGCTGCTGCAGGGCGGCCTCGCCGGAGAGCGGCGACCATGAGGAGGCGGCTCGCGGCGGCGGCGCTCTACGCCCTGCTCCTCGGCGGCGCGGTCCTCACCCTGGCCCCGCTGCTCTGGATGCTCTCGGTCTCGCTGATGCCCGCGGGCGAGGCGACGGCCCTCCCGCCGCGCCTGCTGCCGAGCGCGCCCACCCTGGAGAGCTACCGCGCGCTCTTCACCCGGCTGCCGCTGGCCCGCGCCATGCTGAACAGCGCCCTTCTCGCGACGGCGGCGACGCTGATCTCCCTCGCGTTCAACGCGCTGGCGGGCTACGCCTTTGCCAAGCTGCGCTTCGCGGGCCGCGACCGGCTGTTCCGGCTGCTGCTGGCGGCGCTCGTGGTGCCGGGCCAGGTGGGCATGCTGCCGCTGTTCCTGATGCTGAAACAGATGGGCCTCGTGAACACCTACCTCGGCGTACTGATCCCCGGCCTGGCCAGCGTCTTCGGCATCTTCCTGATCCGCCAGTACTGCCTCTCGATCCCGCAGAGCGTGCTCGACGCCGCGCGCGTCGACGGCGCCGGCGAGCTGCGTATCTGGTGGTCGATCGTGCTGCCGCTCTGCCGGCCGATCCTCGTCACGCTCGCCGTGTTCACCTTCATGGGCACCTGGAACGACTTCCTGTGGCCGCTGATCGTGCTGAGCGACGAAGACCTCCACACGCTCCCCGTCGCCCTCGCGAGCCTGCTGGGCGAGCACGCCCAGGACGTCGAGCTGATGATGGCGGGCTCGGTGCTCACCGTGCTGCCCGTGGTGGCGCTCTTCGCGCTGTTCCAGCGCCAGTACATCCAGGGCATCGTGGCCGGGAGCGTGCGCGGGTGAGGCGCCTCGCAGGCCTCGCGCTCGCGCTCGCGCTCGGCCTCGCCACCGCGGCGGCGGGCGCGCCGCCGGCGAAGCCTCCCGCGCGCGCGCCCGACGAGACCCCCAACGACTACCTCGCGCGCGTCGCGCGCGGCGCCGCGCCGGGTCTCTACCCGCGCTGGCTGCTCGGCGAGCAGCGCTACTGGACGGTGGTGGGCGTACACGTCGACGAGAAGGAGGCGGCGCTCTCGGAGGACGCCGCCCTAGAGGTCGAGAAGGAGACCTTCAGCCTCGAGCCGTTCCTCTACCTCGAGGCCGAGGGCGGAAAGGAAAGCGGGCGCCTCGTGACCTGGCGCGACGTGCGCGCGAGCCAGGAGCTGCTGGAGGGC
>Ga0105106_10002850_pt1 | contig 12411 bp, 8 predicted proteins | sample PPLLaktember2015_5_FD_79109 | JGI IMG/M metagenome (GOLD analysis project Ga0105106, IMG submission 79109) | Freshwater sediment microbial communities from Prairie Pothole Lake near Jamestown, North Dakota, USA - PPLs Lake P8 Core (1) Depth... | ecosystem: Environmental > Aquatic > Freshwater >...
CTACCGCCTGTCGGTGACCTTCACGCACGAGTCGGGTTCACCTGCCTACACCGTTCCAGGTTACTTCGCCGCCGACGGAAACGCCGCCAACTCGTCGGCAAGCTCCGGGAACAAGTGGCGCGTGCACCTTTCGCCGGACAAGATCGGGCGATGGAACTATCGGATCTCGTTTGTCAGCGGGAAGGGTGTTGCGCTCGCGGCGGCCTCCGAGGGCCAGGCCGTCACGCCGCTCCACGGACGCACCGGCACGATTCAGATCGCCGGCACCGACAAGCGCGCTCCTGATTTTCGCGCTCGCGGGCGGCTGCAATATGCCGGTGGGCACTATCTGCAGTTTGCCGGGAGCGGGGAGTACTTCCTGAAGCTCGGGGCCGACTCGCCTGAAACGCTGCTGGCTTTCGCGGATTTCGACGGGACTGTCGCACGCAAGCCGCAGGTGCCGCTTCACACGTACGCCTCGCACGTTCAGGACTGGAAGACCGGCGATCCGACGTGGAAGGACGGCAAGGGCAAGGGACTCATTGGCGCGATCAACTATCTGGCCTCCAAAGGCGTCAATTCGATGTCATTCCTGCCGTACAACGCGGGTGGCGATGGCGACAACGTCTGGCCGTTCGTGAGCCGCGACGACAAGTTCCACTATGACGTGTCGAAGCTCGACCAGTGGCAGATCGTCTTTGATTACGCTCAGCAGAAGGGCATGTACCTTCACTTCAAGCTGCAGGAAAACGAAATCGACGACAACCTGCGAGGCAATCCAGTCGAGCGGCGTGCCTCGGGCCGCGGTGCGGGACCGGCCGACACGCAGCCTGTGAGAGAGTCTCTGGACGGAGGAGATCTCGGTCAGGAGCGGAGACTCTACGTCCGCGAGCTCGTGGCCCGATTCGGCTACGAGTTGGCGCTCAACTGGAATATCGGAGAAGAGAACACGCAGTCGAGCGAGCAGCAACTCGCGATGGCGATTGGTCTCAGGGACACCGATCCGTACGGCGGCCACCACATCGTCGTGCATACATTCCCGAACGCACAGGAAGAGGTGTACCCCGCACTGCTCGGCAGCCGGTCGCCCTTTACGGGCGCGTCGCTGCAGATGGCGTGGAACGCGGTCCACGAGCGGACGTTGAGATGGCGCAGAGCTTCTGCCGAGTCGAAGAAGCCATGGGTCGTGGCGAACGACGAACAAGGGCCCGCGAATCTCGGCGTCCCGCCCGATCCCGGCTATGCGGGCTTCGCCGGAAAGGATGCGCAGGGGCGCGATGTCCCTTACACGCTGCACGACATTCGCAAGAACGTGCTGTGGGGACATCTGATGGCCGGCGGCGCCGGCACCGAGTATTACTTCGGCTATGCGCTGCCCGACAACGACCTCGTGGCGGAAAGCTTCCGCAGCCGCGACAAGAGCTGGGACTACGGCCGTATTGCGATCGACTTCTTTCATTCGCAGAAGGTGCCCTTCTGGGAGATGGAGAACGCCGACGAGCTGATCGGCAACGACAAACACGACAACAGCCGGTTTTGTTTTGCGAAGACGAACGAGGTGTACCTGATCTATCTCCCTTCAGGCGGCACGGCCACTCTCGATCTGTCGAAAGCGGGCGGCGCGTTTACGGTGAGCTGGTTCGATCCCAGGAACGGCGGGCCGTTGAAGATGGGCAGCCTTGCGACCATCAAAGGCGGCGCGAGCGCGTCAATCGGAGAGCCGCCGGACAGTCCCACCGAGGATTGGGTGGTGATGGTGAGGAGGAGTCGGTGAAAGTAGAAAGTGGAAAGTGGAAAGTGAGACACTTTCTACTTTTCACTTTTTTACCTCTCTGCGAAAGTAATCACGTATCCGTCCGGGTCTTCGCAGGCGAATTCCGTCAGCCCGTACCACTTCTTCTCTAACGGCATTGTGACTCTTACCTTCGACTTGAGCTCGTCACAGATCTTCTCGACACCGGGTACTCTTCGATTGCCGGACCTGGTGCGTTGAGAAAGATCTCGACCGCACCCGATTGCACGCCGGCGAACACGAGTGGTGGCTCGTCCGGCACGGCATGCGTGCGAGTGAAGCCGAGCACGTCGCAATAGAACGCGAGGCTCCGCTCGACGCTCGAGACGATGAGGTTGGGGGTGAGTTTCTTGAGCTCGTAAGGCATCGCACACCTCTCTTGTGTGTTCGCTGATGCCTACATCCACGAACTCGGCGAGATCGAGTCACGCAGGTAGGGACCCCGCCTTCGCTCGGTTGCGCCGATCGCTTCGGCGCGGCAAGCGCTGACTTCAACCCGCGGGTCCCGCTAGGTACGAACGCAGGATAGCATGAGGTGTGAACAGGAGGGTAGGAGGCGCCCGGCGTGATCTCGTGAGCATAGACTGCCGACCCAGGCATCTGATAGCGTAGCCCTTTTGCAATGGCCATCGATGCTGGTCTCGTGGTGACGGGTTTTTTCGTCGGCATGCTCGTCGGCCTGACGGGAATGGGAGGCGGTGCGGTGATGACGCCGTTCCTGATCTCCGTCGTTGGCGTCGGCCCGGTCGTCGCCGTGGGAACAGACCTGGTTTACAGCGCCGCCACAAAGATCGTCGGCGCATGGTTGCATACCCGGCAGCAGACCGTTGATTTCAGCCTGGTGAAGCGCCTCGCCATGGGCAGCATTCCGTGCGGCCTCATCGCGGTGGGGGCGATTACGCTTCTGCCCGCCGCCGGCGTGGATGCCGATCAGGCGGTCAGGCGCGCGCTCGGAGCCGTGCTCGTGCTGGTGGCGATCGTCATGTTGTGCCGCGTCTTTGCGACTCGTGAGAGACCTCTTCCCGAACGCTGGCGCAGCGCGCTCGAAGGCCTGGGAACCATCGCCGCGGGCGCCATCGTCGGCGCGCTGGTCGGCTTCACTTCGGTAGGGAGTGGAGCGCTGCTCGTTCCATTTCTGCTCTGCGTGTTTCCGCTCAGCCCTGCGCGCGTCGTCGGCACTGACGTGTTCCACGCGGCGATTCTGGTCAGCGTGACCGGGCTGGCCCATGCCCAGGGCGGCACCGTTGACTGGCCGCTTGCTGCGACCTTGCTTCTCGGTTCGATCCCGGGCGTCGCTGTAGGCACCTGGATGGCGCCGCGGGCACCCGTCCGCATCCTCCGCGCCGGCCTTGCCAGCCTGCTGCTGATTACAGGACTCAGCCTGATGTAAGTGGAAAGTAGAAAGTGAAAAGTGAAAAGGAAAAGTAGGAAGTCGGCACTACTTTCTACTTCCCCCGCACCGGCCACTGAACGGCTTATTGACCATCACGGAGGGGATTGCCCTCGATGTCGAGATACGTCAGCGGCGCGATCTTCGTCGCCCGCAGCGGCTCTTCGATGGCCTTCCGGTCTCCGACGATGACAATTGCGAGTTGTTCGAGGTCGAGGTACTTCTTCGCCACACGCACCACATCGTCTGCGGTGATCGCCATGACTGACTTCGTGTACTGCTGGTAGTAGTTGTCGGGAAGCGACTGCAGCCACAGGCCGCCGATGGCGCCGTTGATGGCGGTGACCGAGGCAAACGTGCCCGGTAGACGCTGAACGAGCGATTCCTTTGCCGTTCGCAACTCTTCCTCGGTGACCGGCCGTGCGCCCAGAATCCCACGCAGCTCTTTCATGAATTCGACCAGCGCGGCATCGGTCTTGTCGCCGACGATGTCGCCGCCTGTGCGGAATGGGCCAGGCCCTTTGCCGTATCCGAACCCCGATCCAACGCCGTAGCTGTATCCCTTCTCTTCGCGGATATTCGCGTTGAGCCGCGCCTGGAACATGCCACCGAGAATCGTGTTCATCACTTGCAGCGCGTAGTAGTCGGGTGTGCCGCGGGGAGGTCCCGGCAGGCCGATTGCGAAGATCGACTGCGCAGAGCCCGGTTTGTCGACGAGGTAAATCGTCGTCGGACGCGCGGCCGGAAGGGGAGGGTATGAGAAGGCCGGACGCTCTCCGCCCGCAGACCAGATGGCGAGCCCTCGCTCGATGACCGGGCGAATGGCGGCGGGTGTCACGTCGCCGACCACCGTAATCAGTGCGCGACCCGGCTTGAAGTAACGCTCATGAAAGCCGCTGACATCCGCGCGTGTTATGGCTTTCGTGCTTTGCTCGGTTGGAACCCACCCGTACGGATGCGCATCCCCGTACAGCACGCGCGGGAACACACGTGAGGCAATCGCGCCGGGTTGTGCCTTCGCTTGTTCGAGGGCGACGAGCCGCTGCGCGCGAAGACGTTCGAGTGCTTCCGGTGGAAAGTTCGAGTTCACCAGCATGTCGGCGAGAATGCCGAGCGTGTCGGCGAATCGCGCCGTCGTGCTGACGAAGCCGATCGAGCCGCTCTCGGAACCGACCCCGACAGAAACGCTCGTGCCGAGCAGCTGCAGCGCGTTCGACAGCTCGTCGCCGGTACGCGTTTTCGTGCCCTCGCTCATCATCGCGGCCGTGAGGCCGGCCACACCACGCCGGTCGGCGGTCTCGAACTGATCGGCGCCGCCAAGGAATGTGATTGAGAACGAAATGAGGGGAAGGTCGTGCCTCTCCGACACGGCGAGCTCGGCGCCGTTGGCGAGCTTCGATCTGGTCCACGTCGGAACGCGAAGGTCTGGAGCCTTTCCAATCGGCGGCTGTTTTGAGCGGTCGAGGGTTCCCTGAGCTTCAGACAGGGCAGAAGGCAGAGGGCAGATGGCATAGAGGAGCAGAGAACAAAGAGCGGAGAGGATGATTCGGCGGCTCATGGGACCTTCGTGCTTTCTGCGGGCTTCGACGCCTGGCCGGTCTGGCCGGGCGGTACGACGCTCAGAACGATGCGCCCCGCCGTCAAATATTTGTTGGCGACGCGCTGCACGTCGGCCGGCGTTACTGCAAGCGTTTTCTGGTATTCGGTCCGGAAGTAGCCTGGGTCGCCATGGATGGCGGCGCCGTTGGTCAGCTGAAACGCCTTGCCGAGATTCGATTCGAGGCCGCGAAGAAACGACAGCTCTTCTCCCGCTGTGGCTTTCTGCACCTCTTCGGCAGTTGGTCCCTCACGCTTCAGCCGTTCGATAACGGCATCCGCCGCAATCTCGAGGTCTGTCAGCGAATGCCCGGGGCGGGGTGTAATCGTCATCATGAACTCGCCGACGTCCTCATTGGTGTTCTGCCCGGCAGACACCGACGCGGCCGCCTGTTCATCGTAGACGAGCGCCTTGGTCAGCCGCGCGGTTCTGGGCCCCGAGAGAATCGCGCCCAGCACCGAGAGCGCGAAGCGATCGTCGTTCTTCTCGCCAACCGTCGGCCACTGTATATAGACGCGCGGCACCTGCACGCGATCTTCCAAAACGAGGCGGTGTTCGGACGACAGGGTCACGGGCTCGACGACCGGGCGTTTGATGGGATTTCCGCGCGGAATCTCGCCGAAGTATTTCGTCACCAGCGCCTTTGCCTGGGCAGGATCGAAGTCGCCGACAATCGTCAGGTACGCGTTGTTCGGCGCGTAATAGAGGCGAAAGAAATTCTTCACATCCTCTTCAGACGCGGCCGACAGGTCTTCCATGCTTCCGATCACCGGCCACGAATAGGGGTGTGAAGGGGGATACATGGTCTTCGACAGAATCTCGAACACGCGTCCGTACGGCTGGTTGTCGACGCGCTGCCGCCGCTCGTTCTTCACGATGTCTCGCTGTGCATCGAGTTTCGCCAGATCCAGCGAATCGAGAAGGAAACCCATCCGGTCCGACTCGATCCACAACATCGTCTCGAGATAGTTCGAAGGGACGGTCTCGTAGTAGGTCGTGATGTCGTTCGAGGTCGAGCCGTTGTTCATCCCGCCGGCGCCTTCGGTGAGGCGGTCGTGGACGCCGTACGGCACGTGGCCCGATCCGGTGAACATGACGTGTTCGAAAAGATGTGCGAAGCCGGTTCGACCCGGCAGTTCGTTCTTCGAGCCGACGTGATACCAGATGTTCACCGCTACGGTCGGTGTCGTGTGATCGGTCGACAGGACGACGGTGAGGCCGTTTGGCAGCGTGTAGGTTTCGAACGGGATGTTGATCTTGCTTTGAGCGGTCAGAGACGCGTTCAACACGACAAGCGAGACGACAGCGGCGAGACGCTTCATGTCCGCATTATGAACTAGAATGCACGCCTGTGACTTCTCCCGCAAAAACGCCGGAAAGACTCAGTTTTCTGAAGCTGGCAGGCCCTGGGCTGGTGGTTGCCGCCACCGGCATCGGTTCGGGAGACGTCGTCGCGGCGACGGTCGGCGGCGCGCGCTACGGCGTGGTTCTTCTGTGGGCGATCGCGATCGGCGCGTTCTTCAAGTTCGTGTTGAACGAAGGCATCGCGCGCTGGCAGCTGGCGACCGGCAAGACCGCGCTCGAAGGGTGGGCCGAGTATCTGCCCTCGTGGGTGAAGGTGTATTTCGGTGTCTATCTCGTCCTGTGGACGGTCTTTGTCGGCGCAGCGCTGACCAATGCGACAGGACTCGGGATCAGCAATCTGACAGGCGGGAGGATTTCTCAGTCGTGGGGCGGCGTCCTCCACAGCCTGTTCGGATTCGTCTTCGTGCTGCTCGGAGGATACGGCGGCTTCGAGAAGCTGATGAAGACGCTCGTGGGCGTCATGGGCTTCAGCATCCTCGTCTGTGCGGCGCTGACGTTCCACGATCCCGCGGGAGTGCTGATGGGCACCTTCGTGCCGACGATTCCCTCCGGTGCCGGCTTGTACGTTCTGTCGATCATCGGCGGCATCGGCGGCTCGGTGACGATGCTCTCGTATAACTACTGGATGCGGGAAGAGAAGCTGGCAGGGCCGGAGCAGCTCGGATATGTGCGCGGCGACATCACGATTGCCTATCTGTTTACGGCGCTCTTCGGCATGGCAATCATGATGACGGCGAACCAGGCCTTCTACGTCCCGGGCGTGGCGATTACAAACGCGCAGGCCGTGCCGAAAATGGCCGAGATGCTCAGCAGCATCCTGGGAATGTTCGGCAGAGTCGCTTACTCGGTTGGCTTCTGGGCCGCTGTGTTCGCGTCGCTGCTCGGCGTGTGGCAGAGCGTGCCGTATCTCTATGCGGACTTCTACAGCATCATCAAGAAGATGAGTCCCGAAGAGCGCGCTCATGTCACGAACGTGAGAAGCACACCCTATCGAATCGCGCTGGTGTTCATCACGCTCGCGCCGATTCCCTTTGCCTTCACGGGACAGCCGATTCAAGTAATCGTCGCCTACACGATCGTTGGCAGCCTCTTCGTGCCGTTTCTCGCCGCCACGCTGCTGTACCTCAACAACCGTGTCCGCTGGACGGCCGAAGTGCCGCACAACGGCTGGCTCACCAACACGCTGCTCGTGGTGATTCTCGCCTTGTTTGTGGTCGTCGGGGGAGACGAAGCGAGGAGAGCGATCGCGCCGCTGTTCGCGCGATAGGGACTGCAGTTGCGCGCTGCAGACTTCGGGCTGCAGGCGCGAAGCCTGCAGCCCGAAGCCGGACTACGTCTTCGCTAACGGGAACCGGAAGATCATCTGCGGCTTGGTGCCCGGGCTGGGCTTGCGTCCGCCGCCGAGACCCGCGTCGGTAAAGTACACGTGGTTGTCGTGGATGCACATGCCGTGCGGATCCGGATCGTTCGGCCCGAACGCCCAGATTTCCTGCACGCGACCCGACTCGGGATCGACTCGCTGCACAAGACGATCCGCACCGTCGATGATCCAGAAAGAGCCGTCGTGAAAGTCGAGCCCGTGCGGCACGTTCATCCGGATCGGCAGCATGCGGCTGATGCGCAGATCGTCTTTCGGGTCCATCTCGGCCAGAAAGCCCAGGCCCGGCGCGACCGCCCAGAGCTTGTCGGTGGGCGTGTGATAGTAGGTCCCGTGCACACTACCCCACGGCGTGCGGTAGCCCTTCACCTGTTTGCCCTTCATGTCGAGCTTGACGATCTCGCCGTAGTTCTTGTCGAACGGCCGTTTGAATTCGCGCAGGTTTGCGGCCGTGCCCGCGCCGTTGCAGCCAATCCAGATATGACCGCCGCCGACGGCGAGCCCGCTGGTGTTGTGCGCCTCGCCGACGAAGTCTTCGAGCACCTTGCCGGTCTTCCAGTCGAGCAGGTTGATGCGCTCGGAAACCTGGTCGCCGACCCAGAGTCCTTCCTTAGACGATTCGAGCGCGTTCGGATAGCGATCGGGGCTCTTGTAGAGCAACTCGATTTTCGGTGTGAAGGTGGGAGGTTTCGGCGGGCCCCCCGCGCGCGCCGGAGCATCCTGTGCCGACAGCCGGCTGCCAGCCGTCACACCCGCGGCTGCAATGGCCGCCGTGCCGAAGAACTCTCTACGTCGCATTTTCATAAGTCTCTCCGTTAGTACTTGCGTTCGTGCTTTCGACTTCTATTGGCCGCGCGCGGGAGCGGCAGGAGCGGCGCCACGGGCAGGTCCCGCCCCTCGTCCGAACGGTGCATACACGTCGAAAGGCTGCATCCGTGTATACGTCGCGCTGAATTTCTGTCCAGCCGCATCAGTTCCCTGCCAGGTGAACGTGTCCCCCTTCAGAGAGAACGTGCCGGTGCTCAATTTGTCCTCGAGGTTCGGGTCGGTGTCGCCGATGTGCCGCCGCACGAGCGTGCTGCCCGAGACGTTGTATGTGCCGCGCGACGCAGACATGCCATTGTAAGCGCCCGCATACTGTTGCGGAGTCCACTGGTCCTGCGGTACCTTCGGCACGCCCTTGCGTCCGGACGGCAGCGTCGTGGCCTGGAACCAGCCGTCTTCGCCCAGCAACAGATGCTCGGGTGTCGTCGTGCCAGCGGCCCCGTTTAGGGTGTATGCCGTTCGCTCCCACGAGCCCACGAGCGCTGTCGAGCCGAGCGTCTGATTCGGCAGCTTGCGCGCGTGGATCTGGGGTGAGCGTGTCGGTCCGCTGCCTTCGAGAATCAACACGTTGCCTTCGAACCGCCAGGCGCGCTCCTGAGTATTTTCGCCGCCCCCCGGGCCGAGCCCGGCCTTGTGATGGCGAAAATTGACCTGCCCGCTCATGCTGTAGTTGCCCCATCCGCCAGACATCTTGTCGAAGCGCGCAAACAGCTCTTTGGTCGTCTGTTGCTCCAGCGGTTTGTTCACTTTCGGCCGATTGGCAGGAAACTCCATCATCGACCAGTAACCGTCCTTCATGAACTTGACATACAGCGGCGCATCGGGAGGCTGCACGCTGAAGCCATTGCGAAGCAGCGAATAGCGGACCCACGTGCCGACGAGGGGGTTGTAATCGGGTGGCGGTGCGGGCGCCTGATCGCACGCGTTCTCATCGCGGTGGACGCAGCCGTACTCGCTCATGTCGTGGGGATAGCTTGCGGGGTCCTGCGCCTGCCGGGCCGCTATCGGAAACGCAACCGCAGCAAGGAACGCTGCGGAGAACGCCAGTGAACGCACCCTGAGTGCCGAGTACATGGATCCTCCTGAGAACTCGAAAAGACGCGAAAAAGCTTAGCACAGTGGGTTTGGGGGTTCCGGAGGTTCCTGGTTCCGGTTCCTGTTCCTTGGTTTCGGTCGGGCCCGATTCCGAGTTTTGCCGACGTTCCAGCCTTTGTCCTTTCGAGGGTCGAACTCTCTCGGGAGATCGAGAAGGTACACGCGAAGTCCCGTGGCAGCTCCGATCGCGCGATTGGAGAGATGGAACAGTTCCTGGAACTCTGGCTCGCTTAGATACGTTTTCGACCGTGCATGCTTCAGCTGATTGCGAACCTCGCCCAGAGAACCGCGCGCAATCCTGACGAAGTTCGCAAAATCAGGCGGGTTGAAACGATAGTAGCCTTCAGAGATGTTGTCTGGCGCGGATCGAGCCGCCTCACGAATTTCATCGCAGAATTTGCGATCCTCAACGGCGGGTGCGGCTGCAGTAAATGCAAAAACGCGCTCTTTCAATTCCCATGCAAGTTGATACGCGACAAATTCTTCCGGGGATTTGAGTCCTGTCATGAACCGCCGTTGGTGCACAGGCTGCGCCAGAACTTCGAACCGAACCATGGAACCCGGGAACCGGAACCTGGAACCTGGAACCTGGCACCCCGAAGGCCCCGAAGCCGGACGCCCGGCAAACCCGCATAAAATCCGCCCATGCCAACCGCCGTCCGCCTGAAGCTCTCCGTCATGATGTTCCTCGAGTACTTTGTCTGGGGCGCTTGGTACGTGACGATGGGAACCTGGCTCGGATCGCTCGGGTTTTCGGGAGAGCAGATTGGCCTGACCTACGGTACGACCGCGCTGGCCGCGATGATCTCGCCGTTCTTTGTCGGCATGTTCGCGGATCGCTTCTTCGCGACCGAGCGGTTGCTCTCGGTGCTGCATCTTCTCGGAGGTGGCGCGCTCTTCTACGCGTCTACGCGCAGTACCTTCTGGCCCCTCTATACGGCCGTTCTCGTTCACACCCTCTTTTACATGCCCACGCTGGCGCTCACCAACTCGCTGTCGTTTCGTCAGATGAAAGATCCCAAGCGCGAGTTCCCGCCGGTGCGTGTGCTGGGCACGATCGGCTGGATAGCTGCGGGGCTTATCGTCGGGACGCTGGGCGTTGAAGCGACGGGAAAGCCCATGCAGCTGGCAGCCGCGGGAGCGGTTGCGCTCGCGGCATATTGTCTGGTGTTGCCCCACACCCCGCCGCAGATGACCGGCCGCGTGCGATTCCGCGATGTCCTCGGGCTCGACGCGCTTCAGTTGATGAAGGATCGGTCGTTTGCGATTTTCGTGCTCGGCTCGTTCCTCGTCTGCATCCCGCTGCAGTTCTACTACGCGTTCGCGAATCCGTTCCTCAATGCGATCGGCGTCACGAACGCCGCTGGAAAAATGACCATGGGGCAGATGTCGGAACTCGTGTTCTTGCTGTTGATGCCATGGTTCTTCAAGCGGCTTGGAGTGAAGCAGATGCTCCTTGTGGGCATGGGCGCATGGGTGACGCGTTACATCCTGTTTGCATACGGCAATAACGAGGCGCTGGTGTGGATGCTGTATCTCGGGATCCTGCTGCACGGCATCTGCTACGACTTCTTCTTCGTCACCGGGCAGATCTATGTGGATCAGAAGGCGCCGCCGACGGTTCGGGCGGCCGCCCAGGGGTTCATCACGTTCGTCACTTATGGCGTCGGGATGCTGATCGGCTCGTGGCTGTCGGGCCGCATCGTCGATGCCTATGTCGTAGCCGGTGAGGTCGGGCACGACTGGCAGAGCATCTGGCTGGCGCCAGCGGCGATGGCAACCGCCGTGCTCGTGCTCTTCGCGCTGTTTTTCAAATCAGACGCCACAGCGGAGGTGGTGCGATGACGAGGTGGAAAATCAGGGTCGCGTCCATTCTTCTCGCGATCGTATTTGCGGCGGCTCTCGACGCCCAGGAAGCCAGCTTGCCCTCAGGCCGCTTCACGTTCCGTGACGGACGCGGGCAAACCATCGACCTCGCCATCGCCGAGGCTGATGGTGCACTGGGCATCACATGGCCCGGGTCGATCGAGGCAGGCTGGGACACCGCGCTGCTCGGCGTTCAGATCAGCGCAGACGCCTCAGCACCGGCTCCCTATGTCGAGATTGCCGCAGGAAGCGTCTCGGACCGCCAGTACTTCGCGGCAGGAGATTCCGGCCAGCGATGGCTGAACCTCAGCTTCCTCAAGGGAACTGCGGGTGGAACGCGGATCGCCCTGCGCGGCGACGGCGTCACCTTCTCGGCCCCGGAGGCGAGCCTGCGGGTGTTTGCCAGCAACCCGGATCTGTCGAAGTCGATCCTCGTCCTCGCCCCGCATCCGGACGACGCCGAGATTGCGGCGTTCGGCGTGTATGCGAACCGCCGGGCGAGCGTGGTCACGGTGACGGCCGGCAATGCCGGAGCCCCGACCTACGAGGCGGTATTCGAGGATCCAGCCGAGCTCTACCTCTTCAAAGGGCGCATCCGGCTGATCGACAGCATCACCGTTCCGTTGCAGGGAGGGATTCCGCCGGAACGCGCGTTCAACATGGGGTACTTCGATGCGCGACTGGCGGAGATGTACGACAAGCGCGACGAGATCATCCCCGAGATGTATCGCCAGAACTCGGACGTCAACGTCTACCGAAGGGAAAACATCGGATCACTCCTGCCGAAGCGCGCCCGCGAGTCGAAGTGGAGCCATCTCGTCGATGACACCCTGTCGCTCCTGAAGAAGGTGAAGCCGGTGGTCATCGTTGCACCGCATCCGCAACTGGACACGCATCGTGATCACCAGTTCACGACCGTGGCGCTGTCGGAGGCCCTCGCGCGATGGAACAAGCGCGTGACCGTGTTGCTTTACACGAACCACGCCGACAGGAACCGCTATCCCTACGGCCCGGCGGGCACACTGATGTCGCTGCCCCCGCCGCCCGCGGCTGACGTGCTGGTCGATCGTGTCTACTCGCATCCCGTTCCTCCAGCGCTGCAGCGGCTGAAGCTGTTTGCGCTC
>Ga0105106_10002852_pt1 | contig 12409 bp, 13 predicted proteins | sample PPLLaktember2015_5_FD_79109 | JGI IMG/M metagenome (GOLD analysis project Ga0105106, IMG submission 79109) | Freshwater sediment microbial communities from Prairie Pothole Lake near Jamestown, North Dakota, USA - PPLs Lake P8 Core (1) Depth... | ecosystem: Environmental > Aquatic > Freshwater >...
CCGATCCCGAACGGGAACCCGACCGCGACGACGTGGTCGCCCGGCGCGAGGTCTCCGGTGGAGCGCATCGTCGCGGCGACGAGATCGTCCGGGATCGTATTCGCCTGCAGCACGGCGAGATCGTGCTCCGGGTGCAGGCCGACGATCTCGGCGTCGGACTCGAGCCCGTCCTCGAAGACCACCTTGACGCGCTTCGCGCCGGCCACGACGTGGAGGTTGGTGAGGATGACCCCCTTGTCGACGATCACCACGCCGCTGCCGATGCCGTGCTCGATCTCCTCGCCGCCGATCTCGTCGAGGCCCAGCCCCTGCACCCGCACGACCGACGGGCGGATGACCTCGTACGCCTTCGCGGCGTGGGAGGGCAGCGGCTTGGTCTGCAGCGTGTGCAGCACCGCGGCGTCGATCTCCTGCTGGGTCAGGGCGCGTGCCGTCGGCGTCCGGCCGGTGTAGGCGAGGATCGCAAGCGCAGCGAGCAGTCCGCCGATGGCGAGGAGCAGGATCCGCTCGTGGCGCGCGAAGAAGCCGCGCCAGCGCGAGGTCGGCATGGGTGCGGGCGCGACGGGCGCGCTCGCGCGCGGGGACTCGGCCGGTTCGGCCGCAGCGGGCGTCCGCGGTCGGCCGGAGCGGCTGTAAAGGGCGGTTCTTTTCACGCTGCGAACGGTAGCACGAGGCGTCGCCAATGCGTCAGACGGCGCGGTCCCGTTCCGGTTCCGCGAGGGGCGTCACCGGCAGGTCCAGGCCGCGCAGCGCCTCGGCGAGCTTGCGCACGGCGGCCGGCCGCGAAAAGCCCCTGCGCCACGCGAGGGCAACGCGCCGCTTCGGATGCGGCGGGGCAAATTCGATCGCCTTCACCAGCGGCGTCGCGTAGCGGCGGGTGAGCGCGGTCGCGGGCAGCACGGTAACGCCCAGGCCCGATGCGACCATGCTGCGCAGCGTCTCCAGCGAGTTGCCCTGCCGCCCGGGTGCCGGCGGCCGGGAGAATTCCTGGCAGGTGTCCAGCACCTGGTCGCGCAGGCAGTGGCCCTCCGGCAGCAGCAGCAGCTCGGCGGCGTCCAGCTCCTCGGCCGCGATGGTCTTCTTGCGCGCCAACCGGTGCCGGGCGGGCGCGACGACGCGGAACTCCTCGTCGTAGACCGGCAGCACCTCGATCCCGGGCGCGTCGTAGGGCAGGGCAAGGATCGCCACGTCGAGCTCGCCGGCCTTCAGCAAGCGGTCGAGGCTAGCGGTCACGTTCTCCTCGATGTCGAGCGGCATGTCGGGCGCGAGCTTGCGCAGCGCCATCACCAGGTCCGGCAGGACGTACGGGGCGATGGTGTGGATCACGCCGAGCCGCAGGACCCCCTTCAGCGGGTTCTTCCCCTGGCGTGCGACAGTCTTGACGCGCGCCGCCTCCTCGAGCGTGCGACGCGCCTGCGCCACGACCTCCGCGCCGATCTCGGTCACCAGCACGCCCTGCTTGCTGCGCTCGAAGAGATGCACGCCGAGCTCGTCCTCGATATTCCGGATCGCCGCCGAGAGGCTCGGCTGGCTGACGAAGCAGCGCCCGGCCGCGCGGCCGAAGTGGCGCTCTTCGGCGACCGCGACCAGATACTTGAGCTCGGTGAGGGTCATCGTGCTTTCGATAGTCTGGGCCTATCGGGAGGATACCAATCAAGTATTGGGCTGCAAAGGCCGCGGCCCGTAGAGTCCGGTCCATCGCTGCACACCAACCACGGAGCCAGACATGATCGCAACCCGCACCGGCCAAAAAGTTCCGCAAGTGTCGTTCCGCACCCGTGAGGGCGGCGAGTGGAAGACCGTCACCACCGACGAGATCTTCAAGGGCAAAAAGGTGGTGGTCTTTTCGCTGCCGGGGGCGTTCACGCCGACCTGCTCGTCGACGCACCTGCCGCGCTACAACGAGCTCGCGCCGGCGTTCTTCGCGAACGGCGTCGACCGGATCGTGTGCGTGTCGGTCAACGATGCGTTCGTGATGAACGAGTGGGCGAAAGACCAGGAGTCGGACAAGGTCTTCCTCCTTCCCGACGGCAACGGCGAGTTCACCGACGGCATGGGCATGCTGGTCGACAAGGCCGACCTCGGCTTCGGCAAGCGCTCGTGGCGCTACTCGATGCTGGTGCGCGACGGCGTGGTCGAGAAGATGTTCGTCGAGCCGCAGAAGCCGGGCGACCCGTTCGAGGTGTCCGACGCCGACACGATGCTCGCCTACATCAACCCGAAGGCGAAGAAGCCCGACCAGGTCGCGATCCTGACCCGCGAGGGCTGCTCGTTCTGTGCGAAGGCGAAGTCGCTGCTCACCGAGCTCGGGTACGACTACGTCGAGGTGCCCCTCGACCACAAGGTCCGCAGCCGCGTTGTCGGTGCGATCGCGAACGCGCAGACCGTGCCGCAGGTCTTCGTCAACGGCACGCGCATCGGCGGCTGGGAAGAGCTGGAGCGCTGGGCGAAGAAAGCGGCGTAAGCGAAAGCGAAGACCGACGCCGAAAGCGGCGGTCTTCCTGACATTGGGGAGCACGAGGGGGTGTTGCCCCTCGTATCGTGCGAATCACTAGGACCTGAACCCGAGGCCGAGCGACGCGAGTCGCTCGACTTCGGCGTTTGAGAACCCCCAGTCGGCAAGCGCCTCCCGTCCTTGCGCGCCGCGCTCGGGCGGGGCGCCGCGCACGGCGCCCGGCGTCCGCGAGAAGCGCGGTGCAGGCGCCGGCTGCGGGACGTTCCCGACCGTCACGTACGCGCGTCGCGCGAGATTGTGGGGATGCTCCCGCGCCTCGGAGAAGGTGAGCACCGGTGCGAAGCATGCGTCCGATCCCTCGAACGCCGCACTCCACTCGTCGCGCGTCTTCGAGCTGAACACTTCCGCGAAGCGACGGCGCAGCACCGGCCAGCCCGACCGGTCGTTCTGCTCGGGAAGTTTTTCTCCCGCAAGGCCCAGGCGGGCGAGCAGGTCCTCGTAGAACTTCGGTTCGATCGACCCGATCGCAACGAACCGCCCGTCGCGAGTTTCATAGGTGTCGTACCAGGGCGCGCCAGAGTCGAGCACGTTCTCGCCGCGCACCTCGCTCCAGCGCCCCGCGGCGAGCATCCCCGCGAACATCGTCGCGAGGAGCGAGGCGCCTTCCACCATCGCGGCGTCGACGACCTGTCCATGGCCGGAGCGCTGCGCTTCGAGCAGCGCGCACGCGATGCCGAAGGCGAGCAGCATCCCGCCGCCGCCGAAGTCGCCGACCAGGTTGAGGGGGGGCACGGGCGCGCCGCCCGCGCGCCCGATCGCGTGCAGGGCGCCCGACAGCGCGATGTAGTTGATGTCGTGGCCGGCGCGCGGCGCAAGCGGGCCGTCCTGGCCCCAGCCGGTCATCCGGCCGTAAACGAGCTTCGGGTTGCGCGCGAGCAGCACGTCCGGGCCGAGCCCCAACCGCTCCATCACGCCGGGACGGAAGCCTTCGATCAACGCGTCGGCGCGCTCGGCGAGCGCGAGCGCGGCGGCGACGCCGTCCGGCGACTTCAGATCGAGCGTCACCGAACGCCGGCCGCGCAGCATCGCGTCGAACCAGCGGTCGCGTCCGAAACCGAGGCGCGGATCGGTCGGCCGGTCGACGAGCAGCACGTCGGCGCCCATGTCCGCGAGCATCATCGCGCAGAACGGTCCCGGCCCGATTGCCTCGAGCTCGAGCACCTTCACGCCGGCGAGAGGTCCCATGTCGGCGATGTTAGCGCGCGTCGCTTCGGTAGGTTAGGATTTCCACATGAGAGTGCAGGGACCGAAGGAACTGCTCGATGCGGGCGTACGCGCCCACAAGTCGGGACGTCTGCAGGAGGCGGCGCAGCTGTACGACCAGGTGCTCACGTTCGACGCCGACAACGCCGGCGCGCTCGCGAGCCTCGGCATGCTCCTCGCCGAGATGAAGCAGTTCGAGCGCGCCGAGACATTGCTGCGCCGTGCGCTCGGCCGCACGCCCGATCGCGCCGACGCCTATGCGAATCTGGCCGGCGTCCTGCACGACGCCCACAAGTTCGCGGACGCGATCGACTGCTGTGAACGCGGGTTGAAGGTCGCGCCCGAGCACAAGCGAATCCTGAATACGCTCGCTTCGAGCCTGAGCGGGGCGGAGCGATACGACGAGGCGCTGGCGCTCCTCGAGCGCATCGCGGCAGCGAACCCGGGCTACGCCAAGGCGAGCTACTTCACGGCGATGCTGCACGCCAAGCTCGGGAATTGCGACGCGGCGGCGCAGGCCTTCGACCGCGCCACGCAGATCGATCCACGCGACCTCGAAGCGTTCGTCTCGTGGGGTGAGTGCCTGATGGCCCACGGGCGGGCCGCGGAAGCGCTCGGTCCCATCGATCGGGCCCTTCAGCTCAAGGTCTACGAGGTCCGCGCCCTGGCATTGAAGACGCTCGCGCTCGCCGAACTGGGGCGCCGCGACGAGGAGGCCTGGCTTTCCGATCCGCATCACTTCGTGCAAACCTTCCGGCTCGCCGATCTCGGCTATCGTGCCGAGGACATCGCCGCGCTCAACCGGGCGCTCGCCGACTTCGCGGCGGAGGAGCCGAGCATGCGCGAGGATCCGCCGGAGTACGCGACCTACAAGGGCTGGCACACGACGCGGAACCTGGCCGACTACCGCGACGAGGCGCCGTCAATCCTGAAGCAGTTCATCGCCTACGGGTTCGAGCAGCGTCTCAAGAGCCTGCCGAACGAAGATCCGCGCCACCCGTTCGTGCGCGGCGCGCCGCCGCGGTTCCATCTCGATCTCTGGGCGGTGAAGATGACGAGCGGCGGCAAAATGCTGCCGCATATCCACGCGGACGGCTGGCTGAGCGGCGTGTACTACGTGGAGGTGCCCGCCGTCGTGCGCGATCCGGCGGCGGGCCAGGCCGGCTGGCTGAAGGTCGGCGGATCGCGGAGTGACATCCCGCTGACGCGCGAGCCGATCACGCGCGCGGTGCAGCCCGAGCCCGGGCTCCTGGTCACCTTCCCGTCGTACCTGTGGCACGACACGATCCCGCTGCCGGTGGAGAATACCGAGCGGCGGCTCTGTCTCGCGTTCGACCTGCACCCACGCAAGGCCGCCTGACCCCCGCTCGAGATCAGGACGGTCGAATGGCACAGGACTCGAGGGTCGAGACGGCGATCTCGCACTGGCTGCCGCGCTTCATCTCCAACGGGGTCGCGCTCGCCGATTTCCAGGAAGTGACGGCCGGCATCGAGCGCTGGGAGGACTGGTGTGGCGCGTGGTCCGCGCGTGCCGCCGTGCACGAGGCGCTCGGGCGCGAGGCGCTGGCGGCGGGCTTCAAGTTGAGCGCCGGCGAGCATCTTTCCCGCGCCGCCGTGTACTACCACTTCGCCAAGTTCCTCTTCGTTCACGACGTGGCGCAGATGCGCGCCGCGCACCTGAAAGCGGTGGAGTGCCGGCAACTCGCGCTTCCACATCTGCGCCCGCCGGGCGAGCGCGTCGAGATTCCCTACGAAGGCCGCGCGCTCGCGGGAATCCTGCGCAAGCCGGAGGGCGGCGCGCGGCCGCCGGTGCTGATCATGGTGCCCGGGCTCGACTCGGCCAAGGAGGAGCTGGAGGCCTACGAGCTGCCGTTTCTCGCGCGCGGCATGGCGACGCTGTGCGTCGACGGGCCGGGGCAGGGCGAAGCGGAGTACGACTTCCCGATCCGCGGCGACTACGAAGTACCGGTGCGCAACATCGTCGACTGGATCGAGGGGCGCAGCGATCTCGACGCGGGCCGCACCGGCCTGTGGGGGGTGAGCCTCGGCGGCTACTACGCGCCGCGTGCGGCCGCGTACGAGAAGCGCATCAAGGCCTGCATCGGGCTCGCGGGCCCGTACGATTGGGCCGCGGTGTGGGATGCGCTGCCCGACCTCACGCGCGAGGCCTTCCGCGTGCGCAGCCACCTGCCGACGCAGGATGCGGCGCGGCGGCACGCGGCGACGCTCACGCTCAAGGAGGCCGCGCGCAGAATCGCGTGCCCGCTCTGCCTCGTGACTGGCAAGCTCGATCGACTCGTGCCGTGGCAGGACGCCGAGCGGATCGCCGCGGAAGCGGCGGGACCGGTCGAGCTGCTCGTCGTCGCGGACGGCAATCACATCGCCAACAACCGACCCTACCGGTACCGGACCCAGACCGCGGACTGGATGGCGGGCGCCCTCGGCCTGCCCCGCCGGTAGGCGGCCGGTACTGCCTTACCGCGGAGCCCCCAGGACTTGCAAAAATTTTCGACCCGAAGCATATTTCCGCCCATCGAATTGGCTGGGTCGTCCACTGCACCCCCTCGGGGTGAAATTCTGGTCTGTTCCCGTGCGTGATTTGAGGCCGTGCGTACTCCCGCGCCCGGCAACGCCAGATCAGGAGGAACTCCATGGCTACTGGCACCGTAAAGTTCTTCAACGCATCCAAAGGCTTCGGGTTCATTCAGCCCGACGACGGCTCGAAAGACGTGTTCGTGCACATCTCCGCCGTCGAGCGCGCCGGCATGGGCACCCTCGCCGAGAAGCAGAAGGTCCAGTTCGAGCTCCAGACGGGGCGCGACGGCCGCGTTTCGGCGGTGAACCTGAAGGCGGTCTGAACCCCGACGTGGCGGCGCCCGCCGCCCCGGCTCCCACTCGCCGCCGGCGATGGGCCGCGCGCGGCGTATGCTCGCGCGCATAGGAGACGCAATGCCAAAGGAAGAGCTGATCGAGATGGAAGGCGTCGTGAGCGAGGTGTTCCCGGACACCCGCTTCCGGGTCACGCTCTCGAACGGCACCGAGGTGATCGCGTACGCCTCGGGCAAGATCCGCAAGCACCGCATCCGCATCCTCGCGGGCGACAAGGTCACGCTCGAGATGTCGCCCTATGACCTGACCAAGGGTCGCATCAACTTCCGCCACAAGGACGAGCGACCGTCCGCGCCGGTCGGCGTGCCGCCGCAGCGCCGGCGGCGCTGACGCTTCAGGCAACGCGCCGAGAGTTTGAATCTGGCGCTAGACACATGGTTCTATCCGTGTTCAGGAAGGGGAGCTAGATCACGCAATGGCTTAGCGAAGTCGTTTTCTGTTGTCACCGTAGGGAAAACGTAGACCTTCCATACGTTTTCCCTGCGCCTGTCGAATTCGATCCGCGTCGCCGCGGGGCAAAGGCGATCCGCCATCGGCTCAGTTGGTTGGTGTTTCTGCATTGCCTCCGGCGCGCAATGACCGTTTCTGGTCCAACGCCAGCGCCGCAGAGATGTGCGCCAGGTGCGTCAGTCCTTGCGGAAAGTTGCCGAGCATTTCGCCGCTCGCGCTCGCGTACTCCTCCGAGAACAGGCCGAGGTCGTTGGCGCAGCCGCTGACCCGCCCAAACAGTTCCCGCGCCTCGCCGACGCGGCCCTGTCGCGCAAGGCATTCGGCGAGCCAGAACGAACACGGCAGAAACGCGCCTTCCGCGCCGCGCATGCCGTCGGCCGCCCGATAGCGCAGGATCAACCCGCTGTCGTCGAGTTCGGTCCGGATGGCCTCGACTGTGCGCAGCATGCGTTCGTCGTCGTAGGCGACGAAGCCAACATCGGGCAGCAACAGCAGCGCCGCATCGAGATCCTTCGCATCGAAGCTGGCGACGAAGTTGCCACGCTCGCGGTCGATGCCGCGCGCCTCGACCGCGTCGCGGATTGCGTCGCGCGCCGCGCGCCAGCGCTCGAGCGGTGCCGGCAGGTCGTGCTTGCGCGCCAGCTCGATGCCCTGGTGTGCCGCCGCCCAGCACATCACCTTCGAGTGCACGAAGTGACGCGGCTCGCCGCGCACTTCCCAGATGCCGCGGTCAGGCCGCTGCCAGTTGTCGATCGCGCAGTCGACCGTCTCGACCAGGAAATCCCAGTAGTCCTCGTCCGGACGGTTGCCGCGCTCGCTCCAGCGATGGGCGAGCTCGAGGAGCAGGCCGAACATGTCGGCTTGGTATTGCTTGTCGGCGGCGTTGCCGACGCGCACCGGACGCGAGCCGCGCCAGCCCTCGAGATGATCAAGCGTGATCTCGGTCAGGCGGCGCTTGCCGTCGACGCCGACCAGCACCTGCAACTGCTCGCCGTTGCCAGCGGCGCTGCGCTGGATGAAGCGCCGGAAGCCGTCGGCCTCGGCGATGCAGCCGAGGTTGGCGAGCGCGTGCGTCGTGAAGATCGAATCGCGGATCCAGCTGTAGCGATAGTCCCAGTTGCGCTCGCCGCCGATGTGCTCGGGAAGCGACGTGGTGGGTGCAGCGATGATCGCGCCGGTCGGCGCATAGGTCAGCGCCTTGAGCGTGATCGCCGACCGGACGACGCACACCCCGGGCCGACCGGCGTCGACCATCTTCGACGCCCACTCCCGCCACCATGCCAGCGTCTCGTCGAGATGGTTATCGAGCTCCTCTCGCGCATGGGCCTTGACCGGCGCCGCGTGCAGTTCCTCGGGCGCCACGAACTGCATTGCAAGATGCGCCCGTTCGCCCTCGCGCAACGCAATCTCGGCGCACAGGTCGTGCGCGCCGACCGGCTGCAGGGCGACATCGCCGAACAGCAACAGCCCAGCGTTGCTGCCGACCGCGCAATGCGCCGTCGGCGCGCTGCGATAGATCCATGGCTTCACTTCGCCGTAGTCGAACCGCGGCGCGAACTCCACCCGCAGACGCAACGCGCCGCGTAGGCCCTCGACGATGCGCACCATTTCGCGCCGCGGATGCTTGCGGCCGCCCCGTCGCATCGCAAAGAAATCGATCAGCCGCACCGCCCCCGATTCCGACTCAAAGGTCGTGGCAAGCACCAGGCTATCGCCGAGGTATTCGCGCCGGCTCCGGAATGGATCGAGCGGCGCGATGGCGAAGTGGCCGCCGCGCCGGCGGTCGAGCAGGCGGCCGAAGCAGCTGTCCGAATCGAAGCGCGGCAGGCAGCACCAGTCGACCGAGCCACCGCGCGAGACCAGCGCCGCCGAATGGCAGTCGCCGATCAGCGCGTAGTCGGCGATGGGCAGGTCGATCATCGAGTGCGAGTGCTCGTTGCCAGTGCAAAAGGCTATAGCACAATCAAAGCCAGCCCCGTCGCCGCATCGGTGCGTCGCTGCAGGTGCGACGGTGATTCGACCAGCATCACCTCCAGCGTAGGCTGCACGCGCGCCTCGATCAGATGTCCACCCCAGGCGGAGCCATCGCGCTTGGTCAGCACGACGTGCGCGTGCAGCTTGGGCTCGCCGTTCGGCCCGAGCGCCACATCACCGATCAGCGATACGACCTCGACCTGCGCGGCGATCGGGATCCTGTCGTAGTCCTTGCGCTGCAAGTCGAAGAAGCCGACCACCGCCTCGCTGAACGCGCCGATGCCGGTGAAGCGGGCGGCGTCGAGCCGATTGTCCTTGGCGAAGCGGGTCAGGCACGACACCGGTTCGTCGCCGACATCGAGTACCACTGCGAAGGTGCGCTCGGGTCCGGCATTGATCAGCTTGTGCTTCATCGGCGGTTCCTTGGATTCGCGCATGTACGGACGGGCCTTGCAGTACGGCCGCCGGCCGCCGCGGTCGACTACGCAGCCCACCTCACCGCAATGCCGAGCAATCGGCGCTCCCGCTTGCGTCAAGCGGAGTGGCTACCGTCCAACCGCCTGCAGGTCTCGCGATATGACGCGCGTCATACACGCCTTCAAGCAACCCGACTCATATGCGCGGGTCTGGACCAATTTCCTTTGCCCAAGCCCGGCGCGCGCATAAATTGCTCCGCCATTGTCGTGACTTCTCGCGGGCGGATCGCATGCTGCTGCCGAACCAGAGTCGCTTCAAGGTCGGGGCGCTGGTCGCGTGCTGGCTTGCCGGTCAGGCGTGCTCATCCGCACTCGGTCAGGACTTCGAGAAGCAGACAACGGCTGCGCATCGCGGCATCGGTGACGCTCGTGATCTCTATCTACACTAACCTCATCGCGTGGTTCGCGCTCTGGCGCGGCCGGCGGGTCAGTCGGCGCATGGCGCGGTGTCGGGCGCGGTTCTACGCGCTGTAGGTCTCGCGAGACGTAGAGTTACGCGCCTGTTTCTCCAGGCGAAGCATTAACGTCCCGCGCCTTCCGCACGAGAAGTTGACTCTCAACACGTCGGCACTCCGAATTTCACGGATTCCTCGAGGGTATGAGCTCGAGCGCTACGCCGAGCACGACGAGCCCGACACCGAGTGCGATGCCCGACGGGAACCATGAGCTGACGCTCGCAACGAGCGCGATCACTCCGATCGCGGCGACGACCATCGGTCCTCTATCCCGGAGCGTCGGAGGAGCTTGTGCAGCATGCCTAGACGGAAGCGCAACAGCCTCAAACAGGCATTCTTCGGCACCGTCGGCCAGCGCGGCGGCGGGGGACAAGAGCCAAGCAACGAGAAGGGTCGGACGCAGTGTCGACATGGCACTCCCGCGAACTGATAAGAATATCGAGAGCATCATGCCGAAAGCCCGGAACGATCAAAATTGGACGGACGGTCTAAACTGAATAGATTAGGCTGCACCGACGGCCAAGGCTTGGGGCCATGCGCAATGTCTTGTCATGGCCGAACAGTGAAATCAGCGAAGGTCTGCCTTCTAGACCACGAGAGGCGGCAACGGGTCGAGAAGCGCCTGTCGGTGGCGAATTCGTATTCAGGCTGGAATCGGTGTGTAAAACAGCCCACGACAATGCTCCTCCCAAGCATATTGGCGAAGAGCAGCACGCGCGGGCGGTGGGGATGATGCGCAGGCGCGTCGCGCCGGTGTGGTGCCGTTAAGGGAGCGGTGCACGCGGTGCGCGTTGTAATAGTCCGCGAACACGTCCAACTTTCGCTTTAAGTCGATCGCATTCCAGAAGAAAACGTGATCGAGATATTCGCGGCGGACGGTGCAGATCAGCCGTTCAATGAACGGATGCGAGATCGGAGCATACGGAACTGACTTGATCTCCTCGATTTCGAGGACGCGCAGGTTGGCGAGCCAGCGGTGGAAGCGAAACAGCGGGTCGTGGTCGGTGCTGACGTGTTTCGGTAGGGGCCGGCCAGCAACGGCGTGATTGAACATCCGACATACGGAGATGCCGTCGATGCATGCCCGTTCGACGCCAAGACCGATGATGCGGCGGGTGAACACGTCCATGACTACCAGCACCCAGTGACTGCGCAGGAGGATGGATTCGCAGCGGAACAGGTCGACGCTCCACAGGCTGTCCTTGACGTGCCCGATGAATGTCAGCCAAGAGGGGCCATCGGTTCCGGAGTTGCCTGGCCGGTAGTGCCTCGCGAGCACGCGGCGAACGACATCTTTGTCGATGTCGACGCCGAAGGCATTAGAGATCTGCTGGGCGATGCGTACACAGCCGAATCTGGGGTTGCGGCGCTTCAGCTCAATGATCGCCGCGATGAGTTCTGCCGAGGGACCTTTGGGGCCGGGTTTGCGGCGACGGTAGACGGAGGAAAAGAGCAGACAATATTTCCGATCCACCAAGGCCTTGTGGAGCTTGAACAGCGTTGCCGGCCTGATGAGCGCGCCAAGCTTCGGCATCCGGCGCGGGCTCACCAACAGCGTGGTCAGTCCGAGCACCACGCGATCGAGGGTGGTGAGATTCGGCGCGCGTTGTCGGGAGCGATTACTGATCAGGATCTGATGCTTGAGCAGCAACGATTCTGCCGCGACGGCGCGGACGCCACCGGGACGTAAGAGTTTGACGCAGGTGACCATCAGGTGGATGGCGAGGATCAGGAGTTCGCTCACCGGACGAACCGTACCAAGACCGCCAGCGCGCGCAAGACTGCACCGCGCCGGCGGATTCCCTCATACTACGAATTCGCCACCGACAAGTTCCAGGCCGCACTTGCCGCCTATGGCATGCGCTCCTCGATGAGCCGTAAGGGCGACTGCTGGGACAACGCGCCCACCGAAAGCCTGTGGGGCTCGTTGAAGGTCGCGCGCCTGCATGGAAAGCGGTTTGCGACGCGCCGTGCGGCGATGGACGAGGTGATCGACTGGATGGGCTTCTACAATCATCGGCGGCTGCATTCGACGCTGGCTTACCTCAGCCCGATGCAGTTCGAGCAGCGCTGGCGTGCAGATCAGGAAAAGCGCGCCGCATGACGGTCTCGGCTATGGGATGCGGAGAACAGGGGCAAGGTCACCCGCTGGGTTTCGATATCATTCAAACACTGGAGGACCTAACAGGGCTACCGATTGCCAATATGGCGCACTGGGGCGACGAGGTGCGGCAGATGTTCTCTCTAAAGGAGCGACAGGAAGTTGAGCAACGCCTCGGGAAGAGGGCGCCAGACGGACACGCGTGGGACGCGATGCTTTTCTCAGGTGGCGGTAACGATTTTGTGGGCGACCAACTTTGTATCTGGCTAAATTCCTACTCTAGTGGGATGAAAGCGGAAGATGTTCTCAATGCAACGCGTTTCGACGCCGTATTGAGAATCATCGA
>Ga0105106_10002853_pt1 | contig 12405 bp, 15 predicted proteins | sample PPLLaktember2015_5_FD_79109 | JGI IMG/M metagenome (GOLD analysis project Ga0105106, IMG submission 79109) | Freshwater sediment microbial communities from Prairie Pothole Lake near Jamestown, North Dakota, USA - PPLs Lake P8 Core (1) Depth... | ecosystem: Environmental > Aquatic > Freshwater >...
AATTCGTCGGGCCGGGCCATCAGGCGCCTCCATCACGCGGAGGCGACCGGTCCTTCTCTCCGAACAGCCACATGCGATTCGCCCCGCGAAGGATCTTGCCGTGCGGCCCATGCCTCACGGCGTCGACCGTGCGGGTGCACTGGATTGCACCGTGGTCTCGAGCCCCACCACCACGGCACGCGCGCGCAGACGGGAGAAGATGCCGGCGGGTACTTCCAGCGTTACCGACTTCACTTTCTTCAGCGTACGCGCGTCGTAGATCACGACCCGGTCACGATGATAGCCGGCGGGCCGATCGCCGCCGTGCCTGGCGCTGACATACAGGTATTCGCCTCGCGCCGTGTATTCCGGGAAGTGCGAATGGCTGAGCATGTCTCCGACATTCAGGGTCCTGACGACCTCCAGCGTGTTCTTGTCGATGAACTGGATCATGTTCGCATTCGGACCCGTGCCGACGATGTCGACCACGAGAAAGGGGGCCTTGGGATGCGCGGCAGGCGATTCGGTGGGCCCCAGCACGGGAATGCGCTTGACGACCTCGAACGTGTTCATGTCGAACACCGTCACTTCGTACGGCTGGCAGGTGCCCCCACCGATATTGGTGCCGATTCCCAGCAGCCGGCCATGCGATCGTACGACGGCACCCGAACCGAGATGCGGTTGGCACCCGGCGGGAATCCTGTTGACGACACGTTTTTCGGCCAGGTCGATGACCGCGTTGACATTGTCGTCGTACGAGGACACCACGACGTGGCGGCCATCGGGCGAGAGGAACGCGTCGTGCAGGTGCCGGCCGACGCCGACTATCATGGTGATCGGCATGTCGGGTTGATCCAGGTCCACGATCCATACCTGACCGGCCTGTTCGAGCGCGACCACGAAGTAGTTCGCGAAAGGGGTACTCGTGATCATTCCCGAGTCGGACTCGACCATCTTGCCGTCCGGGTCGATGCCACGGAGTTCCAGCAGCTTCAGGGGTTCCAGCGTCGCGGCATCCAGGATCACCGCCGTATTCGGCACGTAGGAGCCCGCGGCCAGGTAGCGCCCATCGCGCGAGACCGCGAGCGACGCGCCGTTCAATCCGGCCCGTACCTTGCGAACGACCTTCAACGAGTAGAGATCGATCTTGTGGATGTAGCCGAGGTCGTCCCGGACATAGGCCCAGCGTTCCTGCCTGGGATGAAAGTCCATCAGGTGCGGAGCGAAACGGGTGGGTACCTCGCCGATCTTCCTGTTCGTCCTGCCGTCGAAGAACACGACCTTGGCGGCATCGCCGGCGGCGAAGCGTCCGCGTCCCATGACGGCCATCAGGTCATCGATGTCGGCAATCGGGTAGGTCGGTTTTCCTGGCAGGGCCGATTCATCGGCGACGAACACTTCGAGCGACTTGCGGATGTCCTCCAGTCCCCAGGACATGGATTGCCTCGGGCGCTTCGTGATCAGCGAGGCCAGCAGGTCCCTGTCCTTCGCCGACAGTCTGATGCGCCAGGTGGGATGTTGCGGCATCAGGGTCGTGGCGCCGCCGGTCAGGATCTTGTTGCTGATCTCCGTGTGGGTGAGCCTGGTCTGATCGCTGTTCAGGGCCGGTCCGATGTATCCGCCGCGGTCCGCCCCGTGGCAAACCGCGCAATGAGCGGCGTACAGCTGCTCGGCGCCGGCGAGATCCTCTGCGCTGGAAACAGACGGCATTCCCGATAGTGTCGCCATCCAGAGAATGGCTGCTGCTACGCACCTCACGGGGTTTCCTGGACCATTCATCGACATTCCCTCCTGGGGGTCGTCGGGCGGCTGCTGCAGCCGACCAGCCACCAGCCGATCTGTTCGAAATGGGCATCGTGAACCTGGAAAAGGTCGAGGTACGACCCACCAACCTGTATCCGAAGGAGCCCACGACGACCAGCACCACTATGCCACTCGGCGGCCTTGTGGCGAAGGGGGCCGAGGTCGAGGATGTTCGCGACAAGAGGCGCGAGAGCGCAGGCGAGCGTGCCCGCTTCCCGGCTGCGCTCGTACACGAGGACACACCCGACTACCTGCGCCGGATCGTCACTATCGCAATGCACACCGGACTGCGTCGGGGCGAGATCTTCAAGCTCCGATGGCCGGATGTCAGTCTGCAGCGTGCAACTCCCTTCGGGTAGGCCCTTGTCGTTTCCGGCCCGAGCGCTTCCAGATCCGGCGTCAGGTCAGCCCCGGTCGCCGCCATGCGCTCAGGATACCCACCGCGCACAGGCTGAGCGCCACGCTGGCGCCGCTCGGCCAATCCAGCGCCCACGAGACCCCCATTCCGGCCATGGACGCGGCAGCTGCCAGCGCGATGGCGCCGGCCACTTTTACGCCCCTGCGGGTCCACAGCGCCGGCCCGATCAGCAGTGCGAAGACCAGGTACAGCCCGAGTGTCTGCACCGCCGCGGACAACGCGAGCGCGAACACGGGGTAGAACAAGCCATCTCGCTGCAGCGGCCCCCGCCTTGCTGCGGCAAGGCCGACCACCACGGCCGCAGCCAGTGCAAGGTGCACCACCGAGACCCACGGCACCCACAGCACGTCGGCGGCGAGCAGTGCGGTCAGGCGTTCGCGTCCGTGGGGATCGAACGCGACGGCGATCACCGAGGCGGCCGATCCGGCGACGTAGACCAGGCCGATCAGCGCTTCGCGCTGCTCGGGCCAGCGGTGTGCGAGCCACCAGACGCCGCCGGCGCCGGCCAGCGCGGCGAGCGCAGCGGCGGCTGCGGCATGCGCCGGCTGCGCGTCCTGCACGAGCATGCCGGCAGCCAGTACGCCGCAGGCCGCCACTTGCGCAACGGCGAGGTCGATGAAGACGACGCCGCGCGTCAGCACCTGCGCTCCGAGCGGCACCAGCACGAGGGTGGCTGCGAGCAGCGCGGCGGCGGGCGCCGCCAGCCAGGCGAAGTCTCCCGGCGTCATCGGGTCGCGGCCAGGAGTCGCTCGATCAGATGGTCGAAAAGCGCGGGCAGCGTATCGGCCGGCTGTTCCTCCGTCACCGTGGAGGGCAGCTGCAGTACCGTGACATTCGTCCCGAGTTGCTGCGCCAGCCATTGGACGGCACGCGGGTCCTGGTAGGCCGACACCACCAGCGCGCTGGGCGGCGCCGCTCGTACGGTCTCGAGCACCTTCTGCAGGTGCCTCGGCGTGGGCGGCACGCCAGGCTTCGGCTCCAGGTCGGCGACCTGCTCGATCGCGAGCCAGCGCCAGAGGTACGCAAACGTACTGTGCTGCGCCACGACCCGCGTTCCGCGCAACGGCCAGGCGCGCCGTTCCCACTGCTGGATGCGCGCCTGCCAGTCGGCCTGGAATGCGGCGAGCCGTGCCCTGTACTCGTCGCGGCCGGCAGGATCGATTTCCTCCAGCCGCCTGGCGATGACGTCCGCCATCTCGAGGATGCGGCGAGGGTCCAGGTGCGCGTGCGGGTTGCCCGCCGCATGCACGTCACCCTCGAGGAAGGAGCCGGCCGGCCGCGGATCGATCAGTGTCAGGTGATCCGCGGCGAACAGCATGCCGGGCGCTCGGTTCTGCACGCGAGGATTGCCGGAGCGCTGCTGCAGGATCGGCAGCCAGCCCGCCTCGAGCTCGGCACCCGTGCAGACTGCGAGATCGGCCCTGCGCAACATGGCGATCAGGCTCGGCCGGGCTTCGATGTGGTGCGGGTCCTGGCGCGCATGCGTCGCGCTGCGCACTTCCGCTGTCGGAGCGAGCTGCCTTGCCAGGGCGGCCCACTCGGGCTCGCAGGTGAACACGCTGAAGGCCTGAGCCGCTCCCGCGCTCCAGAAAGCGCAGCATGCCAGGGCGAAGCGCCACGAGGGCGCACGAGGCTTAGAACGCGTGTGCTGCATGGGCGCCTACATTGAGGATGTACTGGATCTGCACCGAGTGGGTGGCCGTCGGGAAGCCGCCGCGATCGTGCTGCCGGGTGAACTGCAGCCGCAGCGTCTGCGCATGCGACGGCTTGTACGCAAGCATCAGGGCCGCTTCGCGCAGTCTGCCGTCGTCGAAGTGATCTTCGTGTGGTTGGCGGACGCGCAGCAAGTCGGCCCTCAAGCCGGTTTCCCAGCCTGGAGCGAACCGCCAGACAACGCTGAGGTACGACGCCTGGTGCCGATCACTGTCCGACGCGAAACGGTCGAGGCCTTCCACCAGGGCATGCTCGTAGGCGACGCGTACCTGCTTCTCCCGGTTGTTTCCGTCCGGTGCCCATTTCCAGACGAGCTCGGCCAGCCACATGCGCCGGCCACTGAACGCCGCTCCGTGGCCATGCGTGTGACCTTCGGCGTGCCCCTCCTCGTGGCCTTCCTCGGCGTCCTCCCCCGATTCCAGCGCGGCTTCGCGGCGGTTATGAAGCAGAGACAGCCCGGCCTGCCAACTCTGGCTGAGGCCGATGTCGCTGCCGAGCCGGCCCGAGAGCACCACGGCGCCCGGGCGCCGTGACGACGCCGTCTCCTCGACCAGCCGGCGCCCGCGGAAGGCTTCGAGCCCGAGGCGGACATAGAGGTCCGTGGGGGCTGTCCAGTTGATCCGCATGCCATCGTCGGTCCAGTGACCGCCCAGGAATGCCCGGTGCAGCAGGGGCCGCTGGACGAAGTCGTCGGTGTGGGGATGCTGTTCGTTGAGGTAGCCGAGCTGGGAGGCGAACCTCCCGGCGCGCACCTGCAGCCCCGCCGGCAGTGCACGTGTCTGCACCCAGGCCTCCTCCAGTTCGACCTCCAGCTTGCGGTCGAGCGTGTGAGCCGCGGCCGTCGCCTGCGCCTCGAACCGGTGCCCAATGGGCCCGTTGATGCTGACGTCGCTATGGCCGAGGCCCAGGCCCTGGTCGCGCTGCCCGAGCGCCAGGGCACGCGAAGCAGCGGAGATGTCGAGGACTGCGCCGGCCTGCCAATCGCTGGCCGGCTGCTGCGCGGATGCGGCTGTTGCCGCGAAAAAAAGGATGACCGCCATTGCGCAGCGCGGCGTCGCAACGGCTGGGGAGTGAAGGGTTCGGTGCATGCAATCCCACCAGACAAATAACGGCAACCCCGCTCCGGGAAGGAGGCAGGGGCGGGAACGTCAGAAGTCAGTGAGAGTGCGGCGGCCCGCGCGCGTCGAAGAGCGCGCTCCAGCGGGCCACGAAGGCCGCGCGGGTCGCGGCCAGGAACGCGTTGGGCAGCAGGACAGGCTGGATCAGTGCGTAGGCGGGCGCACATCCCGGCTGGGCGATGACATCGAAGAGCAGACACCCGGACGGGTCCGCATGATCGCCAAACAGTCCGTCTATCCACCCCGGAGACTGCTCCGTCTCGCTGGTCACAGCGTGCGCATGCATGCCAGCCGGAGCGCTCGGTGGATTGCCGGCGTCACCGTGCAGGCCCCGGTGTACCAGACCGAGGGTTTGCGCCAGAACGAAGAGTGCGAGCAACAACACAACGCCGCGTCGAGCGGTGCGAGATTGCTGGTGGATGGAAGCGCTGCTCATGGCGTGTGGCCCGTGAGGCGGAGCTTAGCAGCATCGAAGCCGGCCGGGGGTTGGCGCCAAGGAGCACGCGCGCCGCCGAATACTGCGCTCGTCGCGGTACAGGAGCCCTCGTTTCTCGAGGCGGGCCACACACCGGTACAAGGCCTCGTGGGTCACACCGATCTCTCGCGCGATCGACTTCAGCCCGGCTCGTGTCGGGACGCCCGATTCGCCGCTCTCGGTCTCCAGCAGATGCATCAGCCGAGCCTCCACGGTCTTCAGGCTCAGGCGCTCGCACTGCAGGCGCAGGCGGCGTACCTCCCGGTTGAGCATGCCGATCCACCGCAGCGAAAAGGCCGGGTCGCCTTTCAATCCGGCCAGCGGCGCGCGAACCGGGATGCGTGTCACTCCGGAGTCCACGACAGCGACCGCGTCGCAGTGACGCGTCCTCAGGGAAAGGCGGGAATCGTCGGATCCGCGCCGCTGACGTCCACCTCGGGGTGGTGCGACCTGACCAGTTCCTCGATCTCCTCGACGCGCTCGCGCGGAACGTCGACCATCATCAGCAGTTCGCCCTTTGCGATGGCCGCCTCGAACTTCTCGATTCGCGTGTTCGGGAGGTCGACGCCGACCATCGTCGACATCCACGCGCCGAATCCGGCGCCGGCGAGCGCCATTGCGACGACGGCGCCGCCTGCGATCGTCAGTCCGGCGGGCGGGAAGGCCATCGCCGCCAGTCCGGCCAGCATGCCGGTCGCGCCACCCGCCGCGGTGCCCCGCGCCAGCGCGGGCAGCAGGTCCGTGAGATCGCGGACCAGCAAGCCCAAAGTATGCCGACCGCGGCAACCGCATTCATGACGTCGAGCAAGGCAGATGATCGCGTCGGGAGCGCTACCCTTGGCCCGGCAGTCGACCGCGCTCGCCCTGTCGTTCCGGTGCCTGGCCGGCGATAATGCGTTCACCGGGCCGTGATCGGCCTTCGCCGGAGCGGGAGCGGGCATGACCAACAGCGGCATCGACCTCGAGGCGGCCATGCGGGATCCTGCGGCGGTGTTCGCGTCGCCGGAAGCCGTTGCCGCGCACCCCGGGCTCACGCGGGAACAGAAGATCGAGATCCTCCGGCTTTGGGAATACGATGCTTCGGAGGCGGAAGTGGCCACCGAAGAGGGCATGCCGGGCGGTGGCGACGGCAGCGAGTTGCTCAGGCAGATCATCCTGGCGCTCGATGGCCTGATCGGCGAAGCCGACGTCGGGGACACTGCGCCGACCAAGCAGCACGCATTGCTCAGGCGCCGGGGCGGCCATTCGTAGTCTGGTCTCGGCACGCGCATCGACCGTCCCCGGAGGCGTCCGGTGAGGCTCAGCGAGCTTGGTCTGGATCCATGGTTGGCGGACAGGGTCCGGGCACTGTGCAGATCCGGCCCGTCCGCGGCCCGGGTCACTGCCGTCGACCGTGGCCGATACCTGGTGCGCGACGAACACGGCGAGGTGCCCGCCGAGCTGACCGGACGACTCCTCCATCTGGCCGAGACGTCCGAGGACCTTCCATGCGTGGGCGACTGGGTCTGCGTCCGCTACCGGGATGCCGGGGCGCACGCGAGCATCCATGGCGTGCTGCCGCGACGGTCGTTCCTCCGGCGCAAGGCCGCAGGCCGGGATGTCGAGTTCCAGATGATCGCCGCGAACATCGACGTCGCGTTCATCGTCCAGGCCTGCCACTTCGACTTCAACGTCCGCCGGCTCGAGCGTTACCTGGTGATGGTCAGGGAGGGGCACATTGATCCCGTGGTGCTGCTGACGAAGACGGACCTGGTCACCGCGGAGGAACTCGAGCGCCTGATCGGTCGTATCCGGCTCATGGGGGTGAAGGCGGACATCGTCCGCGTGAGCAGCGTGACCGGCGAGGGCGTCGATCAGGTTCGCGCGCTGATGGCTCCGGGCAGGACCTGTTGCCTGCTCGGTTCGTCGGGTGTCGGCAAGACGACGCTCATCAATCGCCTGCTGGGCGACGGCGCGCTCGAAACCCGCGAGGTCAGCCATACGGGCGAGGGACGCCACACCACCACGCGGCGCCAGATGATCGTGCTCGAGGAGGGGGGCTTGCTGATCGACATGCCGGGCATGCGCGAACTGGGCATGCTCGGCGCCGGCGAGGGCATCGACGAGACCTTCGCCGACATCGACGCGCTTGCGCGGAGTTGCCGTTATCCGGACTGCAGTCACGGAGGCGAACCTGGCTGTGCCGTGCGCGCGGCGATCGAGCGGAACGAGCTCGCCGACGAGCATCTGCAGAATTACCTGAAGCTGCGCAAGGAATCAGAGTTCCACGAGCTGTCGCATGCCGACCGGCGCAGGAAGGACAGGGCGTTCGGACGGTTCGTGCACGCTTACAAGAAGGGAAAGGGCGGGGTGGAGCGGGGATAGGTCCGCAGGCAACCGGCGCCTTCGCAACCGAAGCGGGCCAGCCGCCGGCGGCGGCTGTTCGTGTATCTTCGCATCCCCGCGTCCCGACGACACCGCAGCAGGAGGCCGCCCTCATGGCCCGAATGACATCGCGTTGGCAGTGGCTTGTCGAAACCACGGTGCGCAAGCTCTGGTTCCGGGCCTCGCTGTTCTCCGTGTTCGCCGTGGCCACGGCCCTGGTCCCGCCGTTCGCCAGTCCGCGGATTCCTCCCCACTGGCTGGTGCTGGTCGGCGCCGACGCCATCGACAACGTGCTCGGCATCATCGCGTCGAGCATGCTCACGGTGACGATCTTCTCGCTGACCACGATGGTCTCGGCCTACGCCTCGGCGGCGGCGACCATCACGCCGCGCGCCACCAAACTGCTGCTCGAGGACGCCACTTCGCAGAACGCGATGTCGACCTTCCTCGGCGCCTTCCTGTTCAGCCTGGTCGGGATCATCGCGCTGAGCACCGGCGTCTACGGCGACAGCGGGCGGCTGGTGCTGTTCGGCGCGGCCATGATCGTGATCGTCGTGATCGTGGTCACCTTGCTGCGCTGGATCTCGCACATCTCCTCACTGGGGCGGATGGGCGACACGATCGACCGGGTCGAGTGTGCCGCCAGGCAGGCCTTCGACGACCGGATCGCACTGCCCGGCCTGGGCGGCCGGCCCCTGGCCGAGGTGCCCGCTTCTGCAAGGCCGTTGCGCGGCGAGGCGATCGGCTACGTGCAGCATGTCGACATGAACGCGCTGCAGGCGGCGGCAGGCGAGGCCGGCAGGGTGTGGCTCGGCGTGCTGCCTGGCTCCTTCGTTCACCCCTCGCAGACGATGGCCTGGACCGATTTCGACGACGAAGGGCGGTGCAAGGCGGTGCGCGAAGCCTTCACCGTGGGCGACTCGCGCACCTACGAACAGGACCCCCGCTTCGGCCTGATCGTGCTGGCCGAGATCGCGTCTCGCGCGCTGTCGCCGGCGGTGAACGATCCGGGCACCGCGATCGACATCGTGGGCACCGGGGTGCGGGTGCTCGATCGGTGGTGCGGCGAGCGCGAGCGGCCCGGCAAGGACGAGGACATCCCGTACCCGTCCGTGCATGTGCCGACGCTGTCCGCCGACGATCTGTTCGAGGACCTTTTCGCGCCGATCGCGCGCGACGGCGCGGGCACGATCGAGGTCGGCATCCGGCTCCAGAAGTCGCTGGCGATGCTGGCGGATGCGGGCGACGAAGAGGTGAAGCGCGCGGCGCAGCGGACGTCGGCGATCGCGCTCGAGCATGCCGGGAAGGCGTTGGCGCGAGCGGCGGATCGCGGCCGGCTGGCCGAACTCGCCAAGCGGGTCGGCGCCGGTCAGGGGCGGTCTGCGCAACCGGAAGATCTCCGGTCGGCAGGGCTGACGGGTTGACGGCGGATCATTGCGCGTGCGCGCAAGAGCCCGCACGCGGTGGTCGCGCCTCGCCCCGTCCCCGGTGCTATTGCGCCGTCGCCCCCGAGATCTTCACCGTGTGCGCCCAGCGCTCGATCTCGGTCTTGACGTAGCTCGCCGACCGCTCGGGGTCCAGCGCGATCGGCTCCATGCCCTTGCCGAGCAGTTGCGCCTTGAGATCCGGGGCGTTCAACGCCTTCGTGATCTCCGCGTTCAGTGGTCATCCATCGAATGGTGGCCGACGAAGGGGAGGTGCTCTACTGCACGATCAGCCTGTATCCCGCGGATCGGTTCCGGTACGTACAGGCGTTGAAGCGGACGGAGTAGGGGGCGAGAGGGGCAAGGGTCACGACTTCGTGACCAATAGTCAGCCGGCGACAAGAGCGGTGGCGTGCTTCGGAAAGCCCGCAACAGCTTCTTGTCCATCGTCACCAGCCTGGTACCGAGTCTCATGGCCAGGGCGACGAATTCGCAGTCGTACGCGGAGCACGCACTCTCGCGCACCAGTTCATGGACGCCCATTTCTCTTCGCTGAATCGATGTCACGTGCGTGGAACTCTGTCTTGGGCAGGGCGGCACGCTGCGCAGTCACCAGCAGTACCGGATACTCGCGCGTCGATCCATCCGCCCGAGTCTTGCGGATCCGATGCGCGATGCGCACGCGGACATCCGTGAACCCAGCGGCTTCGAGCCAGCTCGTGAGCTCCGCAACTTCGAACCCGTGATGCATTACACCGGGCACGTCGGCCGCGTGGAAGCTGCCGTCCTCCTTCGCGAGATCCGCGAAGGCAATCCGGCCGCCGGGCGCGAGCCCGTCGTGCACGCGCGCGATCAGGCCCGCAACGTCCTCGATGTGGTGAAGGGTCATGCTGCTGAAGACGAAGTCGAAAGGCCCCGTCGGCATCCGCTGCGCAAGGTCCGCTTCCAGCGGTTCGACATTCCCGATCCCGAGTTCCCGGAGCTTGCGGCGCAGTACGTCCAGCATGCCCGCCGAGTTGTCCGTCGCGAGCACGTGCCCGACGCTGGGCGCGAGCAAGCCCGTCACCAGTCCGGTTCCGCAGCCGAACTCCATCGCCCGCTCGGTGCCCGCAAGGGGGACGGACTCGAGGATCGCGCTCGCGACCGCCCGGGCGAGCGCCGTGCGCGAAGGATCGTCCTCCCACGTCGCGGCAGCGGCATCGAAATGCGCGACGTGGGCGCGACCTGCTGTGAGCGGCTTGGTCATGCTGGCCTCCTGGCCATGGGCCGTGTTCATCCTCGACCTGCAATGATAGGCAAGATCGCTGGTCTTGCGACGGCCAGGACGTTCGAGGCGATGCGCTCTCGTAACAATACTCAGGTAGAAAGCTGGCCGGTGATCATGCGGCTGGCGGGCCAGTCCGGCGGCGACGCCGCGCCCCTCGAGCGCCTGCCCACCCAGCGAGCCCGCGAAATCGACGCGCTGCTCCCACACCGCTGGACCCCGCTGCCCGTCTGACGACCGAGATCGGTTCACCCCCTTCACTGTCAACCTGACTTCCCGGGACGCTTACGATGATGAGATCTCCTTCGAAGTTTTATGCGTCCGGTCAACCAATGATGAATTCGGTCGCCGGAAACAGGAGCTCCGTGTCCGCGCAACTCTTCTGCGGACACATGGACACCTTGTCTGCCGAGTTGCCGGATCGGCGCCGGCACAGCCCCCAGTTCACCGCGGCGGTCATCGAGGCATGCCGAGCCCGGTGTGGCCTTGGCCGACGGCCTGAAAGCCAACATGCTGCGCATGTGTGTGAACGAGGCCGAGCGAGCTGACCGGCGTGCACACACGGCAGCGTGAAGGGTTTCGCGGTGCGCGCCGGCCTTCGCCCAACGACCGAGGGTCTGGCTGGTCACGTACCGAACGGCTATACAGAATGGATCGAACTGGGACTGGCGAGCGTCCTCTGCCGGTGGATTGCTCTTGGCCTCGTACGATCGTGCAGCAATCCCGAGCCACCTATCGGAAGATGATTCAAAACGTCGCCAGAGCTACGGGCTACAACGTCGTCGCCATTCCGCTGGCGACGACGCGCTCTACGCCTGGGGCGTGCTGCTCACCCCGGCCTTGGGCGCGGTGCTGATGGCAGCGAGCACGGCGATCGTGGCCATCAACCCGCGGCTGCTGCGGCTGAAGAAACCGCAATAACAGACCATAAGGGCACTGTGTGTTGAGACGCACAGACGGCGAAAACGCTTGTGCCTATAAGTAAGATTCGCCAGTTGGGAATGCGGACTCTGCCAGTGAGCACCGGGGTCGACGCGAGGCGCTCATTCCGGTGGCAGCTGAAATGAAACACATCATCAACCAGCCGCAACAATTCTGAAGGAACCGTCCCATGTACGGATTCAGCACCCATCTAAAAATGCCGTTCGATGCCGCCGTCGCGAAAGTCACCGAAGCCCTCAAAAACGAAGGCTTCGGCGTGCTCAGCGATATCGATGTCAAGGCGACATTGAAAGCGAAACTGAACATCGAGCATCGCCCGTATCGCATTCTCGGTGCATGCAACCCGCCGCTCGCCCACCGCGCGATCGAGGCCGATCCCGACATCGGATTGCTGCTGCCATGCAACGTGGTGGTGCGCGAGGAAGCCGATACAACCATAACGGTTGCATTCATGGACCCCGAGGCGGTGCTGAAGTTGGTCGACAAACTGGAGGTGACCGACATTGCCAGGGAAGTACGGGCGCTGCTGCAGAAGGTGTGTACAGGCCTTACGGCGTGAAGAACAACCAAGGACTTGCTTCAGCCGCATCGCCGGTCAGGTCGCCTGTATCGGGCGCAGCGACGGCTTTGGAGGTGAACATCAGCGCCGATCTGGCATCGGTGGAGGTGATGCATCATGGCCGCAAGGTCACCATCATGCGCAACCAGGATCAGGGCAATTCCATCAATCCGGAATACGCCCAGACTTCGCGCAAATGTCCGCCGTTCTGCATCCAGCCAATCGAGTTGGCGCCGGGCGTGAAAACCGTAGCCGAACTCGAGGTGCTGCACTTTCTCAAGGAAATCAGCGACGGCGATACATCGGCGCTGGTGATCGACTCGCGTACCCCGGCCTGGGTGGAAAA
>Ga0105106_10002858_pt1 | contig 12391 bp, 8 predicted proteins | sample PPLLaktember2015_5_FD_79109 | JGI IMG/M metagenome (GOLD analysis project Ga0105106, IMG submission 79109) | Freshwater sediment microbial communities from Prairie Pothole Lake near Jamestown, North Dakota, USA - PPLs Lake P8 Core (1) Depth... | ecosystem: Environmental > Aquatic > Freshwater >...
GATCATTCATGAATTACTATTTTATGTCAAAAAAAAGATAATTACTCGCATAAAGTAATCTGCATTAAAATTAAATAATTTTGTTTTTGGTTAGCGGTTTAAGATCATTTTTCTTGCCAGCTTTATGTCCGGTCCCTCCAAAGAATAAATATAAACTCCAGACGGTAAACTTACATTTGAATCATTGAACCCGTTCCAGGTAAATTCATACCTGCCCGCTCCGAGAATACCGCTATACAAAAATTTAACTCTTTCACCTAAGACATTGTAAATTATCAAATTAATAGTTTCATTTCGAGGTAAATCGAACGTTATTATAGTCGAGGGATTGAATGGATTAGGATAATTCTGATAGAGCTGAAATTCTGAAGGTGTTTGTGACAGATTGATTTTATCTACAAAGTCTTTGGATCCGATTAATAATTGGAGATCATGATTGGTGTGAAGAGGAATAAGTTCAATTTTATTCTGGAGTTTAAGATCATAATTCCTCTTTAACCTTAAATCAAAAAGATGAATTTCATTACTGCCGAAATTTTCTAAACCTTCAATCTGAATTGAAGAAGATTTTCCGGATAAATTCTTAACCTTGAGATTGTAGATCTGTCCCTCCACTATTTCACTTCTGCTGTCAACCATTAAATATTTATATGAAGGAAGAAGCTCATTGAATAAACTTACACTCATTTCCTCAAAATTAGATGGAGGAGCAAATATGTCGTATTTATCATATTCTTTTTTGGAATCAGGATTGATTGAAAGGAATGCTGCAGATCTTTTCTTATTCTCAACAACTAGAGAGATTTCAAGATCGCCGTAATTAATCCCGCCTCCTTCAGTAATCTTAATTTTTCCTAAAGCGCCTCCAGGATTATAGGGAATAAGAATGTTTCCGCGGTTATCTGCATTGAAAAAATAATATCCTTTATAAGTCTCCATATTGTTAGGTTGAGAATAAGCAACTCCTTCGAACGAATGAATTGGCTGGTTTATTCCATTTAGGTTTTGAACATCAACCCAATTAACACTTCTTTCAAACGGGTTGGAAATAATATTCCATCCGGGATTAAGATTCATTTGGAAAGCATTTCCTGCTATAGGTACCGAGTTTACCTCCTGCGGAGGTATAGTAATCGGATTTCTGTTCAAAGCCCAAAAACCTTTACCAGGCCTGAAATTAAAAGTTGCTTGGCCGTTAAATTCTAATAAATTAGCCGGCTCAGAACCGTCATCATAAAAGACATTCCAATCCTTTTTATGTTCACCGTTCATTAATGGACCAATTTGCATATTAACATCTCCCGGCAGTCCGATCATCCTATAACTGGTTTGCTGTGTCGGGTCTCCGAAGGTAAAACTTTTATTTAAATTGATATTGGCCGGATAATTAGATCCGGTTATATACACCAAATCCAATGAGATTGCTCCCCCATTCAGAGTATTATCTTCAACATACTCTCTAAATCCAAAAAATACATTAGAGCCTGCTGTAATTACCTCTCCTATAGTGATGTACCATAATCCCCAATTAGTATCAGAAACCGTAGTTTTTCCGGGCAATTCGATTTCAATAGTTAAATCATAACCAACATGACCTATAAAATTAAAATTAGTGCCGTCTGTTGAATAATAGATATAAACCGTATCGGCAAAATTAACCTGATTTCTAAGCCAGAAATAAAGAGTGTCTTCAGGCCGAATGTTCTGAATCAGCGGACTAATTAACCATTGATCATTAAAACCATCACCTTGTTCCCATGTGCAATATGCAGCGGCATTTCCTCCTCCCGGCGGAGTGGATATAGTTCTATCTCCAAAACCCCCCGGTAAAATAGTTCCGACTGTTTGCCTGCTCCATCCGCTTCCCCCATTTGTTACATCTACCCACCCTGCTGGCGGAAATACGGTACCTTCAAAAGATTCATTTAATACTGAAGCCGAGATTTTAAATTCTTTGCTTAAAGCAACCGGAAGTTTTTGGGTGATTTTTTCTTTCACTATTTCTACTTCTCTGGCTGTCTGAGGGTAAATAAATGAGAGAGTTATTAAAAGATTTAAAAAAAGCGGTATAATTTTTTTCATAAAATTAATTTTTTATTGTGATTTTCAGAGTATTCTTTATTAAAATATTTTTATTCTTTCTCTTTCTATTGCTCTTTCTTAAGGATTAAGATTATGATTAAGATTTAAAATTCTCTCAGCCGTAACTAATCTTTTTTAATAAACACAAATTGTCCGCCCTCATCATCCGTATCGCGGATAACCTGGAGCATCGGTGTCTGCTCTGAATTATTTGTTACGGCTATCCGGAATTCATTAAACAATTGATTTGCGTCCAAATACTTCAGTTTGTTTTCCTTTAGAGCCTTGATTAAATAATAAGTAAAGATAGAATGATCATCTTTTCCCCGGTCCATAACCTCCTCTATACCGCCTGAAGTTAATGCAACCCTTGATAATTTCCTGTAAACTTCTTTATAGTATCTTTCCATATTATTCGGATCAAACGGAATGTTTTCTGTTCTAGTTCCCCTGAAGATGTCTCCGCCGAAACATGCATCGGTTATTAAAAGTGTATGTTTCGATGGGATTCCTCCTATAAATGTCTTTACGTCGTTGTTTGAAATATAATCGGCTATTGAATTTTCGGTTGCATCTATCGGAACCCAGTAACCTTTGTTCAAAGTCTTATTAAATTGCCCGTGTCCGGCATAAAAAATAAGGAGATTATCATCTTTAGTAACATTTCTTGAAAGCCATTCAAATTTTTGTATAATATTTCTCCTGGTTGCTTCTTTGTCAAGGATTGTATAAACAGTATCAAAATGGTAATTTCCCTTGAGCACTTCGGCAACTCCTTCTGCATCGTTAACGGCGTTTTCAAGTTCAGGCCAGTAGCCTTCATAAGAATTTATCCCGATAACCAATCCGATATACCTGCCGGTAGTAATTATATCTTCAAGTTTTCTTGTTACAAAAAAAGTTTCTATTGAGTTGTTTAAATTGCCGTCAATCGCTTCTACTACGATTTTATTGTCACCCATCTGCAAAAACATATCGATGGAGAATTCACCGTTTTCTTTAAGCTCCGCTTCTTGTTTATTAACCGTAACTTTCATTACACCGTTCGGGTCGACAGCTTTCCCTCTTAGTTTTGTAACTTCCGATTTTCTGATAACTTTTATTCCTCTTGTAAAGGAAGGTTCAAGTATCGTTATCTCGGGTCCGAGTTTATCTTTTTCTCTAACAATTTTAAAACGCAATTCAGAGCTCAGATTATTTATATTTAATGCTTTAATCACAACTTCATTTGTTCCGCTTTTAAGCTTTATTTCATCCGAGAAAGCGCTGCCCTGAATTAGTTCTTTCCGAAGGCCATTAATTGTAAATTCTTTAATCTCCGCCTGATCAATTACGCTCCCATTAATTTTTATGCTGGATTGGTTCCATTTTATTTCGTTGCCGGATGTCAGCAGCGGTTCAATCAGCACAATCTTAGGAGGCAGTTTTTCTTCAACCGGTTTAGTTACTACTTTTTTCTTCAGCAGACTTCCGGTTTTGGTTTTGCCTGATACCTGGGAATATCCCGAATTGGTGATAAAGCATAACAGACAAAGAAATATTATATATTTCATTATTGATTCTCCTTCCTAAGGTGTAGGTCTTGCCGGAGGATTTGGAAAAGCAGTAGTTGCCGGCGGTTCATCGCCGTCATCCGATTTATTTAAAAGAAAGAATGCAGCTACTCCGCCCCCAACTACAGCCGTACCGGCATAAACCCACCACGGTATTCCTCCGCCTTCTTCTATCTTTTCCGCAGTAACATCAAAATAAAAATCCTCTCCCTCCAGCTTAGATTCTTCTTCACTGTTTAAATGCCAGATAATTGTCCGTTTTCCGCCGGCGAACTTTCCTTTCCCCGCATCCCCGATCATTACCGATGGGATAAGTTCGAAAGAAGGATCGCTTGTCCTTTTAAGCTTTACATCAACCTGGTATTCCGAGGATGGGTCTCCTTTTAACTCATAGTATATAAAAATTTTCCCTTCAGATGCTTCAAAAGAAGCATCAATTTTTTCCTGGGAATAAGAAATATTATAAAGCAGGAGAATTAAACTAAAGAAGAAAAATTTTTTCATAAAGATCTCATTTTGTTTTATGTAGAACGAAGCGCCAGCTTCGTTTAATATTTATCTTTGTAGAACGAAGCGATAGCTTCGTTTAATATTATATACTATGCTAAATGTTCAAAATGATCGAAGCTCCGCTTCGATCTACAATTAAATATGTTTTATTTCAACTAAAACAGGTACAATTGATTTGTTCCTGCTTACCGCCTTGAAATTAATTCTTCCTTTATAATCAAACTGTATATCGCTTATATCAACCATATCATTTTTTAAAACAGATTTTATTTTCTGCCATATACTTCCGTTTCCCGATTTAATAACCGTAATAACGCTGTCAATATTTATTGCTTTGCTGGAATAAAGAAAACAATAGTAAGATTTCCCTGTAGTTTCATCCAGAATGTTATAGCTTTCTTCATCAGGTATTGCGACATCGTTCTGCCTGTACGGTAGGTATGCAACCATTTTATCGCTGAAGGGGAAAATTTTGTAGAGATCGTTGGTAAGATCGGAACTAAATGCATAGACATATGCGGGCTCGTTATTCGAAATTACAAGCTCGAACAATGTCCCGGATGAATATGGTTTATCCATCGTAAAATATTCGCCGTTAAAGGAAGCTTTCATTTCTTCGCCGGTACTTGTTTTAAATAAAAGCGAACCGGAAAGATCAGGCTTATCAAAACTCTTTTTCCTGATATCAATAACCTCAAATGCATACTTGCAGAAGAAATTGAAATCGGAGTATCTAATCCATGAAAAACCTTTTTTCCCCCAGTTTATGCCCCAGCTGTTCATGATCTCAAAAGCTCCGCCGAATTTCTCATCATCGTATCCCACAACAGTTATTGCATGGCCTCTTGACCAATTCTGGTATTCACTGCTGTCAGGGATCCATACTTCTTTTGCACGGAAAAAAGACACAGGGATATCAATTGCAATTACAACAGGCTTCCCTTCCGCCAGACTTTTTCTTACATATTTTTCTTTATTCTTTGTAGAGCTGACAACAATATCACGATATTCAAGAATTCTATAAGCTTGGGCTTTTACTTTATCCAGTGATGTTACCTTCCTATCGCAGCTGTACTCAAATTCATTCAGCTTTACTCCCCCCTGATCTCTTAAAACATCAAGCGCCTGAGTTAAAGAAGTCCCTCCTTTACAGTCTTTTCCTTTATTTATCTGGTTATAAATAAAAGAAGGAGAGAACGCATTACTGTCGGCTTTAGAAACGTCCCAAAGATTTTTCAAAGCTTCTAAGATTGTGCGTGCAGAATATGCCGTAGACCAGCCCGCACATGTGCCGTAAGGCCCCTGATATCCCGGAGTGGGAGCATACTGTTTAAGGGAGACTGCACCGGGGAGATTATCATAATTTCCTCTCATTAAAGTTGCAGCAATTGGGCGGTCTTTATAAAGAGAATCCTCAAGCAGCAGCCCTGTTTCGTACTCCTGGCTGCAAATAACGGAAGATATAAGAATGATAATTAGTAATGTTTTACTAATCATTAATTATTTTATAAACCTGGTTAAAAAGGAAAGTGTAAAAATTTAAATACTTTAAAGCCTGCGTTTAGTCGGTAATTATTTTTTAAGCAAAGCTGAAATTTATCCGGAAAAGAAGTGCTGTGAAGTTATGTAAGTTTTGGGCATAAATCAACAGAGAGGTTTGAATATGTATTGAATTAAAATCAATACAGCGCAGTTTCAGTCGGAAAACAGCAGTTTGCTAAAAGCCGATAATGTTGTATATTTCAATCAAATTTTCCCCATTTTATATAAATATCCAAAAAGGTGATAAAATGATTAGACTGATTCTTCTGGTCAGTTTTGTCTTTTTCTCCTATGCTGCATCATATTCCAAGGACATTTCAGGGGATGTTTCCGATTCGGTTAAAGCAAAAATTGCTATCCTTCATAAAGCAGGCGATAATTATTCAAGCCTAAGAAGCAATGATAGATTAAGGGCCGGCGAAATGCTGAGAATCTTTGTCCAGCCTATTAATAAAAGCTTTATTTATGTTGTGCATGCCGATATTAAAGAAGCTGCACTTCTATACCAGAATGATAATCCCGTAATAAATGAGATTCTGCTGCTCCCTTCTGCAAACGATTATTATATTTTCGATGATTCAAGTCCGGAGGAAAGAATAATTATTTTCTGCTCTGCGAAAAGATCAGATGAAATCGAAAAGCTGTTCCTGAAAAAAGAGCGCATCAGCAGGAAAGAATGGAATAAATTTGAGAAAAACATCTTTAAGGAACATAAAAAATATTTAAATGATAAGACCGATAAACCTTTCCCGATAGCAGGAAATGTCAGTGCCATTAATGATGAATTTCTGGACCAGGTCCAAACCTTTGTGGGAAAAAATATTGTAATCAGGAAATATGAGTTTGAAATTAAAAAGTAAAAAAGTAATTATCCGGACTCTGCTTCTTTCCTTTATACTCTCTTTTACAGTTTCAATATGCATACTGCTGTTTAATATTCCATGGAATGCTTTGGATTACAGTGCCGTGGATTCACTTTATAAGATTAGTATTCAGAACAATAAGGGACCAAAAGCAAGTGGACAATTAATCTATCTGAATATAGATAACCAGGCATATAAAAAATTTAAAACAAATTATCTTAACCGGGGATCAATCTCTAAAGTCAATGACCTTTTATCAAAACTTAATCCGCAGTCAGTCTTTTATGATATTATATTTTCCAGGCCGAGCAATAAAAAAGATGATGAAGCATTTTCCGGATCAATTGAACGGCTTGGGAATGTTTATCTTCCGGCCGGATTTAAATTATCAGAGCATAAGGCTTTGTTCAGATGGGAAAGCGGAGTTTTTTTTGACAAACTATTTTTTAATTACATCCGGAAAATTTCGGAAAAAGGGAAAGGCTCACCCCTATATGCCGAATGGGCGGTCCCGCAAATGGACAGTTTTGCAAATAAAGCCGTCAACAGCGGACATATATCGATTATTCCTGACCCCGACGGAGTATTGAGGCATTTTCCATTAATAATTAAAATTGACTCATTATTCTTCCCTTCCGTTGCGCTCTCAATGTTTTTGGATTATAACGGAATTCCTTTCGAAAGGATTTCGGTTAATTGGGGAGAATCTTTAGTTGTACCGGCACTGCCGGGAGGCTTTTTAGAGAATGATTTAATTATTCCTATCGATGAAAGCGGAAAAATTTTTGTGCCTTACTACTCATTCTGGGGAGATCAGAAAACTAAACATTTAGGAATGGATAATTTTCTCGAATATTCCTCACAGCCGGAGTACTATGACGACTTGCTCGAATATTTTGAGGGAAACTTTGTTCTTGTAAGCGATGTTTCCGTGGGAAGCTCCGATTTAGGGCAGACAACAATTGAAGAAAATGTTCCATTAATTACAGTTCACGGTGCGCTGCTGAATGCACTTTTAACCGGCAGCTTTTATAAAAAATGGGATGTATTTTCCGCAGCATTATTAATTTTTCCTTTCGGTTTAATAATCGGGTTGTCAACAATTACAAGGTCTTCAATTCCGCTTTATCTCATCGGAATTTTGTTCGTTGCCGGTTTTGCAGCTTTCAGCTATTATGAAATCATTAACTTCAGTCTTTTTCCTGTTGTAACTGCTTCCGGTGCACTGTTTTTAGTTTTCCTCGGAACAATAATTATTCAGCAGATTATTGTTACCAAAGATCAGGCATTCATCAAAAATGCATTCTCAAAATATGTCCCTCAGAAAGTAGTTGACCAGCTTTTAGAAAATCCGTCACTGCTTAAATTGGGAGGAGAAGAGAGAGTTCTTTCAATTTTATTTGCGGACATTGCAAACTTCACGTCAATATCGGAATCAATGCAGTCAACCGAATTAGTTTCTCTGCTTAATGAATATTTAACAAACATGACAGATATTATTTTAGCGGAGGGAGGTACAATCGATAAATATATAGGCGATGCAATTCTTGCAGAGTTCGGAGTGCCGATAAAAATGGAGAATCATGCCGCCGCCGCCGTAACAACGGCACTCCTTATGCAGAAAAGAGCCAAAGAATTGTATCAAAACAGAGAGGCAAAAAATCTCCCCCAGTTGAAATGCAGAATCGGTGTAAATTCAGGCGAAGTAACTGTCGGCAATATGGGTTCAAACCAGGTTTTTGATTATACCGTAATCGGGGATGCCGTTAATCTCGCTTCAAGGCTCGAAAGCATCAACAAAAGGTATCATACACAAATATTAATTTCGGAATTTACTTTTAAAGAACTCCAGCAAGACGCTTTCCGGACCCGTTTAGTTGATATAATTAAAGTTAAAGGAAAATCTTTAGCGGTGAAGATCTACGAGGTTATCGGGTTTGCAGCCGATCCTATTAACAATGAAGAAATTAAATACTTAGATGCTTATGAAAGAGGCTTCAGTTTGTATCTTAAAAAAGATTTTTATTCGGCGCTCCCCTTATTTAAAGAAGCGCTGCAATTTAAGCCTGATGATGAACCTTCAAAATTAATGATAGAAAGAATAAAAGATCTGGATGATAAAAATTTAGAAGGTGAATGGGACGGCTCGGTTACTATGCTGGAAAAATAGAAAAGAATACTTTAAAGAAATTTTTATCGGCTAATTTTTCTAATTCATTTTTATAAAAGAATTAAGGAGGAGCTTTCAATGGCAGCAGAAAAAAAAATTGATATTCTGTTTGAAATACTTTCCAATGAACAAAATATACTTCAGCGCTCAGACCAGAAAGCATTTACTTTACTTTCAATACTTGGGGCATTCTCTATTTTCTTTGTGGTACATTATACTAAAATTCCTCCTACGCCGTTAACCTTCTCAACGATTTTTCTTTATTTCTTTTTTGTGCTTTTAACCATTATTAATCTTATGCTTGTAGTTTTCCCAAGGATTAATGAACGCTGGAAGAAAACGGCAGAAAAAAAAGAAATTGCACCCATTTTTTTCGGAGGTATTGTTCAATATAAATCGCCTGACGAATATATTGAAAAGCTGAATGTATTAATGGAAAACCAGGATGATACTTACAAAACATTTGCAAAAAGTGTTTATTCAATAGGAAAGATAAATTCCTATAAACACAAACACTTAAGCTATGGTATCCTTTGTTTTGTAATCTCACTATTAATGGAATTTATAGTGATTGTCACGCTTTATTTTCACATGCTCATAGGAAGAGTGATGTAATTTTGGATTTATATATATAATTTGCTGATTAATTATCAGGAGGTAATTCATCATCATTTAATATTGAAATCATTCCGGAATAAGGGAGATAATCGCCTTGTTTTACCCAGACGCTGTAGCTTCTTGACGGCGCAGAAACAAAAACACGGCCGTCCGCCTGAACTTTGGCTGTCTTATTAATGTCAAATGCATCTACTAAAGTTGAATCTGACCAGTTCTGGAATCCTTCCGGGGAGCTGTCGACCCACAAACCTTTGGTTAAAGAATCATGATTATTAATTACTATTATTGCTCCGCCGCGTGTTCCGTTTCCTTCCCTTCTTGCAGCGTAAACATTATAGGTATCGGTTGGCGGAAAAGGATTCCCGGTTTCGCTAAGCACGTTGATTTTTCCGCCTAAATAATTTTTTCTTAAATGGATTAATTTATTTATTTCTGTTTGAAGACTGGCCAGAGCTGTAGTTTGCAGCTCATTGTTATGAACATCCTTTTGTGTTACACCAAAATAATGCGGATAGAAAATGCATGGCCTTCCTTCATGAGTGAGAATATAAGCATAAGCCATTTTATGATCTTTAGTAATCCATTTATCATGTTCTTTCCCGGTATCATGATTTTCAACAAAAGTTACAATTGATGTTCCGGGCAGACTGTTTCCGTAATTGTTTCTTACCATTCCCGGATGATTCAGCCATGACATATTGAAGCTGCTTCCGTTACCATTGCACATATTATTTAGCGTAAACTTTAGCGGAAAATCAAAAGCATCTGCGTCTGCTCCGGAAGCTTCAATATCATTCACCCAGTTTTTTATCCTGTAATCCGCACCCCAGTACTCGCCTACAATAAATCTCTGCCTGCCGTTAAGAAGCGGAAGATTCTTAACCCATTCAGCAACGTAATCTTCCTGGAAGCCGCGGACAAAATCGAGCCTGAATCCATCGAATCCTACCTGGTCCGCAAACCAGTTGCCCCAGTCTTTAAATCTCTTCTTAACTGTATCATTAAATGTATTTAAATCATTTCCAAATAGTTTTGTATTTGTGGTGATCTCATCATTTCCGGGAAATCCGAGCCAGTCGTTATCATCCGAAGGATGGAAATGAGAATAAGTCCATGAATAATTCTGTTCGCCTGTTCCGCTGTGTACAGGATAAGTTATCCCGGTATTTGTAAAAGCATGAAGTTTACTTGATGCAATATTCTCATCATTAAACCAGACTGCAGCGGGATAATATCCGTTCTCCTGCGGTGCATATTGCCATTCCCATGTTCCGTCAGATGAAGTTCCTTCCTTCCTTGCAGTCAGCTTAATAACTATATCGTGGGGTGAAGAAAGGGAAATTTTATATTCATCCTTATCGGAAGTTGATTCAATATGCCCCCGCATAGTTCTTCCCGAACCCGGAAATAAATTAAATTGTCCATTTCCATTATTTGGTTCATGTTCCCAAAAAGGACTTCCATTTGAGCCTGTTCCGGTCCAGTCGATAAATACATCGTATCCGCGCTGAGTGGAGCTTGCATTCCAATCCAGAAGATAACCATCAATTTGTATATGATAATCTCCCGGCGATGCATTAGGAATTTTCCAGGTAACTTCATTTGTCGGATAGGCCTGCAGCTGATTGCCGTTCCTGAATGCTTCATCAAATACGTATTCTTTAACCGCCGGGTTATTTTCACTCTGCTCATCTCCGGCATAAATATGATTTAGAACTACATCTGCATAAACTTGAATATTATTTGAGTGCATGGCGGAAATCATTGAGAGCAATTCGTCTTTACTGCCGAATCGGGTTTCTGTAGTTCCTTTCTGATTATAATTCCCGAGATCGTAGTGATCAAATATGCCGTACCCCATATCGAAGATTCCGAAATTCCCTTTTGACGGCGGCGGGATCCACAATGCTGTAATCCCGGAATTACTTAACAATGCGGATTTATTTTTGAGGGTGTCCCACCAGGAGCCGTTTAAGTTTGCCGCATCAACAGGAACATCCCAGTAAAAGGCCTGCATCATAACATCATTCTGCGAATAATTATTTATAGAAAATGTAAAAGTCAAAAAGAAATAATTCAGGCAGGTAAACTTCCGAAGCATAATTTTTCTCATCCGCTTCTCCTTTGATAAAATCAATGCGGTAATATAGTTTTTACTTTCTTTTAATCTATTAAATGAATCACATTATTCAAAAATAAATTTAACTGAAGGAAAACACTAACCGGCAAAAAAAATTATCTAAAAGATAAAATAATTTTTTAAGCCTTCTTTGGGAATCTTTAAAAGAAGATGAACGGTACTTTTTTATTCGCCCGATATCATAAGGGCTGCCGGAAAAGATTTAAATACATCTCCAGCAAATAATCCCTTGTCCGCTTTTATTTCTTCTCCGGTAATCTCATTGCAAAAAGATTTATTTTCAAAAGGAAGCATGATCTTCGTATCGTTCCAAATTTCGTTTTCCAATGGCAGTTCACCTTCTTTTATTATCCCGTAAAGAAATCTCGGGACTGCGGTTACGGCATACTTATTTTCAAGTTTCCTGGCAAAAGCTACAATATTCTTCTGATATTTCCCCTCTGTTTTTAAAGGTAAATACCCGCCATTCCTAAACAGTTCAATGTTTCCATTTCTCGATTTCAGGCTTCTGTAAATTAAAAACATTTTTACCGCACCGCTTTCAAAATCTTTCAGCAATTCATGAAGCAGATTATTCCGGTCTGCTTTATCTCTGGCAATTATTCCTTCAAGAATTTTCTTGCGGATATCGTAATCAACCTTTCTCCGGTTGTCGGGGTCAACAAAATAGAAATCCCACAATTCCCTTCCCTGATAAAAATCCGGCATACCGGGGGAAGTGATCTTTAAAAGTGTCTGCGAAAGAGAATTAAGAAAACCGAAGTGCGAAAGTTTTTTATGAAAAGTTAAAAAATCTTTCACAAAAAGGCTGTTTTCGGATTGATTAAGAATTTTATCAATAAAAGAAGTGACTGCATCTTCATACTGCTGCTGGGGACGGGACCACGTGGTATGAACCTTTGCTTCACGTACA
>Ga0105106_10002859_pt1 | contig 12390 bp, 4 predicted proteins | sample PPLLaktember2015_5_FD_79109 | JGI IMG/M metagenome (GOLD analysis project Ga0105106, IMG submission 79109) | Freshwater sediment microbial communities from Prairie Pothole Lake near Jamestown, North Dakota, USA - PPLs Lake P8 Core (1) Depth... | ecosystem: Environmental > Aquatic > Freshwater >...
ATAGCTGAGCGGCGCATCACCCGTCGCGACGACCGAGAAGCTCGCGGCCCCTGGCGCGGTGACGGTCACGTTGGCCGGCTGGGTGGTGATGCTCGGCGGCACGGGGGCCGGCGGATCGATCAGGACCACATCATCGATAAGAACTTCGATGGATTCATCGGGATACGTCTTCTGGTTGTTGTAGCCCCCGAGCGCCAGGACGTGCGTGCCGGCGGCCAGGGTTCCGAGATTGATCTGGACGAGCTGCCAGCCGGTCGATGTCGGACCGCCACCAACGACCTGAGCGATGTAGTCGTTCGGAGCTACCCCGTAGAGGATCCCGTCGACGCTCGCCAGCACCTGGCTGAACTCATCGTCTTCGTACTCGGCCGTTTCTGTCAGCCGATATCGGAACGACAACGTGACGGGTACCGGCGCGGCGAGGGTGAAGCTTCGGTGCCAGCCGCCAGACATGTTGCTGATGTTTTGACTGTTGATACCGCCTATCGCGACCCGCAGCGCGCCCCCGGTGAATCCCCCCGACGCGATGTGGGCGCCGCTGGCGTAGTTCGGCTGATTGGTCCCTCGGAAAAGGTCGTCAGCGTACGTGAACCCGTCCTCGTCGGTGTCGAAGTGGACATCGAAAAGGACGGGCCCGCCGCCTCCACTGTCAAGCACGGTGAGTGTGGCCACCGCGCTCGTGGCAGTGCCGGCGGTGTTCGAGACGACGACGCTGAACTGCGCGCCGCTGTCGCCGACGGTTGTCGGATTCAGCACGTACGTGTCGCCGGTCGCGCCGCCGATGTTGACGCCATTGCGCCGCCACTGATAGCTGAGAGGCGCATCACCGGTCGCGACGACCGAGAAGCTGGCCGCGCCGGGCGCGGTCACCGTGAGATTGGCCGGTTGAGTCGTAATGCTCGGCGGCACGGGAGCCGGGTTCACCGTGAGCGTGGCGACCGTGCTCGTGGCACTTCCAGCCCCATTGGACACGACGACGTCGAACTGCGCACCGCTGTCGGCAACGGCCGTCGGGTTGAGCGCGTAGCTGGCGCTGGTGCCGCCGCCAATGTCGACGCCGTTCCGGCGCCACTGATAGCTGATCGGCGCATCACCCGTTGCCGCAACGGAGAAGGTTGCGGAATTGGGCGCGGTGACCGTGAGATTCGCCGGTTGAGTGGTGATGCTCGGCGGCACCGGGACCGGTGCGGTCAGCACCACATCGTCGACGAGGACCTCGGCGGTCTCGTTGGCCGCCGTCTTCTTGTTGTTGTATCCGCCGAGCGCCAGGGTGTGCGTGCCGGCCGCGAGCGTCCCGAGGTTGATTTGGACGAGCTGCCAGCCGGTGGTGGGGCCGTTGCCCACGACCTGAGCGATGTAGTCATTGGGTGCGAGCCCGTAGAGCACGCCGTCGATGCTGGCGAGCATCTGGCTCAGCTCGTCGCTCTCATACTCCTCGGTGTTGGTGAGCCGATAGCGGAAGGAGAGTGTAAGGGAAGTCGGCACGGCCACCGTAAAGCTGCGCTGCCAGCCGCCCGACATGTTGAGAATCGTCGATCCGTTGATCCCGCCGATTGTCACGCGCAGGGCGCCGCCCGTGAAGCCACCGCTCGCGATGTAAGCGCCGCTCGCGTAGTTTGGCTGATTGGTCCCGCGGAACACGTCATCGGCATAGGTGAAGCCGTCCGCATTGGTGTCGAAGTGCACGTCGAAAATTGGTCCGGGCGTTCCCCCGCCGCCGCTCGAAACGGTCAGCGTCGCGGCTGCACTGGTCACGGTCCCGGCGCCGTTGGAAACGACCACGTCGAACTGTGCGCCGCTGTCGGCGACGGAGGTCGGATCGAGCGCGTAGCTGGCGCTGGTGGCGCCGCTGATGTTGCCGCCGTTCCGGCGCCACTGGTAGCTGAGCGGCGCATCACCAGTTGCAGTCACGGAGAAATTGGCCGCATTGGGCGCGGTGACGCTCAAGCTGGCCGGTTGGGTCGTAATCGTCGGCGGAACCGGCGCCGAGTTGACCGTCAGAGTCGCGGCGACACTGGTCACACTGCCGGCGGCATTGGACACGACCACGCTGAAGGTTGCGCCGCTGTCGGCGACCGCGGTCGGAGTGAGCACGTAGGATGCGTTCGTCGCTCCGCCGATATCGATGCCGTTGCGCCGCCACTGATAGCTGAGCGGCGCATCACCGGTCGCCACGACCGAGAAACTCGCCGCGTTGGGCGCCGTGACAGTGACGTTGTCCGGCTGCGTTGAGATGCTCGGCGGCACAGGTGCCGGATTCACGGTCAGAGTCCCCGCGGCGCTGGTCACACTGCCGGCGGAGTTGGACACGACCACGCTGAAGGCCGCGCCGCTGTCGGCGACCGCGGTCGGATTGAGCACGTAGGTCGCGTTGGTCGCGCCGCCGATGTTGACGCCGTTTCGGCGCCATTGATAGGTGAGCGGTGCCGTCCCGGTGGCGACGACCGAGAAGCTGGCCGAGTTAGGCTCGGTGACGGTCACACTGGCCGGCTGCGACGTGATCGCAGGCGCGACTGGCGTGGCATCCGTTACCGCCACGTCGTCGATGAGCATCTCGACCGACTCGTTCGGATAGGTCTTCTGGTTGTTGTAGCCGCCCAGCGCGAGGACGTGGGTGCCGGCCGCAACGGTTCCCAGGTTGATTTGCGCCAGTTGCCATTCTGTCGTCGTGGGCCCTCCGCCGACGACCTGCGCGATGTAGTCGTTGGGTGCGCTGCCGTAGAGCACACCGTCGAGGCTCATCAGCATCTGACTGAACTCGTCTGTTTCGTAATCGGCCGTTTCGGTAAGCCGATACCGGAACGAGACCATCAACGACGTCGGCGTCGCAAGCGTGAACGTGCGCTGCCAGCCGCCGGACATGTTCTGGATGTTCTGACTGTTGATTCCGCCTAAGGCGACGCGCAGGGCGCCACCGGTGAAGCCGCCTGTGGCGAGGTGGGCGCCACTGGCGTAGTTCGGCTGATTGGTGCCGCGGAATAGATCGTCACCGTAGGTGAACCCATCGGCGTCGGTATCGAAGTGGACGTCGAACAGCGAGCTCGGGCTGCCTCCGCCGCCGTTCATGACGGTGAGCGTGGCGGCGGCGCTGGCAACAGTGCCGGCGCTGTTGGAGACGACGACGTCGAACTGCGCGCCGCTGTCGGTGAGCGCAGTCGGATCGAGCATGTAAGAGGCGGTCGTCGCACCGCCGATGGCGACGCCGTTCCGGCGCCATTGATAGGCGAGCGGCGATGTCCCGGACGCAGCCACGGAGAAGCTCGCCGGGGCGGGTGCAGTCACCGTAAGGCTTGCGGGCGGCGTGTTGATGCTCGGCGGCACTGGCGCCGCGTTGACGGTGAGCGTCGCGATTGCGCTGGTGACGCTCCCGACCGCGTTCGTCACGACAACGCTGAACTGCGCGCCGCTATCGGAGGTGGAGGTCGGGTTGAGCACATATGTCGCACCGGTAGCGCCGGAGATCGGCGAACCGTTGCGCCGCCACTGATAGCTAAGCGGTGCTGTTCCGGCAGCGACGACCGAGAAGCTGGCCGAGCTCGGCGCGGTGACGGTCACATTGGCCGGCTGTGCGGTGATGCTCGGCGGCACGTTGACCGTGAGCGTGGCGGCATTGCTCGTCACGTTGCCTGCGACGTTGGTCACGACGACGCTGAACTGGGCGCCATTGTCTGCGCCTGATGTCGGATTCAGCACGTACGACGCGCCGGTGGCGCCTGAGATGTTGACGCCGTTGCGCCGCCACTGATAGCTGAGCGGCGCCGTGCCGGAGGCGACGACCGAGAAACTGGCCGAATTCGGCGCAGTGACCGTAACGGAGCTCGGCTGCGTGGTGATGCTCGGCAGGACGTTGACCGTCAGCGTCGCGATCGAGCTCGTCACGCTGCCAGCGATGTTGGAGACCACGACTGAGTACTGCGCGCCGTTGTCAGCGGCAGCAGACGTCGGGTTGAGCACGTATGACGAGGTGACGGCACCAGCGATCGGGGCGCCGTTCCGCCGCCATTGGTACGACAGAGGCGCCGTGCCCGATGCCGTAACCGAGAATGTCGCAGAATTCGGCTGGGTCACCGTGACGCTGGCCGGCTGAACGCTGATCGACGGTGCGACGGCCTGTTCGATGGTATCGACATCGGTCGCGCTGTTGTTGCCGGGCACCAGATCGCTCACGCCCGGCGCGCTGACCGAGGCTGTGTTGGTAAGCGTCCCAGTCGCGCTTGCCGAGACGGTACCTTGAAGCGTGTAGTACACGCTGTCGCCCGCCTGAAGGCTTATCGAATCGTTGATGCTGCCAGAGCCTGAGGCGCTGCAGCTCGAGCCGGACGATGCAGTGCAGGTCCAGGTGACACCCGTCAGCTTGCTCGATACGGCGTCGGACACCAGTGCGGCGGCCACATCGCTCGGGCCCAGGTTGCTGACCTGGATGTTGTATGTCACTGTCGACAAGCCGCTGTAGACCGTCGTCACCGAGTCGCTCTTGCTGACGATCAGGTCGGCCTTCACAGGCCCGCTGCTGGCCAGCGCGGCGACTTCCGCCGGCGTCAGAGCCCGGCTGTAGATCCGGACGTCGTCCATGTCTCCGCGATAGCGGCGGCTGCCATTGCTCTGTCCCGCAATGCCGACATTGAGTGCGCTTGCCGCAATCGCGGCGGGACCGGGAGTCCAGTCTTCTTCCACACCGTTGATGTAGAGCCGCATCGTGCTGCCATCGTAGGTGGCGGCGACGTGCATCCACGTGTTGCCGGTTACCGGGTAAGAGGTACTCGAATCCAGTCGATAGATATCTCCGGACGAAGCCTGGTTGAAGTGAACGGACGCCTTTCCCGAAGACAAGAGCGACAAGGCATAACCGTCAACGCTGCCGAACGTTGCTCTACTGATCAGATCTTGAGTCGCGAGAACGTTCGGCTTGACCCAGGCGGCCAGCGTCAGGGCCGTTGTTGCGTTGAGGTTCACCTGATCGGACACGACCGCGTGGGTGGATCCGTTCAGCGTCAAGGCAAAGCCATTGGCAACGGGCGTCCATGCGGGGCTGCCGAGGGTACTGGCATTGTTCCCGAAGCCGGACGAATCGCGGAGCTGTGTGCCCGAGCCCTCGTCCATCTTCCAGTAGCCCATCAGACCCGGGATCGTGGTGACGAGTACTCCCGACGTGCCGCCGTTCGACGCGAGGACCACGAGCCGGCCTGCCCATGTCTCCTTGGTGCTGGTGGGGTCGTTGTATGTCCCCGAGAGAAACAGCTCGGCAGCGCCGAAATTGATAGGCCAGCGCGCCGACTCGCGCATGTAGATGCCGCCGGATGCGCTGTAAAAGACACGAAGCGTCTGCGTATCTTCGTTGAGCAGCACAATCGGCCGCGTCCCGTTGCTGCTGAAGCCGTAAACGTCGTCCCAGGTGCCGCCGGAACCGCCTGGCTGAGGGTGACGGACGAGCAGGTAGAGCAGCGGGACACTGCTTGATGCGTGCGCGGCCTTCACCGCCGCATACAACGTTCCGTCCGACCCGATAGCCAGATTCAAATGATCGTCGGCCATCTCCTGATTAGGGTGGAATGACAGTGCCGGGGTTTCATCATCCAGCCACACCGCAGGATCGGTTCCGTCTTCGTGGACTCTGAATCCGAAGCGTTGAAGGGCGAAATTCGACCAGAACACGCCGACTGTGTTGTTTGGCAGTGCGATGACGGCGTTGATGTCGCCGCCATCGGTGTCGGTCGCCAGATAGATCGGGCCCGAGAAGGATGTGTACGGATAATCGCTGTGGTAGACCTCCACATTGGTGAGGCTTTCGGTGGCCAGCCACATCTTGCCCGTCGAATCTATGTCTATGGTGCCGGTCTCGCCGACGAACACCGATGTTGCCGTCGGCCGCACAGACCAGAGCTGATAGTTGTTGAGAGCGGGGACATACTCGAGAGAAACCAGCGCTGATTGCGAGGCGCCCGCCACGAGCACGTGTGTGATGTTGCCGATCGCTTTCGTATCGGCTCGGCCTTTCAGCGATGACACCTGGAGTACCGGCGTCCACGTGTTGTTCGGCTCGAGGCGGAACAGCCAGGTGCCCGAAGGAGCAACCGCCGTCGTGGGGAGCACTGCCCACCATGTGTGAGCGTGGAACCACACTTTCGATTGAGGCTTCTCGCCGGTGTTATCCGACGTTGTGATGGTGGGGAGCGTCGTCCAGGTTTCCTGCGCATGCGCAACCTGAACGCCTCCCGGCCACGCCGTGAGTAGCAGCAAGCACGTGTGAAGTACGAGTCGCAGACGAGCCATCAACGATTCGCGCCGAACGTGCGACGGGGTTGGCCCTCCGAGGCCCTGCGATACGAGCATAAAGGGCAAAGTGCAACTCGCGTGCCCCGTCAAGATGGATAACTGTGTGAGATGCGAGGCTGTTGGGCCGGAAACTCCTCTCGATCGCGACCTTTTGTCGGCACGGCTGGCCTGAGGCAGACTTTTGGCGCCCTGCCGGCTACTCGCACTGCAAGGCGGGTATCTCGACCAGCGCCATGTCGATGTCTTTGAGGTTCAGGTCGATCGGTTCGTCAAACTCCGAGGCTTTCAAATTGGAATCAGTGCTGGCCTGTACCGGTTCATCAGCTCGGCGGGCGGGCGACGCGACAGGCACCAGCGCGACCGATGGTGCGCCACGATCGTCGGCTTCGTTCCGCTCGTCGCGCGGCGGCGAACTTCTGTCGTCGGCGCTCGATGCAGGCACGTCGATTGCGGAGGCCGCCGCCGGTGCGGCGGGCGAAGCATCGAGCAGCAGCGTGCCCGCCACCGTCAGCTGCTTGTCATCGTCGCTGACCTCATCGGGATTCCGCCGCGCCACGTTCAGCACGCCGAGCAACTGCGTGACCGTGCCGGCAAGCAGTGCGCGAAAATGCTTCCGATCCTCCTCGAACTGCTCGAGAGGGCGCTCGGCTTCGCGCGCCCGCTCGGCCGCGCGCGCCATCGTTTCTCCGGCTTCGGCGTGCGCCCGCATCAGGATTGCACGTGCCTCGTCATTCGCGCGCTGGAGGGCGTGGCTGGTCCCCGATGCTGCGTGGCCCGAAGCGTCGCTGCGATGGTAGGCCTGCAGTACGGCTTCGAGGTCGGCAAGCTGGCGCTGCAACGAGGCGTTCTGCAGCTGCAGGACGCGGTAGTCGGCCGCCACGCTGTCCAGAATGGCGCGCACCTCGTCACGATCGAAGCCGCGCAGCGTCGTGCGAAAGTTCGTTTGCGACAGCTCAGCGACATTTCGTCGGTCCCACGGCCCCTGCGAGCGGGTGAGTTGGGTAAACTGCGGCGTTGGGACGGCTGCCATAACTGGACCTCCTGCTGAGCGCCGGGGATGAGAATTCGCGGTCGAGCGGACGCGTTCCAGACCTGTTCCGCTTTGTATCAAGAACGATCCATGCCAATCAGTTCAGTAGCGAATCGGCGTAACGAGCCGCAGGAGGGCGATCTTGAGGCGACGAAAGTCGCCCCAGGGGGTGACTACGTCAGTATGCGGCAGACTTAGGGGTAGACCCGAATCTGCCGATTCGAGCGTCTAACGCCGCCCGAGCGCGCTGAGGATATTCGAGAAGTCGTCGGTCCAGAGGGGGGTCGAGGGCGGAACATCGATGTGGCGCCACCGCTGATCGTTGGCGATCGGACCAAGATCTTCCGAGCGGCGCGCCATCGCGACCCAGATCGATTCACGGCGGCTCACCGGCCAGTCATGCGTCCGGCGGTCGACGTTCACGAGCGCTGTCAGGCCGTGCTGTTCCGCAAGACGGCCGACAATCGGCGCCAGCGTGAGGTGGGCATTGGAGATGTGAAACAGGATGACGCCGTTTGGACGCAGATGCCTGAGATACAAGTCGAGCGACTCGCTTGTCAGGAGATGGACAGGGATCGAATCCGAGCTGAACGCATCGAGCACGAACAGGTCGTACCGGTCGTGCGGCGCGCGCCCCAGCGAAAGTCGTGCGTCGCCGATGACGACGTTGCACCACGGACCGCAGCGCTCGAGGTAGTTGAAATATCTCGTGTCGCGGGCGATGCGTTCGACGGCTTCGTCTATTTCGTAGAACGTCCAGTGCTGTCCCGGCTCGGCATAGGCCGCCAGCGTGCCGACCCCAAGGCCGATGACGCCGACGTCCTCGGGGCGTCTCACGTGTGAGAGGCTCGTATATGCCTGGCCGAACGGTCCTCCACGATGAAAATAGGTCAGCGGCTCGCCTTGTTCGCTGCCCGCGATTGCCTGCATCCCGTGCAGTGTCGTGCCGTGCGCGAGCGCGCGGTAGGTGCCGCGCCGATCTACGCTCACGCGATATACCCCGAAGAACGTGCGTTCGGCGTGCAGCACCGGTTCCGCGCCGCTGCCGAACGCAAGACCGGCCGCGAGCAGCGCGCCAATGCACATCGCAAATCGAAAGGGTCTGCGCTTGAAGCTGAAGGCGAAGACGGCGAGTGTCGCCACCGCTACCTGAGGCGCCGCCGCTCCCAGGACTGGTGCAGATCGGACGGCGACGACTGCCGCCGCGGCCACGAAGAGCGGAATGGCCAGATCGAGTGCGAGCTCGCGGCGATGGAAAGCAGATCGGGCGGCTCCAGGCAGGGCCAGGCACGCCAGCACGAGCACTAACGGGTACTCGAGCACGCGATTGAACAACAGCGGCGCCGCCAGCCCGTTGAACAACCCTCCCAGCATCCCGCCGAACGAAATCCAGAGGTAGAACTCTGTGAGGCGCCATGGGCCAGGACGGTCGGCCGCCAGCCGCGTATGGCTGACCAGGGCGGCTGCCACGAACGTCAGGACGTGCAGCGGAAACATCAGCTCGATGCGCGCGGTTGTACGGAGGCAGAGCAGCAGGGCCAGCAGTACCAGCAGCATCGGAAACGCCCGACCCGAGACAGCCTGCAGCACGTGGGCTCGCGATCCGAATGCGGCAATGAAGGTCAGTAGGTACAGCCCGAGGGGAACGATCCACAGGAGTGGCACGGCCGCGATATCGGTCGAGAGGTATGTCGTGACGGCCAGCATCAGGCTCGATGGGATGAACGCCAACGCCACCCACCGTGCCCGCCGCCAGTTGCTCAACCCGGTGTCACTGGTCTGTCCAGGGGCCGGCGTGGTGTGCGGCTCTATTCCGTTCGGGTCACGCCCTTCCCACGCGAAGTAGGCACAACCAGCGACGAGCAGCACGAAAAGAACATAACCCGCCGTCCAGAATCGGCTCTGACTCTGGAGCGACAACGTCGGTTCGACGAACGCGGGATACGCCGTCAGCGCCATGAAGCTGCCGATGTTGCTCGCCACGTACAAGAAATAAGGATCGCGCGCCGACGGGTGATCGGTGCGCGAGAACCAGTGTTGGAGAACCGAGGCGCTCGTCGCGAGCACCACGAACGGCAGGCCAATCAAACCCGCCAGCAGCGCCAGGAGCCACACGATGGGCATCCCGGCAGGCGTCTGCAGGTCGCGATCGACAAAGAAGGGAAGAACGGCGAACGGGAGCAATGCGATGGCGACGTGCAGCGCCACTTGCGGACGTCTGCCGAGCCACTTTGTTGCTCCATGTGCGTATGCATAACCCGCCAGCAGCGCGATTTGGAAGAAGACCATGCAGGTGTTCCACACCATCGGCGATCCACCGAGGAGAGGCAGCACCATCTTGGCCACCATCGGCTGAACGAGAAAGAGCAGGAAGGCGCTGACAAAGAGCGTCGATGTGAAGAGCGGCACGATGAGCATGGTCGGCGCGTGCTGCGGTGCAAGCGCTATTCCGCCAGAAGCCACATCAGAACAACAACTTAGCGGCCGTGTCCGGCAGAAATGGTGACGAAACTGTGAGCGCGATTACGGCTTTCGCTGCGCGTTGTGGCGGAAGGGGGAGATAGAAACTGAGAGCTTCGAATTATTTTCCCTTCACAGCGGTCCAGTTCTGCTTCTTGCCGCTGGTCGTTGCCGTGCCTTCCATGTGGTCGCCCGTTACCCTGCCGGTGTACTCGGTGTCGCCCACCTTGAAGGTGATCTGTTCACCCCTGAGGCGGCCGCCAGAAATCGCGGCAGTGCCCAGCGTTCCGGTGACCATCTGAAAGCTCTGCGTCAGCGTGAGATCGTTGTTCCCGATCCGCCAGGTGCCGGCTACGCGTGCCGGCACGATGTTCAGCATCGACGTGCACCAGCTCGCGCAGGTTCCTTCGATCGTCTCCGAGGCATCGGCCTCCCAGCCCGTCACGTTGAACGTGTTGTTCACGATGCGCGTGCCCGGCTTCAGGCTCAGAAACTTGGGCGCCAGCTTGTCGAGGTTGCTCGGCAGGAGGAACAGGGCGAGCACCGTGGCCTTCGAAATGTCGGCCTCGAACATGTCGCCTTCGATGAACGTGGCGCGATCGGCCACACCGGCTTCCTTCGCGCGCCGGCGCGACAGGGCCACCATCTCGGGGTTGAATTCCACGCCGACCGCTCGCGCGCCGCGCTTCGCGGCGGCGATGACGTTGCGGCCATCGCCCGACCCGAGGTCCATCACCACGTCCTGCGGCGTCACCTCTGCCATGTCGAGCATTTTCTCGACCAGCTCTTGAGGAGTTGGCACCCACACGACATCCTTGCCGGCCTGGCCTGGCGTCGGTTCGTATCCCTTGTCCTGTGCCGCTGTGCCCGCGGCGATGCCCATCGCCAGGAGCAGGAATCCGATTGTGCGGAAACAGCAAAGAGATGGCATGCGAAGCCGCATGATACCTCAAATCATCTCGAGCGGAACCTTGCGCGCGGGTGCTGGAAACGCCTTGTCCAGCTCGGCGAGGTCATCCGGTGCGAACTGAACGCCGAGTGCGCCTCGGTTCTCGCGCACGTGCGCGATGTTGCCGGCTTTGGGAATAACCAGAACGCCCGGCTGGCGCAGCGCCCATGCCAGCGCAACCTGCGACGGCATGGCGTTCGAGCGAGCTGCAATCGCACGCACGACCTTGTGCTTCGCAAGCGCTCCCTGCTCGAGCGGCGAGTAGGCCATGATCGGAATGCCGCGCGAGGTGCAAAAGGGCAGCAAGTCGTATTCGATGCCCCGGCGCATCAGGTTGTAGAGGACCTGGTTGGTGGCGACGAGCGACCCCGCTCCGACAGCTGGTGACATCAGCTCCTTCAAGTCGTCCTGGTCGAAATTGCTGACGCCCCAGTGACGGATCTTTCCGTCGCGCTTCAAGGCGCTGAATGCCTCGACGGTCTCTCCAATCGGTACACGGCCCCGCCAATGCAGTAAATACATGTCGAGGCGATCCGTCTTCAGTCGCCGAAGGCTGGCCTCGCATGCGGCGATGGTGCCGCGTCGGGTCGCATTCTGCGGCAACACTTTGCTCACCAGAAACATCCGGTCGCGACGGGAGCCGAGAGCCTCGCCGATTAGCTCTTCGGATGCGCCTCGGCCGTACATTTCCGCGGTGTCGACGACCGTCATGCCGAGCTCGACCGCCGCCTGCAGCGCCGCAATCTCATCGGCCCGTTTTTGCCGCCGTTCGCCCATATTCCAGGTGCCGATGCCGAGAACCGGGATGCGCTCTCCGCCCGGCAAGGCGAGCGTTCGAATCTCCATTTCTGTCGTGTCCATTCCCCCTCCTGGTTGCCAGTTCCTTTATAATCCGCCCATGAAGCTTTGCCGAACGACCGTCGTATTTTTCGCGCTCGTGGCCCTGCTGGCAGCCTGCGAGCGTCGATCGGGCTCCAGTCAGGCGAGCACCACCGGCGATGTTCTGGTCGGCATGTACGGTTCGCTGACAGGCGATGGGGCGTCATTCGGCCAGTCGTCGGTCGAGGGCGCGCAACTCGCCGTCGAGGAGATCAACAACGCCGGCGGTGTGCTCGGCGGGCGCAAGATCAGGCTGCTCGTCGAAGACGATCAAAGCCGACCCGAGGAAGCGTCGAACGCGGTGACTAAGCTCATCACGCAGGACAGGGTCGTGGCGGTCCTCGGCGAGGTGGCGAGCCGCCGTACGCTGGCTGCTGCTCCCGTCTCGCAGAAGTATCAGGTTCCGATGATTACGCCGGCGTCGACCAACGAGCGGGTGACGCAGGTGGGCGACTACGTCTTCCGCGTCTGCTTCATCGATCCCTTTCAGGGCGAGGTTCTCGCCAAGTTCGCCTACAACGATTTGAAAGCACGCAGGGTCGCGGTGCTGAAGGACATCCAGCAGGACTACTCGGTCGGACTCACCGACTCGATCCAGAAGACGTTCACCACCCTCGGCGGCCAGGTGCTCGATCCGGTCAGCTACAGCTCGGGCGATGCCGACTTTCGTGCGATTCTCACGCAGGTTCGCGCACAGAAGCCCGACGCGATCTTCGCGACCGGCTACTATCCAGAAGCCGCCATCATCGTGCGCCAGGCCCGCGAGCTCGGCATGATGATGCCGATCCTCGGTGGGGAC
>Ga0105106_10002861_pt1 | contig 12386 bp, 8 predicted proteins | sample PPLLaktember2015_5_FD_79109 | JGI IMG/M metagenome (GOLD analysis project Ga0105106, IMG submission 79109) | Freshwater sediment microbial communities from Prairie Pothole Lake near Jamestown, North Dakota, USA - PPLs Lake P8 Core (1) Depth... | ecosystem: Environmental > Aquatic > Freshwater >...
GAATCAACAACGAAAAGTATCTCATGAGGATGGACCGCATCCTTTATCGAGGCGATCTCATTCATCATCTCCCCGTCAATAGCCAGCCGTCCGGCGGTATCTATAATCACAACATCATTGCCTTTAAGCTTCGCCTCCCTGACCGAATTTTTTACAATCTGGACAGGTTCCCTGCTCCCCTCTTCGGTATATACGGGTACCTCAATCTGCGAAGCAATAACCTTTAGCTGTTCGATTGCAGCGGGCCGGTAAATATCGCCTGCAACAAGCAGCGGATTCTTTCCCCTTTTTGTCTTTACCCAGTTTGCAAGCTTCCCGCTGAATGTTGTTTTTCCGGAACCCTGCAATCCTGCAATAAGAATAATTGACGGATTGACCTTTATATTAATGTCCGACTTATCCCCGCCCATAAGATCAACCAGTTCATCATGAACTATTTTGACCATCATTTGCGCAGGATTGACTGATTTCAGAACTTCCTGGCCCAGTGCCTTCGTCTTTACGGTGTCAGTAAACTGTTTGGCAATTTTAAAGTTAACATCAGCGTCGAGGAGAGCTCTTCTGACCTCTTTCAGCGTTTCGGCAATATTTATTTCGGAAATTCTTCCCTGTCCCTTTAGGATCTTAAATGATTTTTCAAGCCGTTCACTAAGATTTTCAAACATAACTTCCGGGTATATCTATAATTAAATAAAACTACATTCTTTCAGGCATTTCTATTCCCAACAACCACATTCCCGAAAAGATCACCTCGCTTGTAACCTTCGAAAGGAAGAGCCTGAAATTTCTCAGCGAATAGTCTTCTTCGCCAAGAATTGAAAAATCGTGATAAAACTGATTATATTCCTTTGAAAGATCATAGCAGTAATTTGCAATCAGGGCAGTGCTGTAATTTGACGCAGCTTCTGAAACCGTATCGGAGAATTTCCTGAGAAGCCTGATCAGTTCGATCTCCTTGGCGCCGGGTTTTGCTGACCTGATAGCACATTGATCAGCTTTGATCCCCATCTGTTCCGCCTTCCTGAATACCGATTTGATCCTTGCATAGGTATATTGAATAAATGGTCCGGTATTGCCGTTGAAGTCGATTGATTCGACAGGATTAAAAGTCATGTTCTTATGCGGATCAACTTTAAGGATATAGTATTTCAGCGCTCCCAGACCGATCTTCCTGAAAATATCTTCCTTTTCCTCATCAGAATAATCAGCCAGCTTGCCAAGTTCCTCCGAAACCGATCTGGCTGTTTCCTTCATCTCCCTGATAAGGTCGTCGGCGTCAACGATCGTACCTTCACGCGATTTCATCCTGCCTTCAGGAAGTTCGACCATACCGTAAGAAAAGTGGATAAGGCCGTCGGCCCAGCTATAGCCAAGGATTTTCATCAATGCCCTCAGAACCTGAAAGTGGTAGTTCTGTTCATTGCCAACCACGTATAATGTCTTATTGAAGCCATAATCATTAAACCTGGCAACTGCAGTGCCCAGGTCCTGGGTCATGTAGACTGCCGTGCCATCCGATCTGAGCAGAAGCTTGTGGTCAAGTCCCTGTGAAGTAAGGTCAGCCCATATTGAGCTGTCATCGTGCTGGTAAAGGATCTTATCGTTCAGGGCCTTAAGAACTATATCCCGTCCTGTAATATAGGTTTCCGACTCGTAGTAGATCTTGTCAAAGTCAACCCCGAGCGCTTTATAAGTTTCATCAAAACCCTCGTAAACCCAGGCATTCATCATTTTCCATAGCTCCACAACCTCTCTGTTGCCCGATTCCCATTTCAGGAGCATCTCCCTGGCCTCCAATATAAGAGGTGCGGCATTCCTGGCATCAGCATCATTCATGCCTTCCATAATTAGCCGCTCAATCTGGAGCTTGTATTCCTGTTCAAATTTTACATAGTATTTGCCAACCAGGTGGTCGCCTTTCATCCCTGTCGAATGGGGTGTTTCACCATTCCCGTATTTCAGCCACGCGAGCATCGATTTGCATATATGGATGCCCCTGTCGTTCACTATATTTGTCTTGATCACCTTATGTCCGCAAGCCGAAAGTATCCGGAACAGCGAATATCCGAGAAGGTTATTCCGAATATGCCCGAGATGAAGTGGTTTGTTTGTGTTTGGCGAAGAGTATTCGACCAGTGTGATTTCAGGCTTCCTGACAATGCAATTATCAAACAGGTTCCTGCCCGATGAAAGTTCGGCGAAATACCTGATCCACCATTGATCTGAAATTTCCAGGTTCAGAAAGCCTTTTATTACATTAAATCCCGATACATCCGGAAAATTCTTAACGAGGTAGTTGCCAATATCATTTCCTGTCTGCTCCGGTGTATTTTTGGAGAAACGAAGGAGCGGGAATACAACCAGGGTAAAATCACCCCTGAAATCTTTTCTTGTCTCCTGCAATTGTATAAGCCCATCATTTACCTCGCTGTTGTAAAGGTTTTTAACAGCCTCCCTGATTTTTTCCTTTAAAGCAATCTCCATGTTTAACAGCAAATTTCCGCCTGCAAATATAACATTTTAATCATATTGACATATAAGCTCCCCTGAACGGGACCGGCTTCCTGTTGTTTTTCAGAGCTGATCAGTTATTTTTATACCAACAAACATTTTTATTTGACAATCGCTCATTTCTTTTTGATAAAAGTTTCGACAATAAATAAAAAGATGTTATACTTTTGAATATGTATTTTAAAAAGGGAAAGTAAAATAACTGATCCAGCTATGAAGGAGCTAAAAAACATGTTCATCGAACAAACAGAAAAGACGCCGCTTGTTGATCTTAACCACATGAGTGGCGAGCTTATACTCTCAGGTAAATCTATTCCGATCAATGCTCCGAGGATTTTCGAGCCTATTCTCGACTGGGTCAATGAATATATTAAAAATCCAAGGCAGACTACAAATTTAAGACTAAATCTTGAATATTTTAATACTGCCTCTTCGATATGGCTGGCAAAAATTGTGAAGGCTCTCACAGGGATAAGTAAGCAGGATTCTGTCCTTATTCTTCACATTTATTTCCCGATTGAGGATTTCGATGATATTGATGACATAAAGGATGATCTGAGCCCGGTGATCGATGTTATAAGCAGCGCTGCCATAAGCGTTGGTCTGAAGATCTACGGAACTGATGAAAGCGGGAAAGTGTTGAAAGAATCCATGATTTTTATTTAACAGGGCCACCCCTGTTTAAGTACTCTTTAAACTCATTCTTTTATTTTTTTGATTTACCTTTATTACGGTAATTAAAATTGCATATCATCATGCGTAAAGTATGCTGTGTTTTGCTATCAATTTTTATCGTTATGGAGGCATTTTCACAATCGAAATCATCTGACAGGTCGCCCGTTGCCGCCGGCCGTTTCTACTCAGCAAATAAAGAGGCGCTTACAGGTGACATTATACAGCTGTTTGAAAGTTGCATCAAAACAACACCCCAGCCTGAAGTGAGGGCAATAATCAGTCCCCATGCCGGTTACGTTTATTCGGGAAAGATCGCTGCATCTGCATTCTCAGCCATCGGCAGGAACAGGCAGTTCCAAAATATTTTTATAATAGGATCGAGTCATATTATGGCGTTCGAAGGTGCTTCGGTTTATAATTCGGGCGATTTCGTGACCCCTCTTGGCAAGGCTGTTGTCAACAGGGAGATAGCTGACAGGCTCAAAAATGAAAACAAAGTATTCGATTTCCCTGTCAATGCTCATTTCCAGGAACACAGCATTGAAGTGCAGGTGCCATTCATTCAGTACTATTTCAATAACAACCCTTGCATCGTTCCCATAATTATCGGAACAAATAACACGGGCACCATTAAGAAAATTGCAGAAGCTTTAAGGCCATGGTTCAACAGCGAAAACCTGTTCATTATAAGCAGTGATTTCTCTCATTACCCTGAATATGAGGCTGCAAACGTGATTGACAAGGCTACTGCAAACGGTATTGTATCGGGTAATCCGGTTACTTTTCTTGATGTTCTCAAAAGTAATTCAAGGAAAAATTATCCCGGATTATCAACCAGCATGTGCGGATGGACTTCAGGATTGCTCCTTCTTTACCTTGCGGAGGGTGACGGCAACCTTGAGTTCAGGAAAATCGATTACTGCAATTCAGGTGACTCACGTTATGGAGGTAAGGAAGAAGTTGTTGGCTATAATGCTATTATCCTTGCAGAAAAAAACCAGGGAGGTGAGCTATCAGGCAGACTGACTGATGAAATATCATTCACACCCAAAGAAAAAGATGAACTGATGTGGCTGGCAAGGAGAAACATAAAATCACTCCTGTACGAAAAGAAAAGAACTACCGTTGACCGGAAGAATCTGCCGGCAGTGTTCAATCAGCCTCTGGGTGCATTTGTAACCCTGAAAATAGATGGCACCCTGAGGGGATGCATCGGGAGGTTCATCTCCTCAGACCCGTTATGGGAAGTTGTGATCGAATCTTCACAGTCTTCAGCCTTTGAGGATCCCCGCTTTTCACCGCTGACAAAAGAGGAGCTTCCAAAAACAGATATTGAAATTACAGTTCTCGGACCACTGGTGAAAATTGATGACATAAAGGATATTGAACTTGGCAGACATGGCATTTATATAAAGAAGGATTACCGTTCGGGTACCATGCTGCCGCAGGTTGCAACAGAAAACGGTTGGAGTGTGGAGGAGTTTCTCGGATATACCTCACGCGACAAGGCAGGAATCGGTTGGAATGGATGGAAAAATGCCGATATTTATATTTATGAAGGCATTGTCCTCGAAGAAACCAAAAAGTAACCATGTATCATGTAGTCGGAACAGGATTAACGGCATTATTACTCTACCTGCTCAGTTACTTCCTTTACAGGTATAATTTCTACTCAAAGCAAATTCACAAAAAACTCTGGAATACAATCCTGGCCGCAGCCTTCACCCTGACTGCCCTGGCTGGTCTGTTTCTGGCGCTTCAGATCAATTACAAGTGGAATATACCAGTGATCAAATCGATCCTCAAATGGCATGTTGAGTTTGGAATCGGTCTTTCGGTTACCGGGTTCTTTCATTTTTTCTGGCACCTTTCCTATTTCAAAAACATCTTTCATAAAGATGATACAATTGCTGTAACGGCCAAGCAAAATGAAACAACCCGGGCAGACATCCCGATAAATCTTTTCATAGCAGGTTTTATTAGTTCGTCAGTTCAGCTCCTGATGCTTAAAGAAATAATGAATATATCGGGAGGATATGAACTTATCGCCGGGACATTCCTGGGGTCATGGCTGATCGGATCGGCAGCCGGATCATCCATGGCAGCCAGGTCACTCCTGTCAGATTTAAGGAAGATCAATCTTGTTTTCTCCGTTAGCCCGCTGGTATCATTGATCATGATGCTGTTGCTGGCAAGACTGTTCCTGAAGCCCGGAGAGACTCCATCCTTCCTGGCCGGTTTTATTTACACATTCCTGGTGCTGATCCCGTTCTGCTTTGTGTCAGGATTTACTTTCGTCAAACTGATTGCCATTGCCGGAAGCTCTGAAAAATTCATCCCCGGCAAATCATTTTCAATAGAAACTACGGGAGGAATGGCAGCAGGGATCCTGATTTCCGTTTTAAGCACAGGATACCTGGCAACTTACAGTACCCTTTTGCTTATTATTGTTCTTGGTATTACATATACAGTACTCACATTTTTCCTGACAGGAAGGAACGGGAAATTGATTTTCAGGATCTCTGTCCTTGCAATTGCAGTTACTGTAATTATAGCTAATCCCGATTTATTCTTCAGACAGGTGTTGCTGAGAGGAGTGAATGTAACAGAGTCGCGGGATACACGTTATGGCAATATTACCACCGCCGAATATGGCGGGGAAAAAAGCAGGTACTATAATCAGAGACTCCTCTCCTACAGTGACGATGCAGTTGAAAGCGAGGAGGATATCCACTATGCCATGCTTCAGGCTGACAAGCCTGAAAGCGTTTTGCTGATCTCCGGTCCTGTCAGCTCTCATGTGAAAGAGATTATAAAATACCCTGTTAAAAGGATTGTTTATGTTGAACGTGATCCGGAGCTTGCAAGGGTTGAAAAAATTGAACCGGTCAACGGAGCGGTTGACCTGGTTATTGAAAATGACGACGCTTTCAGCTTTGTGAAAACAACTTCAGAAAAATTTGATGTTGCAATAGTGCTTTTGCCTCCTCCCTCTTCTCTCTTACTCAACCGCTACTATACATATGAGTTTTTCGGCCGCATTAAGGGGACACTGTCACCGGGAGGCGTTTTTGCCTGCTCGCCCGGGACCAATCCGAACTATTTCAACAAAGAATCAGTCAACCTCTATTCCTCAATATACAACACCCTCAGATCAGTCTTCAGGAATGTGATGCCTGTTGGCGGCAACAAGCTTTATTTTGTTGCTTCTGACAATGAAATTACAACTTCAGTCTGTCAGCTTGTCATTAAGAGGAATATTCCCAATGTCTATGTCGGGCCCGATTATCTTTCTGATGACCTGATAAAGGCAAAATCGGATGAGATAGTGGCACTGATGGATGAAGAAGTAAAAATAAACAGGTCAGACGTACCGATCGCCTGTTTTTATTACCAGGCATATAATCTGAGCAAAAGCGTGAATGAAAAAGTGCCTGCAATGATACTGCTTGCCATAATTTTTTTATTTCCGGTCATGGCTGTAAAACGTACCAATATGGTAATGTATTTCAGCGCTTCGGCACTGGCGGGCTATGAAATTATTCTCCTTCTGGTACTGCAACTCACTGCCGGTAACATGTATCAGCTAACAGGCCTGGTTATAGCCGCGATAATGGCCGGTCTGGCAGCAGGCTCTGGTATCAGAATCAGGATACCGGCCGGAAACTCCCTTCTGATCAGGATAATCCTTTTAACAGCAATTTACATTCTGACAGGGGTTGCCGTCGAAGCCATCCTTTCATTGAACGGTAAAGCAGTGATTATACTCCTGCTGTTGATATCAGGTTTTTTCCCCGCTATGATCACCGGTGCAATTTTCAGAGAAATGACTCTGAATCCGTATGAGATCTCAACCACTTCATCAGTCTATAGTGCCGATCTTTCCGGATCGGCACTGGGATTTCTCATTTTCTCCGGATTTATTATCCCGGTTCTGGGGATCCGATCCTCCTTACTCCTTTTACCGGTCATGATTATTGCAGGATTTCTGATCGCTTCAGTAAGAATCAAGCGGTAGAATAATTAAATTTGAGCATCTCAACTGACATAAATATGCAAAACGGGAAATATTGTTTAAATAAACGGCAATTCCTGAAAAGATGCGCTTCCCTGTCGGCAGGAGTGTTCTGTCTGCCCGGTTATGAACTCCTTGCTACAGCCGGCTTAAATGAAGAACAGAAGGCTTTCAGGAAAGAGGCTATGTTCCAGGAAGAGACTGCAAGGGGTATAATGTGCAGGATTTGCCCGAATGAATGCGTGCTAAAGGAGGGTGAACTCAGCAAATGCAATAACAGGAGAGTGATCAAATCCAGGTTGTACACCCTGGCATATGGCAATCCGTGTTCGGTAAATGTCGACCCTATCGAAAAGAAGCCGCTATATCATTTTCTTCCGGGGACAAGGGCTTTCTCAATTGCCACGGCCGGATGCAATCTTGTGTGCCTTAACTGCCAGAACTGGACAATATCACAGACCAGTCCGGATAAAAGCAGGAACTTTGACCTTATGCCGGAAAAGGTGGTAACGGAATGCGTTGCTAAAGGCTGCGAATCAATTGCATATACTTACTCTGAGCCTGTTACATTTTATGAATATGTGTATGACACCGCTTCCATTGCAAAAAAGGCGGGAATAAAAAATATAGTAAAATCTAACGGTTATATCTATCCCGAGCCCCTGAAAAAACTTTGCAGTGTGATCGATGCAGCAAACATCGATCTCAAGGCGTTCAGTGAGAGCACATATCTTAAACTGTCAGGGGGGAAACTGCAGCCAGTTCTTGATTCTCTCAAAATTTACAGAGACATGGGCGTATGGCTTGAGATCACGAATCTCGTCATTCCAACCTGGACAGATAACCTTGATGAGATCGGTAAAATGTGCAGATGGCTGAGTGATAACGGATTTAAAAAGGTACCGATCCATTTCAGCAGATTTCATCCTACTTACAAGCTTGAACAATTGCCTCCCACTCCTGTTGATATCCTCAATAGGGCATCGCAGTTAGCAATGAGTGAGGGATTGGAGTATGTCTACACCGGAAATGCCCCGGGAAATGAACTTTCTGATACTAAATGTCCATCGTGCAAAAGCAGCTTAATTACCAGGATGGGTTACAGGATTACAGTAAATAATCTTAAGGACGGGAAATGCAACAATTGCAGCAGCGTAATTGACGGTATCTGGAGTTAAAATTCTTATTCTGTATTATTTGTTCTGATCGCAAAGATTTCAGGTATATGAAACAAGCTGAAGCCAGGGAAAGAATTGAAAAACTTCGCAGGGAAATAGAGGAGCATAATAGAAGGTATTACGTTCTTAATCAACCTGTTATTTCAGATTTTGAGTTTGATTTGCTTTTGAATGAGCTCGAAGCACTCGAAAAGAACTTTCCTGAATTTATGGATGAAGGATCTCCCTCCAGCAGGGTTGGAAGCGATATTACGAGGGAGTTCCGTCAGTATGAGCACCGGTATCCGATGTTGTCGCTGGGAAACACTTACAGTTATGAAGAACTCCGGGAATTTGACACCCGTGTCAGAAAATCTGTTACCGGTCCGGTCGAATATGTGTGTGAACTCAAGTTTGATGGAGCTTCCATAAGTATAACATATTCCAAAGGCAAAATGGAAAGGGCGCTGACAAGAGGTGACGGGACAAAGGGTGACGACGTGACGGCTAACGTAAGAACGATAAAAAGTATCCCTGATGCGATCAGGAATGCACAGGTGCCTGATGAATTCATAGTAAGGGGTGAAATCCTTCTACCGCGGGCGGCCTTCAACCGCCTGAATGAGGAACGGAGAAGGGAGGGTCTCAATCTGTTTGCAAATCCGCGAAACGCAGCTTCAGGTACCCTGAAGACGCTTGATTCTGAAATTGTGGCTTCCCGGAATCTTGAATGCCTCTTTTACTTCCTGCTGGGTCAGGACCTGCCTCACACCACTCATTATGGAAATCTTATGCAGGCTGCAGCATGGGGCTTCCAGGTTGCTGACAGCCTCAGGGTATGCAAAGATTTAGAGGAAGTAACCGGGTTCATTGATTTTTGGGAGAACCGACGTGATACCCTGCCCTATGAAACCGACGGAGTTGTTATAAAGGTCAACTCACTTGAACTTCAGAAGGAATTAGGCTTTACTGCAAAATCGCCGCGATGGGCTATCGCGTACAAGTATAAGGCTGAACAGGCTTCGACAAGGCTGGTTTCAGTAGCTTACCAGGTTGGCAGGACCGGAACGGTCACTCCTGTTGCCAATCTTGAACCGGTACTCCTTGCCGGGACAACAGTAAAACGTGCTTCCCTTCACAATGCCGACCAGATTTTCCTGCTCGACCTGCATGTGAATGATATGGTGTATGTTGAAAAGGGAGGAGAGATAATACCTAAAATCGTAGGGGTTGATCAGGATTCAAGGAATGAAAAAAGTGAACCGGTAAAATTCATAGACACATGCCCCGAATGCGGAACAAAGCTTGTTAGAAATGAGGGTGAGGCTAATCACTTTTGTCCAAACTATTTGCATTGTCCTCCCCAGATAAAGGGAAGGATTGAACATTTCATAAGCCGGAAAGCTATGAATATTGAAGGTCTTGGAGAAGAGACTGTTGACCTGCTTTTCAGCAAAGGTCTGGTCAGGAATATTGCTGACCTTTATGATCTGAAATCCGAACAGCTGGTCGAGCTTGACCGAATGGGTAAGAAATCGGCTGCCAACATCCTGAAAAGCATAAGGGATTCAATTGGAGTTCCATATCACAGGGTCTTGTTCGCACTTGGCATCCGTCATGTGGGAGAAACAGTTGCAAAGACGATTTCGCAGAAATTCAGTTCAGTCGATGACCTTATGAATGCCGATATTGCAGGACTGACAGCCGTACGGGAGATAGGACCTAAAATTGCATCGAGTATAGTTTCATATTTCAATGACTCGGATAACCTTGAGATCATCAGGCGTCTCAAGCTTACCGGGATCAGCCTGACTGCCGGGGAAAGCGCTCAGCCTTCCGGCAGTCTGCTGGGTGGAAAGACAATCGTCATTTCGGGAGTATTTAAGGTCCATTCAAGGGATGAATACAAGGAGATCATTGAGAAGAACGGAGGGAAGAATGCATCTTCAATTTCAGGCAGCACTTCATTTGTCCTGGCTGGTGACAATATGGGTCCCTCGAAAAAGGAAAAAGCCGATGAACTTGGCGTGCCGCTTATGAGCGAGACTGAATTCCTGAAAATAATTGGTGAAGAATAGTAGTTTTAATTTGCTTACATTGATAAAAAACTATTAGGTTTGCATCATGGAATTATTCAGAAATTTGAGGGTGAAGGCTGGCAGGTCAATGCTTGCCGGCAAGGTCGCCAGGATTAAAAGAAAACCTTCCTATATCAATTTTTACAGTATTAAAAGTATTGGCATTGTCTGGGATGCATCAAAAACTGAAGATTTCATTAAATTATCGGGGTTTTATCAAAGAATGGCTGAAAAAAATATTGAAGTAAAAATCTTTGGCTATTTTCCGGGAAATGAACTTCCAAATCAATATACAGCCATAAGGTATCTATACTGTCTTAAAAGGCAGGAGGTTGATTTCTTCTACAAGCCGACAACACAGGATGCCGCTGCCTTTTCGGGGCGAAGTTTTGATGTCCTGATCGACATTAATTTCAACAAGCTTCTGCCGCTTTGTTACATTTCCAGTCTTTCACAGGCAGCTTTAAAAGTAGGGCTTGCAGATGCCGATCCCGGATCATCTCCTTTCGACCTTATGATTTCGCTTAAAAACCCTGTAACAGTTGACAGATATCTTGAGCAGGTTCTATGCTACCTCGAGATGATTAATTCACAAGCAGAAAAAAAAGCCGTTTAATAAACCAGAAGATGAAAGGACTTAAGGGCACCGGTGTAGCCATTATCACACCATTTAAGAATGACTCCAGCATTGATTTTGCCGCATTGGGACGTGTTATTGAACATGTTATAAAAGGTGGCATAAACTATATAGTTGCGATGGGGACAACCGGTGAATCAGTTACCCTGACAAAAGATGAGAAGCAGGCCCTGATTTCGTATGTGGTCGAAAGCGTCGACAAGAGGGTGCCAATAATTGCAGGCATCGGGGGAAACAATACCCAGGAGGTCATCAATAATATCCGCCATACCGACCTCTCGGCAATCGACGGGATCCTTTCCGTTGCACCTTATTACAATAAGCCGACCCAGCGAGGTCTTCTCCAGCATTTTAAAGCTATCGCTACATGCAGTCCCATATCTGTGATCCTGTATAATGTTCCGGGACGCACATGCAGTAATATAACGGCAGAAACGTGTCTCGAACTCGCGCATGCGTGCGATAATATCACCGGAATAAAGGAAGCCTCGGGCGACATGAGTCAGATCATGAAAATAATAAAGGGGAAACCTGAAAATTTCAGCCTGGTCTCCGGAGATGACCTGCTTACCCTGCCCATTATTGCAGCAGGTGGTGTAGGAGTGATTTCGGTCATCGCAAATGCATTTCCTGCCCAATGGACAGAAATGGTCACCAATGCGTTAAAGAATAATTTTAAAGCAGCAAGGGAAAATCAGTTTCGTTTCCTGGAACTTATTGAGCTCCTTTTTACGGAGGGCAATCCGGCAGGTGTTAAGGCAATGCTGGGCTCAATGAATCTATGTCAGAATATACTCAGGCTGCCTCTTGTTCCTGTAACAAGACCAACCTATTCAAGAATTCAGAAGGCCATTGACGAAGTGAACAAAAGCTGATCACCTGCCTGGTGCTGGTGCGGGGGCAACATTCTGTTGCTGCCCGTGACAGTTTTTATACTTCTTTCCGCTTCCGCAGGGACACGGATCATTTCTTCCGACTTTCTTTTCAACTCTGACAGGTTCGACTTTCTGATTTTTATCAGGTCCTCCCCCGCCGCCTGTGCTGCTGTATTGTGAAAAATCGCTTTTAGAGGTCCGGTACTTGCTCATATCCACCTGCCTTCTCCGCTGGGCTTCTTTTACCTGTTCGGGATCCTGTGTAGGAATATGGCCTTTCATCAGGGTGCTTACAACATCCTTGTTAACCTTTGCGATCATTGTTTTAAAGAGTTCAAACGATTCAAACTTATATATAAGCAAAGGATCCTTCTGTTCATATGTTGCATTCTGTACCGATTGCTTAAGCTCATCCATTTCGCGGAGATGCTCTTTCCA
>Ga0105106_10002862_pt1 | contig 12382 bp, 11 predicted proteins | sample PPLLaktember2015_5_FD_79109 | JGI IMG/M metagenome (GOLD analysis project Ga0105106, IMG submission 79109) | Freshwater sediment microbial communities from Prairie Pothole Lake near Jamestown, North Dakota, USA - PPLs Lake P8 Core (1) Depth... | ecosystem: Environmental > Aquatic > Freshwater >...
GAGGGCGTAGGTGACGACCTTGCCCCAGGGCTTGTCCACGATCATGGTCGCTCATCCCTCCGGGAGCCGCGCGAGCAGGGCCGCCATCTCCATCGCGGCCATGGCGGCGTCCCATCCCTTGTTGCCGTGGGGACCGCCGGCCCGGTCCATCGCCTGCGCGAAGGTGTCCGTCGTGAGCACCCCGAAGATGACGGGGATGCCGGTGTCCTCAGCGGCCTGTCGGATGCCCTGGGCGGCCTGCTCGGCCACGTGGTCGAAGTGGGGCGTCTCTCCACGGATGACGGCTCCAAGGCACACCACCGCCGCGTACGGGCCGGCCGAGGCGAGCCGCCGCGCCGCCAGCGGGAGCTCGAAGGACCCGGGGACCCAGACGAGATCGACGTCGTCCTCGGCCGCCCCTCGCGCGGTGAAGGCCTCCAGCGCGCCGTCCACCAGCTTGCGGACGACCACCTCGTTGAACCGGGCGGCGACGACCCCGAACCTGCGGCCCTCGGGCTCCTCGCTCCCTCGGAGCTCCCTCACGGCACGTCCTCGCCGGTGGTCTCGAACGAGAGCATGTGACCGAGCTTCTCCCGCTTGGTGCGCAGGTACCCGATGTTCTGCGGCGTCGGACGCGTTTCGAGGGGGACCCGCTCCATGATCGACAGACCGTAGCCCTCGAGCCCGGCCCGCTTTGCCGGGTTGTTCGTGAGCAGGCGCATCGATCGGACCCCCAGGTCGGCAAGGATCTGGGCGCCGATCCCGTAGTCCCTCGGGTCGGGCGGGAACCCGAGCTCCTCGTTCGCCTCCACGGTGTCCAACCCCTCCTCCTGCAGGCGGTACGCACGCAGCTTGTGCGTGAGGCCGATCGAGCGTCCCTCGTGCCCGCGCATGTACAGGACGACCCCCCGCCCCTCGGCCGAGACGGCCTCGAGCGCGGCGTCAAGCTGCATCCCGCAGTCGCAGCGGAGCGAGCCGAAGACATCGCCCGTCAGGCACTCCGAGTGCACCCGCACGAGGACGCCCTCGCCGTCACCGATCTCTCCCCGGACGAGCGCGACGTGCGTGAGGTGGTCCAGGGTGCTCTCGTACGCGTGCGCGTGGAACGTCCCGTGTCGGGTGGGGATCTCAGCCTCGGCGGCGCGGCGGACGAGGATCTCGCGGTGCCGACGATGCTCGATGAGGTCGGCGATCGAGATCAGCTTCAGCCCGTGCTCGCGCGCGACGCGGACGAGCTCCGGGAGCCGCGCCATGGAGCCGTCCTCATGGAGCACCTCGCACAGGAGCCCGGCCGGGTACAGCCCGGCGAGCCTCGCGAGGTCCACCGCGGCCTCGGTGTGCCCCGCCCGCCGCAGGACGCCGCCCTCCTGCGCCATCAGCGGGAACACGTGTCCGGGCATGCGGACGTCCTCGTGCCTGAGCTCAGGATCCGTGATGGCCTTGACGGTGGCCGCCCGGTCGTAGGCGCTCGTCCCGGTGGTCGTCCGGTCCTTGATGTCGATCGACACGGCGAACGCCGTGCCGTGGCTCTCGTTGTTTCGGGTCACCATCAGCGGGATCCCCAACTCGTCGAGGCGCTGGCCCGTGACCGGCATGCAGACGATCCCCCGCCCGTGCGTGACCATGAAGTTGATCGCCTCGGGTGTGGCCTTCTCGGCCGCCATGATGAAGTCGCCCTCGTTCTCGCGATCGGCGTCGTCGACCACGATCACCATGCGACCCTGCGCGATCTCCTGCACCGCCTCGTCGATCGTGGCGAACACGGATCGATCGAGGTCCTCCCGGGTCTGGCTCATCCGTCTCTCCCATCGAGCAGTGCCTCAACGTATCTCGCGATGACGTCCACCTCGAGGTTCACCGGATCCCCGACGCGCGTCGTGCCGAGCGTGGTCACGGCCAGGGTGTGCGGGATGAGCGCCACGGAGAACCCTTCGTCGTGGCGCTCGGCGACCGTGAGGCTCACGCCGTCCACGCACACCGAGCCCTTCTCCACCAGGTAGCGGCGCAGGCCCTCGGGCGGTCGAACGCTCACCCACGCGCCCCCTCCAGCATCGATGTCGACCTGGGTCACCTCGCCCACCCCGTCGACGTGCCCCTGCACGAGGTGCCCGCCGAGCCGGGTGGCGAGCGTCAGCGGACGCTCCAGGTTCACCGGGTCTCCCGTCCGCAGGCGGGAGAAGCTGGTGCGCCGGACGGTCTCCTCCGACAGGTCGAACGCGAGGTGCCGCTCCGAGCGCTCGATGACCGTGAGGCAGACACCGTTCACGGCCACCGACGACCCGAGATCGGCGTCCGCCGTCACGGTTCGGCATCCGACGACGAGCCGGGTGGGACCCAGCTCGCGAACGGCGCCGCGTTCCTCAACGATCCCGGTGAACATCCGCCTCCACCTTCAGGTCCTCGCCCACGAGGTCGAACGACCGGATCCGGAGCGCGAGCGCGCGCGAGATGGGCGCGAACCCCGGTCCGCCGAGGACCGTGGGAGCCTGTTCGCCTCCGATCAGCTTCGGAGCGAGGTACACGACGACCTTGTCCACGACGCCTTCCTCGAGCGCGGACCACGCGAGCGTGGGACCGCCCTCCAGGAGGACCGCCTGGACGTCCCGCTTGCCCAGGTCGGCGAACAGCCGGCCGAGCGGCACACGCCCCCCCTCCGGGTCGTACACGACGATCTCGGCCCCGGCCGAGGACCACTCCGCCCGCCGCTCCTGCGGGGCGAGGTCGGTGGTCGCCACCAGCGTCGGGGCCGCAGCGTCGAACAGGTCCCCGGCCGCCGACACGCGACCGCGCGCGTCGACGAGGACGCGGACGGGCGGTCGCCCCACGTACGAGGGATCGCGCACCGTGAGGGAGGGGTCGTCCGCGAGCGCCGTCCCGGCGCCGACGACGATCGCGTCCGCCCCCGCCCGGAGCCGGTGCACGTCGGCCCTCGCGGCCTCACCCGTGACCCAGCGGGACGTCCCGTCGCGAGCCGCCACCTTGCCGTCGAGGGACGCCGCCATCTTCCACGTGACGAACGGCATGCCGGTCCGCACGTGCTTGACGAACGCCTCGTTCATCCGCGCTGCCTCCAGCGCGTGCAGCCCCTCCTCGACCTCGATCCCCGCCGCGCGGAGCCGTGCGACGCCTCGCCCATCGACGATCGGGTTGGGGTCCCGCATCGCGACCACCACCCGGTCGACGCCGGCGTCGACGATCGCGCCGGTGCAGGGCGGCGTTCGTCCGTGGTGGTCGCAGGGCTCGAGCGAGACGTACAGGGTGGACCCACGGGCGGACGGTCCGGCCTGCTCCAGCGCCACCACCTCGGCATGCGGACGTCCCGGGCCCTCGTGGAACCCCTCTCCGGCGATCCGGCCGTCGGCGACCACGACGGCGCCCACCAAGGGGTTCGGGGACACCATCCCGCGCCCGCGCTGAGCGAGCGCGAGCGCCCGCTCCATGTACACGCCGTCGGACACCGTGACTCCGTTCCCGGGGCGCGGGTGCGACGAAGGGCAGGTAGCGGCAGCGCTCACGCCCGCTGCCGGCGACCGCCCGTCTCCTCCCATCCCGACTCTCACGGTCGGTCCCGGTATCGCACCGGGTCCACCCCCGCGTGGCGCGCGGGGGGTCGCGGACTGTCACCGCCGGTGGGGAGTTGCACCCCGCCCCGAAGACGAGCTTCTGGAGGCGAGTATGGCAGGTCATCGGTCTGCTGACGAGGCAGGGCGGCCTGCGGAGGTGTCTCGCGCTACTGCGCCTGGCGCCGGTCGACCGCGTAGCTCGAACCGGTCTCGCGCTTGGCGAACTGCTTCATCTCGGTCGCGACCGAGACGGCCTCACCGTAGTGGGCGAACCGGCGGACCGCCGTGGTGGCGATGCCGATCGACACACCTGCGAGCGGCAGGCGCTGCAGGACGCCTTTGCGGTCCTCCACCTCCACGTAGCCGCGCTCCAGGTCCTCGGGCTCGTAGAAGTCGCCGATCTGGCCGTCGAAGCGCTCCACGATCCGGCCCGCGACCTCCTCCGCGACCTCCGGGGGCAGGACGGCCACGAAGTCGTCGCCCCCGACGTGCCCGACGAACCCATCGGAGCCCGCGAACTCCACCACGGCGTCCTGGATGATGCGCGCGGTGGACTGGATCAGCCGGTCGCCCCTGACGAAGCCCTTCTGGTCGTTGTAGGCCTTGAAGTTGTCCAGGTCGCAATACAGGACCGCGAACGGCCGGTCCTCGCGCACCGTGCGCTCGATCTCCTCCTGGATCCGGATGTTGCCCGGTAGCCCGGTGAGCGGCGAGAGGTTGCGCATCTCCTTCGCCCGGCGCAGGGTCCCCTTGACCCGGGCGAGGAGCTCGATCGGATCGAAGGGCTTGATGATGTAGTCGTCGGCTCCGGCGGTCAGGCCGAGGACCTTGTCCGTCGAGAGCGCCTTGGCTGTCAGCATGATGATCGATGTGTTCGCGGTCTGCGGGTTCCGGCGCAGCCGCTGGGCGACCTCGAACCCATCGATCCTCGGCATCATCACGTCGAGCAGCACGAGATCCGGCCTGAGCGACGCCGCCCGTGAGAGAGCCTCCTCGCCGTCGGAGGCGACGGACACGTCGTAGCCGGCGCTCCGCAGGTTGACCTCGACGAACCGCGCGATGTCCGGATCGTCGTCGACGACCAGGATCGTCTCGGGCATCAGCCGCCCCCTTCGGCGATCGCCTTCAGGGCGCGAGCGGCCTCCGAGACATCCTCTGCCTGGAAGATCGCCGACGCGGCGACCAGCACCGACGCTCCCGCCTCGACGCAGCGCCTCGCGTTGTCCAGCTTCACACCGCCGTCGATCTCGAGCTCGGCCCGCAGACCTCGCCGGTCGAGCTCACCGCGAACAGCCTCGAGCCTCGCGAGCGCCTCGGGGATGAACCGCTGTCCCGCCCATCCGGGATGCACGCTCATCACCATGACGTCGTCCACCTCGTCGAGGTGTGGGTACAGGGCCTCGATCGGGGTCTCGGGACTGACGGTCAGACCGACGCCCATCCCCGAGCCGCGTGCCTTGCGGATGACGGGGGCCGGATCGTCCACCGCCTCGATGTGGAACGACACGATGTCCATCCCCGCTGCCGCGAGGTCGTCGAACAGCCCCTCGGGCCCGTCGACCATGAGGTGACCGTGCAGGATCCGGTCGGTGTGGGGCCGTAGGGACGCGACGACGACCGACCCGATCGTGAGCGGCGGGACGAAGTGACCGTCCATCACGTCGACGTGGATCACGTCGGCGAACGGCTCGACCAGCCCGACCTGGGCAGCCAGGTGCGCGAAGTCCGCCGACAGGATCGAGGCTGCGAGCTTGCCCATCGGCGCTCATCCTACCGGCGGGACGAGGCCAGCCTGCGGAACGCCGCGACGAACATCGCGTCGCACCCGTGACGATGCGGCCACAGGCGGATCCGCTCGGCCACACCGTCCGGACCTCGGATCGGCGCCGGCGCCAGGTCCGGACGGCGACGGAGCAGCGCGTCGCACACGGCGTCCGTCTCCGCCCTCGGGAACGTGCAGACCGAGTACACGAGGCGTCCCCCCACGGGGAGCAGATCGGCGACAGCCGTGGTGATCCCGACCTGCAGGCGGGCGAGCCCCGACAGGTCCGCCTTCCTGGCCCGCCACAGGAGCTCGGGACGTCGTCGGGCCGAGCCCAGCCCCGAGCAGGGCGCATCGACCAGCACACGCTCGAAGCTCCCCGCGATGGCCGGCCGCCGGCCGTCCTGGACGAGCACGAGCGCGCGACCCCCGAGACGCTCGACCGCGCTGCGCACGAGGCGGGCGCGCCCGGTGGAGATATCGGACGCGACGAGCAGCCCTCGCTCCCCGACGAGGCAGCCCAGGTGTCCGGTCTTGCCGCCCGGCCCGGCGCACACGTCCAGGACCCGGTCGGTGGGATCGGGCTCCAGAGCGTCCACGACGAAGGACGACGCCTGATCCTGTACGGCGAACCAGCCCTCCCCGAAGCCCGGGAGCTCGGACGGCCGCCCCCCGTCCACCGTGAGCGACCCTGCGTGGAGCGAGCCCCGTCGCGAGACGAGGCGGGCGTCGGCGAGACGGCCCTCGAGCTCCTCGACCGTCGTCTCGCACGTGTTCGTGCGCAACGTGATCGGTGCGGGCTCGGCCAGCGCCAGGGCGGCAGCCTCGACGTCATCGGACACGAGCCGTCGCAGCTCGGCCACCGCCCACTCGGCGAGCCCGGTGCGCAGGGCGACCGCCAGATCCTCGCCTCCCTCTGGCCACCTCGCACCTTCGGCGGCGAGACGCCGAAGGACGGCGTTGACGAACCCCCGCTGGCGCCGAGGCACGAGGTTCACGGTCTCCGCGACCGCGGCGTGCGCCGGCACGCGCGTGAACAGGAGCTGGTAGGCGCCCAGCCGGAGCGCCGCGAGCGCGGAGGCCGGCGTGCGGTCGAGCGGGCGGTCGACCAGGGGATCCAGCGCGTGGTCGAGGCGCAGGAGCCGACGGATCGTGCCGTACGCGAGCTCCGTCGCGAACGCCGCGTCCCGAACGGAGAGCTCGGCCCGATCGAGCTCGCCCGCGATCGCGAGGTTGGAGTAGGCATCGGACCCGGTGACGCGCATGACGACCTTGAGCGCGACCGAACGTGCCGTGGCCCGTCCCGCGTCGCTCACCCCAGGCGCTCGCCGACCCGCGGGTGGAAGCCGTTGACGAAATCCTCGCCACCCATCACGCGCCGGCCCGCGGGTGCCAGACGCACCGGGCGCACGCCGCCGTCCGCGGCGGCGACCACGAAGCCGCGCTTGGAGACCTCCACGATGGTCCCGGGCTGGCCCGAGCCGTCGACCACCTCGGCCCGGAACAGCTTCAGCCCCTGTCCGCGGAAGCGCGTCGTCGCCGCCGGCTCGGGCGAGAGCGCGCGCACCAGGTTGACGAGGAGCCCCGCCGGGTTCGACCAGTCGAGCACCCGGTCCTCCGGGCGCAGCTTGGGGGCCACGGTCGCCAGCGCCTCGTCCTGTCGGATCGGGGCGACGGGACCGCGCGCCAGGAGGTCCACCGTCTCGACCAGGAGCTCGGCCCCGAGGTCCGCCAGCCGTCCCCCGAGCGATCCGGCGTCGTCGTCCGGCTCGATCGGCGCGGCGCGCTGCATGATGATCGGCCCGATATCGAGCCCCGGCTCCATGAGGATCGTCGTGACCCCGGTCCGTCGGAGCCCCGTCAGGAGCGCGGCCTGGACCGGTGCGGCGCCGCGCAGCTCCGGGAGCAGCGAGAAGTGGAGGTTCACAGGCGCCACGGTCGGCATGTGCAGCACCGTGGGCGGGAGGATCTCGCCATAGGCGACGACGGTCAGGACGTCCGGAGCGCAGTCGGCGAGACGGTCGAAGCCGCTCCCGGTCTTGACGGTGTCGGTCTCGATCAGCGACAGGCCCAGACGCTCGGCCGCGACCGCCACAGGGGTGCGCGTGAGCAGGTTGCCCCTGCCCGCCGGCTTGGGTGCGGCCGTCGCCACCGCCGCGACGTGGTGGTGCGATCGTGCCAGCGCCCCGAGCGAGGGAGTGGACCACACGTCGTTCCCGAGGAACGCGATCCGGAGGGAACGCATCTGCCTCCTCCCGCTCAGAGCCGCTCGGTGCGCTTGAGCTCGAGCTCCCGGAGCTGCCGCATCACGTCGCGACGACCTTCCTCCTCGAGGCGGTCGATGTACAGCATGCCGTTCAGATGGTCGGTCTCGTGCTGGAAGATGCGCGCGAGGAGCCCCTCCGCGCTGACGTCGATCCGATCGCCCTGCACATCGGAGCCGCGCAGACGCACCTTCAGCGCCCTGGTCGTCGGGTGGAACGGCCCCGGGATCGACAGGCAGCCCTCGTCGATCGTGTCCTCCTCCTTCAGCTCGGAGAGCTCGGGGTTGGCCACGAAGCCCGAGTGGCCGTCGCCGTCGTCGTAGACGAAGAAGCGCATCGCCATGCCGACCTGGTTGGCGGCCAGCCCGACGCCAGGCGCCGCGTACATCGTCTGGAGCATGTCCTCGGCGGTCCGCTGGAGCCAGCCGTCGAACCGCTCGACCGGCCTGCAGGTCTCGCGCAGCACCGGATCGCCGAGCGTACGGATCGGAAGGATCGCCACCGTCTCCTCCGGGGGTCGGCCGCCGGCGGGCGCCCTACAGATGGGGCTCCGCCTCGACCCGGGCCACCACCCCGCGTTCCGCGAGCGCCCGGAGCGCCCGGGCGAACGGGCCGGTGGGGCCGGGGTCGAGCGCGACCAAGCATACCGTCTGCCCCTCGACCTCCGAGGCTAGGAGCGTTCGAGGCCCGAGCGCCCGCAGGGCCTCCTCCACCCCGGAGGATCCGGTCACACGGAACACCGGCCCGCCGACGGGGAACCCGGCCTCCGCGCGCCGGGAGATCTCGCTCCGCGCGAACCGATCGGGCCTACCGGCCACGAGCGCCTGAACGGCAGGGTCGTTTGCGGCGCGCGTCTGGACGATCACGCGTCCGCGCTCCCCCGCCCAGGCCGCCGCCTCGAACCAGGTGGCGAGCGCGCGTTCCCGAGCCGAGAGACCAGGACGACGGGATGCGAGGTCCGCGTCCAAGATCGCGACCAGATCCAGATCGAGGGGCCCGAGATCCTTGACCGCCTCTACCCCACCGACCAGCACCTCGTCCTGACGCGGGGCGCGAGGACGCTCCGCGCTCCCGATCCGGCGAACCGGCACGCCGGCGGCGGCGCGCGCCCACTCCTCCACCCGTTCCGCGCCCCCTCGGGCGATCCCGAAGTCCGTGCCCGCGCATCGCGCGCACCGACCGACAGCGCCGCACACCACGCACCGCACCACGCCCTCCTCGGACCTCAGCGTCCCGCCGCATGCGGCGCACGCCGCGGGCTCCCCGCACGCGCGGCACACGCGGGCGACCCCGTACCCGGGCAGGGGGGCGAACAGGAACCCCCGCCGGGTCGAACGCAGGGCGGCCACCAGTCGGGGCGCTCGCCCCTCGGGGCCGGGGGCCACCACCTCGACGGACGGCCATGCGCGTCGACGGTGCGCCACCTCGACGTGTCCGTCGACCTGCGCCTCGAGGGACGGGAGGAAGGCCGCCATCACCACGGTCGCCCCCTCCACCCTGCCTCGGGCGAGCGCCACGTCCCGCACGTGGTAGTAGGGCGCCCGCTCCTCACGGTGGAGGGCGTGCGACTCGCGGGCCACGTACACGAGCCCCAGGTCCCGCGCCGGCGCGAACACCGCCGGCCGCGTCCCCACCACCACCCGGTACCGACCACTGGCGATGTCCAACCACGTCCGGTACCGCTCCCGCCGATCCCCGCCCGCGAACAGCACCCCCTCCGCGCCGACGGCCTCCAGCACCGCCGCCGCGGTCGCCGGCAGCGGCTCCACCTCCGGCACCAACACCACCGCCGACCGCCCCCCCGCGAGCACCTCGAGCACACACTCGACCGCCACGGCGACCTCATCGGCCGGCCCCGGCCGAAGCACGAACGACCCCCCGAGCCCCGCACGGAGAGCGTCCAGCAGTGCACGCCCGTTCACGTAGGCATCGGAGAGCCGCGGCAGGACGGGGGCGTCGGCCGGAGCGGGGGCTCTGAGGCGAGCGGAGCGAGCCGAAGGAGCGGAGGGCCCCCCGCGCAGGCCGACGCCCCCGTCCCCCCCCGCGACCTCCTCCGACGCGACCCGAGGCGGGTGCGACCGCGCGATCACGGCCGCGAGCGGCGCGACGTACCGCTCGGACACCCACCGCAGCACCTCGAGCATCCGCTGGTCGAAGAACCGCACCGGCGAGACGAGCGCCCGGACGTCGGCCACGCGCGCGGGGACGTCGTCGGTGGGACCGAGGACCCACCCGCGCACCCTCCGGCCGTGGAACGCAACCTGCACGAGCGAGCCGACGCCCGCACCGAGATCGGGCGAGAGGGCGTACGTGAACGGCCGATCGAGCGACAGGACCGGCCGGTCGACGCAGATCGAGACGGGGCCGGACAGGGCGTCAACCGCCGTCGGTGCGGCGCCGGGCGTAACTCCCGTCCGGCTAGGCGAACGCGCGGCGGAGCTCATCCGCGCGGTCGGTCGCCTCCCACGGGAACTCCTTGCGGCCGAAGTGCCCGTAGGCGGCCGTGTGCTTGTAGATGGGTCGCCACAGGTCGAGGTGACGGATGATCGCCGCCGGACGGAAGTCGAAGGCCTCCCACACGAGATCGACCAGCTTGGCGGGATCGACGTGCTCCGCGCCGAACGTATCGACGGCGAGCGACACGGGATGCGACGTGCCGATCGCGTACGCGACCTGGATCTGGAGCTTGTCCGCGAGCCCGGCCGCCACGAGGTTCTTCGCGACGTAGCGGGCCATATACGCGGCCGAGCGGTCGACCTTGGTGGGGTCCTTGCCCGAGAAGCACCCGCCGCCGTGCGGCGCCTTGCCACCGTACGTGTCGACCACGATCTTGCGCCCCGTGAGCCCCGTGTCCGCTTTCGGTCCTCCGATCTCGAACCGGCCCGTGGGGTTGACCAGGACCCGGACCCCGTCAGCGTCCAGGTCGAACTCGCGCAGGACGGGGTCGATCACCTCGGCCTCCACGTCGGGTGCCAGGAGCGTCTCGACGTCGACCTCCTCGCGGTGCTGGGCGGCGATGAGGACCGTGTCCACCCTGACCGGCCGGTCGCCCAGGTACTCCACGCTGACCTGCGCCTTGCCGTCGGGACGGAGGTAGGGCACGACGCCCGCCTTTCGGACGTCGGCCAGACGCTTGGTGAGCCGGTGCGCCATCGCGATCGGGACCGGCATCAGGTCCTCGGTCTCTCGGCAGGCGAAGCCGAACATCATGCCCTGGTCTCCGGCCCCGAGCGCGTCCAGCTCGTCGGCCGAGTGACCCTCGCGATGCTCCAGGGCGTCGTCCACCCCCCGCGCGATGTCCTGCGATTGCTCCTGGATCGACGTGAGGACGCCGCACGTGTGCCCGTCGATCCCGAAGCTGGCGTCCGTGTAGCCGATCTCCGTGATGGTGTTGCGGACGACAGAGGGGATGTCGACGTACTCGGAGGTCGTGATCTCGCCCGCCACGAGCACGAAGCCCGTCGTCACGAGGGTCTCGCACGCGACCCTGCCGACCGGATCGACGGCGAGGATGGCGTCAAGGACCCCGTCGGAGATCTGGTCCGCGAGCTTGTCCGGATGCCCCTCGGTCACCGACTCGGAGGAGAAGAGGTAGCGGTGAGCCATGTCCGCCGGAGCATAGCAGCAGGGCCCGATGCGCTAGCCGAGCCGCGCGACGAGCCGGTCGCAGATCGCCGTCGCGAGCTCGTCCTTCGTCCAATCCCGCAGCGGCTCGTCGGCGCCACCTCGCGTCAGGATCGCCGCGTGGTTGGTGTCGGCGCCGAACCCCGTGCCGTCCCGACCGACCTCGTTGACCACGATCAGGTCCAGCCCTTTGGCCTCGAGCTTGGCCCTGCCCGCCGCCTCGAGGTCCTCGGTCTCGGCCGCGAACCCGACCAGCACCAGGTCACGTTCCCCGACGCCGAGCTCGGCCAGGATGTCCGGGGTCGGGACCAGCCGGATCTCCGGGGCCCCGGCCTGCTTCTTCAGCTTCTCGTCCGCGACGACCGCCGGTCGGAAATCGGCAACGGCCGCCGCCATGACCACGGCGTCCGCGTCCCGAACGGCCGACCGGACGGCCTCGAGCATCTCTTGAGCCGTCGTGACCCGGATCACACGAGGGCCATCCGGCGGCTCCACGGTTCCCGGACCGACGACCAGCGTCACCTCCGCGCCCCGCCTCGACGCCTCCCGCGCCACCGCGAACCCCATCTTGCCGCTGGAGCGGTTCCCGATGAACCGGACCGGGTCGATCGGCTCGTAGGTGGGCCCCGCGGTCACGACGATCCGGCGCCCGGCGAGATCCCGACCCTGCGACACGACGGTCTCCAGCCCCGCGAGGATCTGCTCGGGCTCGGCGAGACGACCGGTCCCCTCGTCGCCCGCCGCCAGTGCGCCGGTCGTCGGCCCGACGAACCGGACACCCCGCTCCGCGAGGGTCGCCACGTTGGCTCGGGTCGCAGGGTGGTCCCACATCCCCGTGTGCATGGCGGGCGCGACGACCAGCGGGCAGCCAGCCTCGAGCAACGTCGAGCTGAGCAGGTCGTCGGCCAGGCCACCGGCGAGCTTGGCCAGGAGGTTGGCCGTGGCGGGTGCGACCACCGCCACATCGGCCCAGCGAGCCAGCCGGACATGGAGCACGACGCCCGGCTCCTCCCACAGATCCGTGTGCGCACGATGGCCCGAGAGGGCCGCGAAGGTGTCCGGTCCGACGAACCGGGTCGCCGATCTCGTCATGACGACCCGGACGTCGGCACCCGCCCCGGTCAACAGGCGCGTGAGGGAGCAGGCCTTGTAGGCGGCGATGCCGCCGGTGACGCCGAGCAGGACCCGGC
>Ga0105106_10002864_pt1 | contig 12379 bp, 7 predicted proteins | sample PPLLaktember2015_5_FD_79109 | JGI IMG/M metagenome (GOLD analysis project Ga0105106, IMG submission 79109) | Freshwater sediment microbial communities from Prairie Pothole Lake near Jamestown, North Dakota, USA - PPLs Lake P8 Core (1) Depth... | ecosystem: Environmental > Aquatic > Freshwater >...
CAAGTATCTCAAGTCCGGCCTTGTTAAGCTCTACAGGAGATCCTCAAGCGGTGAGGAACAGATAATTACAATTACCCGGCCTTTCGAGTTTGTCAGCAATATGAGCATTTTTTCAGATGAAAAATACAAATATTCCGTGTCAGCGCTCGAAGACTCAGTTGTATGCACCGTCAGGCTCGATTTCATAAAGAACCTGTTTCTTAAGAATGGCGCGTTTGCAAGTAATCTGCTTACAAGGATATCCCTGATAAACGACAAGATCATCAATCAGACACTCGACATAAGGCAGAAGAACCTGGCGGGCCGTGTGGCATTTGTGCTCCTTTATTTCAGCAATGAAATTTATAAGTCAAGGATTTTTGACGTTCCGGTATCACGAAAAGAGTTCGCAGATTATATCGGGATGAGCACGGCTAACGTAATAAGGACACTTTCGGATTTTAAGAAAGACGGAACAATCCGGATATTCGGGAAGACAATCGAAATAGCGGATATCGGAAAGCTTGAAATAATATCGAAAAGAGGATAAGCCCCCCAATCCACCTGTGTTAAAACCCCCCCTCCCCCCCTGTGAGGGGGGCTTATAAGAACCCCCCTCAGGGGGCAGGGGGCAAAGGGCTGGGAGTATTTTAATCCATGACAGTATTCAAAAAATAATAAATGAAACCCAGACTATTACTTGCAGTACTTCTTCTGATTTCAACTTTACTTTATGCTCAACCCGGCAGGCCAGACCCCTCAGCCAATATGGAAAAGAAGACGGAGCAATATAAACTTGCCGGATTCAGGCACGGCGTGAGCTTTTTCCCAATGGTAACCCATCCCGACGTCCAGTATAAATTTACCGACACGCTCGATTTTGACAGGTACCATTCCCTTGAGGTTATTGATTCATGGCTCAGGAAATGGGCAAAAGATTTTCCGGAACTGGTTGACCTGTATGAGGTTGGAAAGAGCTATGAGGGCAGGCCGATAATGCAGGTGACCCTTACCAGCAAAAAAACAGGAAAAGACACCGACAAACCTGCTGCATTTTTTGAGGGTGGCAGGCACAGCGGTGAAGTCACAAGCTCCGAATGCGTGATGTGGATGGCAAAGTATCTTCTGATGAATTATGGAAAGGATCCGGATGTCACCCGCCTTCTCGATTCAAAAACAATCTACCTTAAGCCGGTGAATAACCCCGACGGGCATAACCTTTATATGAACACAGCCCAGAGCAACAGGAGCACTGTCAGGCCCGAGGATAACGACAATGACGGACTTCTCGATGAGGATTCCCCGGAGGATCTTGACAATGACGGAATGATCCTCACAATGCGGTGGAAGGATGAAAAGAAGGGGAATCTTGTCGCTGATCCGAAAGATTCCACAGGAAGGATAATGAAGAGGGTTCCGGCAGGAGAGGGTATCTGGCTTTCATCCTCCGAAGGCGTCGACAGCGACGGCGACGGAAGGATAAATGAGGACGGCATAGGCGGACTTGACCTCCACAGGAACTATCCGGAAAACTGGCGGCCTGAATCGGAGAAGACTGGCCGGGGTTTCACCCAGGGAGGAGCCGGGGAATTTCCCCTGAGCGAAACTGAAACACGGGCAGTTGTCGATTTCCTTCTGAGCCACCCCAATGTTTATATTGTCAATTCGATGGATACTAGTGTGCCGATGCATCTGAGACCACCTTCAACCTCGCCATCCGAAGACAGGATGTATCCCGAAGATCTTGCATGGTACAGGATCTTTGATGAAATCGGCAGGAAAATCACCGGATACGAAAAGGCCGGGGATGTGTATAACGATTATGGCGAAGGTTCACCGCTCTTCGGACACGGACCTGATTTCGGATACTGGTATTATGGTGCAATATGGTATGGTGATGAGATCTGGAACGGAGCCAGGTACAAGGATTACAATAAGGATGGAAATACCGACCAGCTCGACGCCTTAAGGTGGGATGACGAAGAAAATTCCGGCGCAGGATTCATTGAGTGGAAACCAGCCACACATCCTGTTCACGGAGATGTGGAAATAGGCGGTTTCAACCCGAAATTCTTTTCACAGAATCCTCCCGCCAGGCATCTTGAGCCATGGGTGAAAAACGAGGGATTGTTCAATATTGAAATGGTCAGATACCTTCCTGAGCTGGAATGGGGAAAGATTGAAGCAAAAAAGCTAAAGGCATATAAAGCCGATTCTGCTGATTACCAGATTAAGATCGGCATTGTTAACAAGGGGAAGCTTCCAACTGCTCTCAGGCAGGCTCATCTTGTGAAAATAGTAAGGGAAGACCGGATCGAACTTGAGTTTGATACTGCCGGAACGACCAGGGACAAGCCGGGATTCAGGATAGTGGAAGAAAAGAAAGGCAGACCAGGAAGGTCCGGCAGAGGCATGTTTGATGATATGGACAGATCATCAGGGCCCGTGACTGCCACCAGAAATATTCCTTTTACTCCTGGAGGCTCAGTGACCGAAGCGGTTTTCACAATCCGCCTTTACAACAGGCAGGAGCTAAAAGGCAAGGCAAGAATGTATTCGACACGTGGCGGTGTTCTGAAAGACAGGGAATTCATAATTAAATAATAACTAAATAAACTTTAAACAGGGTGATCAAAATGGGAATTGAAAGAGAAAAAGTAAGGGATATACCGCGCAGGAAGTTTCTTGAAATGAGCCTGAAGGGAGGATTGCTTATTGCAGCGACACCTGCCTTGTTATCCCAGCTTGTATCATGCAGGAATGGGGTAAAAGCATCATCACAGCTTGATATGGACAAGGAAATCCTGGCAAATGTCATTGCAAGGGCACTTGAAAAAGGAGGCGATTTTGCCGATGTTTATCTTGAAAACAGGATCTCCCGCCAAATAGTAATGGAAGAATCCATATTTAAGGGCGGATTGTACGGGATCAGTCAGGGTGCAGGTGTCAGGGTTATTTCTGGAAATAAAACCGGATATGCATATACTGACGAAATAACTGAAGAAAAACTTTTAAGGGCCGCTGAGGTTGCCTCTTTCGTGGCAACAGGCGGTAACAGGATTACTCCGGCTGGCATTTCCGTTTCGAGCCGTCCTTCGTTTATTACGGTTCAGCAACCCCTCGGCGAGATAGCCGATGAGAAAAGGATCGAGATCATAAAACGGGCCGATCAGGCTGCAAGGGATTATGATCCGCGGATAAAAATGGCCATGATCGATTATAACGATGAGGTCAGGAGCAGAGTCATTGCCAACAGTGAAGGATTATACCTCAGTGACGAACTTCCACTCCTGTTCTTTATAGTCCAGGCAATGAGTGATGACGGCAATGCAAGGCACATGTCACGTGAAAGGTTAAGTCAGCATTCAGGCTTTGAAATATTCGACAGAGTGACACCCGAGACAGTAGCGAAAAATGCCGCCAGGGAAGCTATTGCAATGCTTTCTGCGGGCGATGCTCCGGCAGGAATAATGGATGTAGTTATGCAGAACGGATGGGGAGGCGTGCTTGTGCATGAAGCCGTGGGTCATCCGCTCGAAGCCGATAATATTTCAAAAGGTATTGGTGCCTTCACCGGCAAAATGGGACAGAAAGTTGCTGCCGAATGCTTTACAATGATCGATGACGGAACTTTGCCTAATTTCAGGGGGACAATAAACTATGATGATGAAGGTACGATGGCACAGCGGAACGTGCTTATTGAAAAAGGAGTCCTAAAGGGTTTCATGACTGATATCCTGAGTGCAAAACAACTGTCGATGGCCCGCACTGGGAACGGAAGACGCGAATCATTCAGGTATATCCCGATTCCCAGGATGACAAATACATTTATTGAGACAGGGGAGAATTCCCCGGCTGACATTCTTTCCTCCACCAGGAAGGGCATTTATGTCCAGAGCCTGAGCGGAGGCAGCGTGAATCCGGTTACAGGAGTCTTTAATTTTACGTGCCGCGAAGCTTACCTTATCGAAAACGGGGAAAAGACAACCCCTATTAAGGGAGCAACCCTGATCGGTTCGTGTATGGATGTGATTTCGAATATTGATGCAGTGGGGAATGATCTTGATTTTGGACCTGGCATCTGCGGGAAAGGCCAGTCGGCAGAGGTAACCGCCGGTATGCCCACAGTAAGGATCAGGGGAATAAATGTTGGGGGCAGCAGAGCTTAGTCAAATTGTAATGGGACACGATATGAATTATACAGAATTAACAGAAAAACTGGTAAAAAAATGCTTAAGCCTTGGAGCCGACGCAGCTGAAGTATATCTGGAGACATCCAGGAACCTGTCGGTACAGGTTTTAAATTCGGAGATTGAAACTATTGAGGAGGCTTCATCACAGGGAGTTGGTTTCAGGGTGTTTGCAGAAGGAAAAATGGGATTCAGCCATTGCAATGATTTCAGCGACAGATCGCTTGAAGAAACAATTTCAAAAGCATCGGCATTCGCAAAACTGTCAACGCCTGATGAAAACAATATTCTGCCATCAGATAACGGTTTTACAGAAGTTGCTGATCTTTATGATGCAGGAATCCAGACTGTGGCGATGGATAAAAAAATAAACATGGCTCTGGAACTGGAGCGACTTGCATTGAAAAGTGCAGGCATAACCAAAAGCTCCGGAGCAGGCTATGGTGAAGGAGAGTCTGAAGTCTTTATAGGCAATTCAAACGGAATACTTAAGAGTTACAAATCTTCGGCATGCTCGCTTGGAGTTTCGGTGGTGGCTGAGAAAGGAGAGCAGAAAAATACGGGAGGTGAATATTGCTCAAGGGTATTCCTTTCAGATCTCCAGCCCCTCGAAATAATCGCATCAACTGCTTCATTAAAAGCTCTCCAACTACTTGACCCTGTCATGATAAGTACGCAGAAAGCTGCCGTTATCTTTGATCCTGATGTGGTCCGTTCGCTTTTCGGAGGCATCATAACGGCCCTTAACGGGGAGCGGGTTCTTCAGGGCGCAAGCTTCCTGAAGGAATTTCTCAACCGGCAGTTTGCATCACCGCTGATAACAATTGTCGATGACGGGACGATAAACAAAAGTCTGGGAAGCGCTCCTTTTGACGGCGAAGGCGTTCCAACCCGAAAAATAGTATTGATCGAAAACGGAGTTGTAAAGAGTTTCATTTATAATACAAAAACCGCCAGACGTGCCGGAGTCAACAGCACCGGCAGTGCTTCAAGGGGAGGCTTTAGCTCAATTCCAGGGATTGGAACTCATAAAATTTATATGAAGGCAGGGCAATATACTTCTGAAGAGATAATCAAAGCCACAAAAAAAGGCCTTCTCCTTAAGGAGGTAACCGGTTATGGTATCGATCCTGTAAGCGGTAATTTCAGCGGAGGTGCAAGCGGACTCTGGATAGAGAATGGAAGGATTGTCCATCCTGTCAAGGGTGTTACTATAGCCGGAAGGGCTATGGATATACTGAACTCTATCGATATGACAGGAAATGATATAGATATGAACAGGTCATATGCCGCCCCGACAATAAGGGTGGCTGAAATGCAAATTGGAGGCAAATAATAGTCGGTTTAATGAATACACCAAAAAAAAATATATTTTAGGGGTCTTAAAATTTATGGAAAATGGTTTCAAATAAAAAGCAAAAGATCATGGCAGAAGTCAAAAAAACAAAAGGAGTGATTGCTATCCTGACCGGGGGAGGAGATGTTCCCGGACTTAATCCTGCAATAAGGGCAGTAACCATTCGTGCCAACAGGGAAGGATACAAGGTAATAGGTCTCCGCAGGGGATGGGCGGGAATAACGGAACTGATCAGGGACAACAAGGCTGACAACAGCAATTGCTATCAGACTCTTACTGATGACATTGTAAACAAAGCAGGCCGGACAGGGGGTACCTTTCTGCACACTTCAAGGACAAGGCCGAGCCATATGTCTAAAAATAGTGTTCCCGAACACCTTCAGGGAACATACAATGCTGAAATGAATGACCTGACCCCGGAAATTATCAGGAATCTCGAATGGCTTGGCGTTGATTATCTTATCCCGATAGGGGGCGATGATACGCTTAGCTATGGTGTCCATTTGTTCAAGAAGGGAGTAAATGTGGTCGCGATCCCGAAAACTATGGATAATGACGTGCCGGGCACTGATTATTGCATAGGATTCAGCACCTGCATTACCCGGACGATCCAGATGACCAACAGCCTCAGGACCTCAGCAGGTTCGCATGAAAGGCTTCTTGTGCTTGAAGTTTTCGGAAGATATGCCGGTTTTACTGCAATGCTTCCGACAATGGCCGGAGCTGCAAACAGATGCGTGATACCTGAATACGAATTTGATATCGATCAGCTTGCACAGCTTCTGGTTGAGGACAGGAACCATAATCCCAGCAAGTATTCGGTGGTTCTTGTTTCAGAGGGAGCGATGTTCAAAGGAGGCCAGATGATCTTCTCCGGCCAGGAAAGGGATGCTTATGGCCATGCAAAACTCGGTGGAATAGGCGACATGGTGTCAGACCAGCTTAAGGAACTCTCGGGCAAATACAACCACGGTAAAACAATCAACACAATTACCCAGAAGCTTGGCTATATGGTTCGCGGCGGGGACCCTGATGCCCTCGACTCAATTGTCCCGATGGCTTACGGAAACCTTGCCCTCGACCTTATTCTTAAGGGTGTACATGGAAGGATAGTGGTACTTAAGAACGGACGATATGATAATGTCCCGCTCGATGTTGTTACATCATCAAAGAAGATCGTCAAGGTTTCGGAACATTATAATACGGAACGGCTGAGGCCGTTCTACCACAGCTTCGAAATGAAACCGTTCCTGCTGATGGCTTCGGATAATTAACGAAAAAATACATGATTGTAGGGGCGTAGCATGCTACGCCCTTACTATATCTGGTAACGAATATCAGCATCGTTGAAAACTGGTACCGTAATAAAATCCGTCGGAAGCAGATACAAGGTTCTCACAGTTGACGGGAACATAATCGAGTGTGTGCTCAGGGGCAGGATGAGGGAAAAGGAACTTCAGACCACCAACCCGGTTGCAGTCGGCGATAACGTGATATTCGACCCTGGCAGTGACAGTAAATCCGGGATCATCACCGGGGTTCTTGAAAGAAGGAATTATATCCTCAGAAAAGCCTCAAACCTGTCAAAGCAGTCACAGATAATTGCCGCAAATCTCGATCAGCTTCTGTTAATGGTTACAATAATACTTCCGCAGACACCTGTTGAATTCATCGACAGATTCCTGGCAACTGCTGAGGCCTACAGTATCCCTGCAAGGATAATCTTCAACAAGACTGATCTGTATGGCGAAGATGAGGTTGAAAAGATGGAGTACCTCATTTCTGTTTATACAAGGATAGGGTACAATTGCATCAGGCTTTCATTAATAAGCGGATTGGGCCTTGATGAAATCACCCGTGTGATGAAAGACAGGACAAGTCTTATATCAGGAAATTCAGGAGTGGGCAAAACCACCCTTCTGAATATTCTCAATCCGGACCTTCACCTTAAAACCGCAGAAATCTCGGATTACCACAAGCAGGGAAAACATATCACAACATTCCCTGAAATGCACCCCATGCCTTTCGGCGGATTTGCCATTGATACGCCTGGGATAAGGGGTTTTGGCCTTGTGGATATGGAACGGAACGAGATCTACCATTTTTTCCCCGAAATATTCAAAGCAGCAAAAAATTGCAGATTCTACAACTGCCTGCATCTTGACGAACCGGGATGCGCTGTCAGACAAGCAGTAGAACAGGGAGAAATTGATTCCCTGAGATACCGCAGCTATTTAAGTATTTTAAGTGATGAAAATACTAAATACAGGTGAATTTGAGTTAATTAGCATATGCTTGTTAACTTAGTCTGATAACTACTTAAATAATATGAGGCGGATATTGATTATTGTCATATCGGCTTTTATGGTAATAATAGCAGCGAATATTATTTATTTTGAAAGCCTGTATAACAAGCAGATAGATTTCAGGGTAACACTCCTCGACAGGCAGGTTCAGGCTGCCGGATTATCAATCGACAGCACCAATAACGGATTTGCCAGCGACCTCAACCAGATAATATTTACAGATGATATTTCCCGGTTTTTCTCCGATCCCGGAAGCCGGACAAGATCAGTCGACAGGATGAAATTGTTTTTTTCGAGATATGGGGATCTCGTAACAGGAATCAAATTCTATGATACCAACAAGAACGAATTCAGCCTCAAGAAAGATGAGACCGGCATAAATTGGCTCGAACAGACATTTGTGCTTCATGTCCAGGAAGAGATAATGTCCGGGGAGCAACTGATAAGCGAAGGACGGAATTTTGTTTACTACCTTCCTGTATTGAAAGGAAAATTGCCGGTTGGAAATGTTGTTGTCGACATTGATTATCAGAAATACTTTAAGCAGATATTCAACACATTCGATTTCCAGGAGTACCAGTGGCAATGGGTTGTAAGTGATTCCGGCGACATAATCTATAACAACAGCAGTGAAAGGCTGAGGTACTCCGAGATGAGGAAAATCATTGCCGGACTTGAAAAAGGCGCTTCAGAAAATCTTGTACACAGGGCTGAAAGCGACGCTCTTTCACAGGAAATAATATCATCATACTATTCAACCCGTCTCCTTCAGAAGAATTTCGGAATTATCTTTTCCTCGCCAACTGACAACTTCCGTAAATACATAATAAGGAATTCAATTCCCCTGGTACTGGCAACGCTGCTTATCATTTTCATGCTGGTCTGGCTTCTCATGAGACAGCTTAAATCGCAGAAGGCAGAAATAGAAAGACTTGAATCATCTGAAAAGATGCTGCTGAAAATGATAGAGGAAAACCCTGTCGGGATTGTTATCCGTAAGAGCAATCGCGAGATAATAAAAGCAAACAAGGTGGCTGCGGAACAGTATGGCTTTCCGGGAGAAGAAGGGATGACAGGACAAACACTTCCCGAAACTGCCGTTACCGGCGAGAACGACTATTTTTCAAAACTCCTTGGAGAAAAATTCAGCCCCGATCAGTTTGTAATCCTTAAAAGGGAGACCGGTGAGATGGTTTTATTCAGGAACAGTATCCCGGTGAAATTCAGGGGCGAAGATGCCACGATGGAAATGCTTGTCGACGTTACCATGCTTGAATCGGCAAGAAAACAGGAGACAAAAGCCAGCTCGGCTAAATCGGAGTTCCTTGCCAGGATGAGCTTTGAGATAAGGACTCCCCTTAACGGGATCATCGGAATGACGGATATCCTTCAAAAACAGGATCTGACAGGGGAAGCCGGGAATATTGTTGGATTACTCCGGCGCTCTACCGACGAGTTAATGAAAATAATCAACGATATTCTTGATTTTACGAAGATCGAATCAGGAAAGATGGTCCTTGAAGAGATTCCGTTCAGCCTGAGGGAAGAAATCAAATACTGCCACGATCTTACCAGAACCGGTATTTCTGAACCACAGGTTGCCTTCAGCTGTGTCGTGGATGATGATGTTCCTGACAAAGTTATTGGCGATCCATTCAGACTGAGGCAGATACTGACAAATTTTCTCAGACATTCAGCCGAAAATACCTTAAAGGGAGAAATATGCCTCAATTGCAGGCTGGTAAGCATCAACGACGGATTAATGAGGCTTGGCTTTGACCTGAAAGATACTGGAAGAAGCTTTGACGGTGCCACACTCAAAAAGATTTTTGGGGAATATGTAAACATAGAATCGAAAGTCCATCAGGAAGAAGATGATTCAGGTTTTGGAACCATCCTGGCCAGGCAGCTTATTGATCTCATGGGAGGTGAATTCTCGGCTGAAAGCCCCTCGGGACTTGATGGCGATCGGGGTACGAAAATAAGTTTTGAGATAACCCTCTGGTCCAATGAGAGACCTGAAAAGGATCTTCATTTTGAAAATATCACTGCGTTCGAACAGGTTAAAACGCTTGTGATAACCGGTACCCAGGCACGCGATGAGGATATACTTGGCTCGATTCACAAGCTGGGGCTTCCGCTTACAGTCACAACATACCAGAAATCGACTGTGAACCAGATAAGGGCAAGCCTGGATCACCCCGGGAACAAATATAATCTTGTTATAATAATTGATGATGTTGAATTCAACGGATTTGACGTTGCAAGGGAGATGTGGGAAAACAAGCTTTATGGTCAGTTCGTTATTGCAATGATAAGCTCAAACGATATGAAAGGGAATCTGGTGAAGTCAATCACAAAAGGGATCGATCATTATATCGTAAAGCCTTATGACATAAAAGATCTCTATGATACTGTAAAAACCAGCTACCCGATGATAGGAGAATTTGCACCTTCAGGCAAAGGGGAAAGAACAGACAGGGAGCTCAGGATCCTGGTGGTGGAAGACAATAAGATGAACCAGAAGGTGATCGGGACAATGCTGAAGAGCCTGGGCTATTCCTTCGATTTTGCCGATGATGGCTTTAACGGACTCATACAGGCAAAAACCCGCAGGTACGATGTCATATTCATGGACCTCATCATGCCGGAAATGGATGGTTTTGAATCAGCACAGAAGATCCTCGAATACGATAATAAAATCCTGATAGTCGCATTTACTGCCGATAATATGCCTGATGCAAAAAGAAAGGCAGAGCTGAGCGGAATAAAGGAATTCATTCCCAAACCTGTGAGGATCGATGATCTTAAAAAATTCTTCTCCGCTCATTTCATCATAATATAATTTTGATTTTAATGGTATGATAGATTGCCCCGCTCAAGCGGGGGAACCCACATGTTGATAAAAATTATATTTATTAGTGTTTGTGTTAGGATAACATGTGGGTTTCAACAGAAATTAGGATTACTTGATTAAGTTTGCCCCGTTATTTTCACGGATATTCAAAATGACTGTACACGCATTTCTTGAAGCAGCCAGGCACACTCCTGTCATAGATGTGCGGTCCCCTTCGGAATTCAGAAACGGACATATCCCCGGAGCTCACAATATACCGTTATTCGATGACAGGGAAAGAGAAGCCATTGGCATCAGGTACAAAAAGGAAGGACGCATCACTGCTATTCTAGAAGGTTTGAAGCTGTCGGGTCCCTCAATGCATTCAAAGCTTGAGGAGGCATTGAGAATATCAGCCGGTGGCAGGCTTCTTGTCCACTGCTGGAGGGGGGGGATGAGATCTGAAGCAATGGCTTGGCTTTTTTCACTGGGCGGCATTGAAACAGATATCCTGGAAGGGGGTTACAAATCGTACAGACACCATATTCTTGAATATCTTTCGGTAAACAGGAACATGATAATACTGGGTGGACTTACCGGAAGCGGTAAAACGCATATTCTCCGAAGTCTGAAGGAGAATGGGCACCAGGTTATCGATCTTGAAGGACTTGCAAATCACAAGGGTTCTGCCTTCGGTTCGCTGGGCCAGCCTCCCCAGCCGTCTTCCGAGCATTTTGCCAACCTTTTGTTTGACAGATTGAAGGAAACGGATCCCGGCATGCCGGTCTGGCTCGAGGATGAGAGCAGGAACATTGGAACCGTATTCATGCCCGAGAAATTCTTTCTGAATATGCAAAGGAACCCGGCGATAATCCTCATGATGGACATTAAAACACGTCTTCCGCGCCTGATTGAGGAATATTCAGTCTACTCCCCCGATGAACTTATCATCATAATTATGAAGATAAGCAGGCGTCTCGGAGGCGACAGGACAAAAGAAGCAATTGAGGCTGTCAGGATTGGTGATTTTTCGAAAGCAATTGAAATTACGCTTCATTACTACGATAAAGCCTATTTATTCGGACTTGGAAGAAAACAGGAAAAGGATATTTACTATATTAACACTGATACTGACGATATCGGAACAAATGCCCGCCTGGTCGTTGAGGCCGCAGAAAGTACAGGAAAATAAGTCATGCATCACACCATTTGTAGACCTTATCTGAACGTCTGAGCACGTCCGGAACCTTAATTGAACAAAACTCTCCCTTCGATGCTTTTTCGGTCTCGCTGAGATCAACACGGATCTCTACGGCCGTATATTCGATAACTCCTGTGGTCGGGCCGGTAATAAGAAGGTTATCCCCTTTCTTCAGGTCTCCGTTTTCGAGCCTGATCTCAGCGACATTAAGCTTTGCAAAATAATTGGTTACCTTACCGATGTATACTTTTCTTTTTGTGGCTGATGAACCATACCGCTTGTTCCATTCACCAATCTTCTGACCCAGGTAGTACCCGTCCCAGAAACCCCGGTTGAAGACCGAAGCCAGTCTGCCCCGCCATACATTTATTTTATCATCACCATATGAACCGTCAGCCACCGACTTTACAGCTTCATCATAACAGGATGTAACAGTTTTCACATATTCGGGTGACCTTGCCCTCCCCTCGATCTTGAAAACCCTTACCCCGGCATCGATGAGTCTGTCGA
>Ga0105106_10002866_pt1 | contig 12377 bp, 9 predicted proteins | sample PPLLaktember2015_5_FD_79109 | JGI IMG/M metagenome (GOLD analysis project Ga0105106, IMG submission 79109) | Freshwater sediment microbial communities from Prairie Pothole Lake near Jamestown, North Dakota, USA - PPLs Lake P8 Core (1) Depth... | ecosystem: Environmental > Aquatic > Freshwater >...
AGGGGGGAAGTATCTAAAGAGACATTTCTTATGAAAGGTGGATATTGCGGAAAAATTTTGTTTGTCGAGTTATCGGAAGGAAAAATCGAGGAATGGAAGCCTTCTGAAGAAACTTACAGGAAATTTATCGGAGGAGCAGGGCTGGGAGCACGATTCCTTTATGAAAAGATGAAGCCGGGAAGCGATCCTCTCGGTAATGAAAATATCCTGGGGTTTGTGACCGGCCCTCTTACCGGGACCTCCGCTCCGGGAAGCGGTCGATTTACGGTGGTTTGCAAATCTCCTCTGACAAACGCCTGGGCTGATTCCAATTCCGGAGGATACTGGGGGCCGGAACTTAAATATGCCGGATACGATGCTGTGTTCGTCAAAGGTTCGGCAAGAGGGCCCGTATACCTCCAGATTATTGAGGGTAAGGCCGAGTTGAAGGATGCTTCTCAGCTCTGGGGGAGGGATACTCGAGAGACAGAAGAAATACTAAAAAGTGAGATTGGGGATGAGAAAATCAAGGTAGCCTGCATCGGACCTTCAGGAGAATCAAAATCACTGATCTCCGGCATTGTGAACGAAAACGGCCGAGTCGCCGCAAGATCCGGTGTCGGAGCAGTCATGGGGGCCAAGCGGCTCAAGGCGGTTGTTGTCCGTGGAAAAGACAAAGTACCGGTGGCACACCTGGAAAAACTGCAAGAAGTCCAGAAAACCTATTTCGAGCTGTTTAAGAACAGTGGGTTTCAGCAGAACTTGTCGGCCCATGGAACCGGAGGGGGACTTAGTTTCTTGGTGAGCATTGGCGATTCGGCTTTAAAAAATTGGAGTCGCCACGGTACAGAAACCATGCCCAGTTGTACGAGACTGGATTCCGTGAATATGGAACCATTCAAACTAAGAAGGTATGGCTGTCACTCCTGCGTTGTGAGATGCGGGGCGATTGTCAGGGTGGAAAAGGGGGAGTTTGCGACGGAAGGCGAAATCCATCGGCCAGAATACGAAACCCTGGCCTCCTTTGGGACGAATTGCTCCAATGACAACATTGAAGCGGTGATTCGGGCGAACGAAATTTGTAATCTCTATGGGATGGACACGATCGCTGTCGGAAATCTGATTGCCTTCGCCATGGAATGCTACGAAAAAGGTTTGATCGGAAAAGAAGATACGGGTGGACTCGATCTATCGTGGGGAAATGCGCAAGCCATTGTCTCCCTGACGAAAAAGATCGGACGGAGAGATGGGTTCGGTGCTCTTCTGGCCGATGGCCCCAGGGCCGCTGCCGATCAAATCGGAAGAGGGGCTGAGAAATGGGCCATGCACGTTTGCGGGCAGGCGCTGCCCTACCATGACCCCAGAACAAGTCCGACACAAGGAACCGGTTATTTTGCCGATGCGAGCCCGGGTCGCCATATGGAGTCATCAGGGACGCAGACGCTCGAAAATGGAGGAGCGCTGGGAAATGATCCGGTTTTGTCGACACCGGCTCTCGACCGTTATGGAGACTATGCGAGTAAAGGCCCGATGCTCGCCCTCGGGGCCCAATTTTTTCAAGTTTTCAGTTCAGCAGGCCTTTGTGCCCTGCTTCTATTAGGTAGCACCGTTCCCACTGCAGAGTATGTTCGAGCGGTAACGGGGTGGGAGATGGATTGGTCTGAAGCCTTGAAAGCAGGTAAACGAATTCTGACCTTGAGACAGGCTTTTAACGCCCGGGAAGGAATCGTGCCCGGTGATTTTTGCTTGCCGGAACGATTGGTGCAACCTCTGGGAGTGGGGGTATCCGCCGGGCAGAAGATTGATTTTGAGACGATGAAGGCAAGTTACTTCGAAGCCATGGGATGGGATCTGAGAAGCGGCAGGCCTTATCCCGCGACCTGGAGAGAATTAGGATTAGACGAGTTAGCGTTGGACGACCCCAAGGCATCAAACCAATCCGGATAGACCCGGGCTGGTTATGCCCCTCCAGCTTATAATCGTGCGATTTTAGAAGTGCCCCTTTTCATTTTGACAATCGAGTGAAATGTGGTAAAAAAGAAGCGATCATCCGGGACCTGACGAAAGAGATTCAGGAAAGAGAAAGACAATCGGAGGGGAGGTGATGTAAGCTACAACCAAAAAAAGCACGGCTAGAACAAGGAATATGAAAATGAAAAAGGTTGAAGGAGGGTGGATATGATGAAGAAAAAAGGAGCATTCTCTGTATTGAGCCTCGTTCTCATCTTGACATTAGCCTTATTAGCATTGACACCAGGCGATTCTTCTTCCCAGATGAAGGGTAAACCTGTTGTCATCGGAAACCTTGGTGTTTTTACCGGAAGAGACGCCGACACCAATCCATGGCTGTTGCGAGGGGCGGAACTTGCCATCAGCGAGTTCGGTGGGAAGGTTGCCGGAAGAGAAATTAAACTGGCCAGCGAAGATTCCGCCAGCGACCCGACCGTGGCTGCAGACAAAACAAAAAAACTGCTGGAAGTGGACAAGGCTGATGCCGTGATCGGCCCCCTTCCGGCCGCGGCCGCGTTCCCTGTCGCCACGTTATTAAAATCATCGGGGATTCCTCACATGAGTATCATGGATTTTCCAGCGGCATTGACGGCCATTGGTAACCACGTCTTTGCCCACAGCGGAAACCAGAGGGGCACCGGATATTTTGTGGGGGCTTATGCCTACGAAGTGATGGGCTATCGGACCGCCACGGTTATCCATGATGACATCATCTTTGCAGAAGAATACACCCAGGGGGCCATGGACGGGTTTGTGAGCAGGGGAGGTAAGATCATTCAGCGGCAGCGTACGCCGATGAACACGGTAGATTACGGTCCCTATCTTACAGCGATGAAACAAGCAGATTGCTGCCTGTTCTGGTTCATACCCTTCCACGCCGTCCAGTTCATCAATCAATTCAACCAGTACGGTTTTAAAATGCCGATGGTCCAGGGCGGGGTGAATGTTCTTGGTTTACAGAATCTCTCGGAATTAAAGGACAAAGCACTCAATATCATCAGCTGCAACCCGTATGACGCCTATATTAAGGGGCCTGAAGTTAAGAAATGGGTGGACCGGTGGGTGAAACTGCATGGGAAGAGAGCAGAGAAGGACGGACGATATCCTTATTATTCAGAGGGAGCTGCAATGTACGCCGCCACTTCGATTCTTCTCCAGGCCATCGATTTGGCCAAAGGGGATACCACCCCTGCTGCTTTTCGGAAGGCCTTGCACACCGGAACATTTAAGACCCCGTGGGGCCAGGTGGCGTTCAATAACGGTCAAACCGGCATCGGGAATACCTATATTCTAAAGGTGGTGAAAGAGGGTAACAATTACACTCGAACCGACGTCTATAACTATAAAAACGTCCTCCGTAACGAACCTGAAAAAGACAAAGATGCGGCCCCAAAGATGTAAACCGAACCGCTGTTCTTGGTAATCCCCCACCCCCTTTTGGAAAAGGGGAGTGGGGGGGATTTGGACAGCAGCAGAACCAGATCTCCCAATGGACCTACTCACCATAAACCTGCTCAACGGAATTTCCTTCGGGATGATCCTCTTTCTTGTAGCGATGGGACTATCCATTACGCTGGGTGTCATGGGCATTCTAAACCTGGCTCACGGCGCTTTATTCATGATCGGTGGTTTCATCGCCCTGAGCACAGCAAATGCAGGAGGAAATTTTTGGCTTGCGATCGCGCTCGGTAGTATCGGGGCCGGAGTTTTCGGCCTCATCATAGAACGCCTATTTTTATCCCGGCTTTATCAGCAGCTGGATAACCAGGTGTTACTCACCTTGGGTCTGGTTTACATCTTCGGCAATGTGGCTCTTTGGATCTATGGCGGCAGGGTGCAACTTTTTGATTCCCCAGCTCTCCTGACCTGGAGAATTTCTATTGGGGATTATGCCTTCCCATTTTATAGGATCTTCCTGATCGGCGTGGGGGCAGTGGCGTTCATCGCTCTTTGGTGGCTTGTCGAGAGGACGCGAATCGGTTCGATTGTTCGGGCGGGTATGGACAATAAGGAAATGACAAGGGCTCTCGGTATCAATTACAGCCTCACCTGCAGCGCCGTGTTCACCCTGGGGGCACTCGTAGCGGGGTTCGCGGGAAGCGTGGCAACACCCTTGATCGGCGTTTTCCAATCCATGGCCCTGGATATCCTTCTTTTCGCGCTGATCGTCGTAGTGGTTGGGGGACCTGGTTCCGTCCTTGGAACGCTCATCGGGGCACTCATCATCGGGCTCGTGGATGCCTTTGGCAAGGCATTTTTCCCCGCCCTTGCGATGTTTACGATGTACTTGGTCCTAATTCTCATGCTACTGATCAAGCCATCGGGAATTTTAGGGAGGAGCCGAAATGTAGAGGGTACCCCCCCGAGTCCAATCTCTTCGTTCCCCCCCTATACTCCTCGTGGTTTCTTCATGAAATACGGCCCTTATTTTATCTTTTTCTTGGCATTTATGGTGTTGCCGCCTCTATTGCCCCGGTATCTTCAAAGTATGATTACCAAGATCGTTATCTTTTCGGTATTTGCTCTCAGTCTAAACCTGATCTGGGGCTACACGGGCCTGATCTCTCTCGGCCACGCCACGTACTTCGGAGTCGGTGCATACACGTCCACGATCCTCATCGTCCGGATGGGGATTGGAAACTTCTGGTTGGCGGGATTGATTGCCGTGATCGTTGCTGGGCTTCTGGCGGCGATCTATGGAATCATCGCACTCCGGGTGGTTGGCCTCTATTTTTTGCTCGTGACCCTTGCCCTGGGACAACTCGTCTTCTGCATTTCAACGGTATGGCGCTCCGTCACAGGGGGCGACAATGGCATCATCGGTTCACCCTTTCCGGACCTGGGAATCCCGGGGTTTACAGTCAGCTCTGTAACTTACTATTATCTTGTCTTAATCATTGCAGCCGTCTGTTTCTTTCTTCTCTATCGGCTGGTGAATTCCCCTTTCGGGTACGCGCTGCAGGGCATTCGTGATGATGAAAAAAAGATGCGCACCCTGGGTTACAATACCTGGCTTTATAAATACCTCGCCTTCATCGTCGCAGGAATCTTTGCCGCGGTAGGCGGTGTACTGTTCAGCTATTTCCTGGTTGTGGTCGGTCCTCCTCAGCTCAGCATGACGACCTCGACCATGGCCATCCTGATGGTGATCATAGGCAGCACCCGGGTATTCTGGGGACCGGTGGTAGGTTCGATCGTTGTCATACTCCTGGAATACGTTGCCAGTCTCTATGTTCCTGAACGCTGGCCTTTGATTCTGGGGGCGATCTTCGTGATCGCAGTCATGTTTCTGAAAGATGGCATCGGCGTCTCTTTAACGAAACTGTGGATGAGGTTAGGCTATCTTCATGGAAGCGTTACGAGTTGAAGGGCTTTCCAAGAATTTCGGCGGGGTTGAAGCACTAAAGGATGTCACCTTCGCTGTTGAAACCGGAGAGAAACTGGCGATCATTGGTCCCAACGGCGCAGGGAAGACGACCCTTTTAAACGTCCTCAACGGTCAGCATTCAGCTAATGCCGGCCATATCTATTTTATGGGTCGAGACATCACTCACCTATCTGTCTACAAACGCGCCCATCTTGGTATGGCACGGGCGTTCCAATCCTCCACACTCTTTCCCAGCATGAGTGTTCTCAACAACCTCCTCCTCGCCATTCATGGCATGAGATCTTCTCGCCGCCACGTGTTTCGGTCTTTTAAAACTTATACCGAATATGGCAGTGAAGCGGAAAGGCATTTGAGATCCGTGAACCTGTGGGAGAAGAAAGACAATATGGTAAGCGACCTCTCTCACGGGGAGCAAAAGCGGTTAGAGATCGCCATGAGCCTAGCCTTGGAGCCGAGGCTGCTGTTATTGGATGAGCCGAGTGCGGGGTTGACGACCGGTGAAAGTTCCGATGTGGCAGCCATCCTTCGTAACCTCGGACCGACGATTACCATTCTGATCGTTGCCCATGACATGGACCTGGTATTTGGGATTGCGGATCATATTCTGGTTCTCCATTATGGCGAAGTCCTCTGTAGGGGTACGCCCGACGATGTTCAATGTAACGTAAAAGTGAGGGAAATCTATATGGGCGTAGAAGACAGCACAGATGAAGTTAGAGCTTCTTGATATTCATACATACTACGGCGAGAGCTATGTTCTGCGTGGAGTTTCCCTGCAGGTTTCAGAGGGCTCTGTGGTGGCCCTGCTGGGCCGCAACGGGATGGGCAAGACAACAACCATCCGCTCGATCATCGGGCTGACGCCTCCTCGGCGGGGCAGAGTCTTATACGGCGAGAAAGATATCACTACCCTTCCGCCCGAGAAGATCTCCAAGTTCGGAATCGGCCTCATTCCCCAGGGGAGATACATCTTTCCCTCCCTGAGTGTCACGGAGAATCTCACCATGGCAGCACGCGGTGCAGGCAGTGCAGATTCGTGGTCTCTGGAAGAGGTATACTCTCTTTTTCCCATTCTGAAAGAGAGAACCAGTTGTCGTGGCACCCTTTTGAGCGGTGGGGAGCAACAGATGCTGGCCATCGGACGTGCCTTGATGACCAACCCTCAGTTTCTTTTGATGGATGAGCCATCAGAAGGCTTAGCTCCGCTGATCGTCAAGGATGTCGGTCGTATCATTTTCCAACTTAAACAAAAAAAGTTTTCTATTCTGTTGGTGGAGCAGAACTTGCCCATGGCCCTTAAGGTGGCAGACTATCTCTACATCTTGAGTAATGGCGAAGTCGTGTATGAATCGACCCCGGAGCAATTGAGATCAAACGATGAAATCAAGGCCAAGCACATTGGTGTGGCAGGATGAGGCTGTTTGAACTGAATCGCAAATTCGGATAGACTAATATCAATGGGTCGGATCATTAGAGAATGAAAGAGGCGAATAGATAACAAGGAGGGGATGGTCATGAAAACTGATTTTCCTAAATTATTTGAGCCTGGATCGATAGGAAACGTCCAGCTTAAAAACCGGGTGATTAAGGCCCCCCAGCATACGGGACTTGCCAACCCGGACGGTTCCATCACCGAAAGGATGTTGCGGTATTATCGAGATGTGGCTTCAGGCGGGGTCAGTATGGTGATCGCTGAGTATGCATGGGTTGACAACGATGCCAGCAGGGCCTCACCCTGTCAACTTGGCATTGCCAGCGTGGATCATATCCCCGGGCTGTCATTGCTCGCACAAACCATCCAGGCCAACGGGGCGAAGGCGGCCATCCAGATATCGCACGCGGGCCGGCAGAGGTTCACACTCGCCAGACCGAAAGCCCCTTCAACGGTTCCCTGGGAGGAGATCTATGCCGCCGGCTGCCCGGCACCGGATGTGCTGACCTTTGAAGAAATACTGCAGATCGTTAAGTCTTTTGGACAGGCGGCGAAGAAGGCACAGATCGCAGATTTTGACATGGTTGAGATCCACGCCTGCCACGGGTATCTCATTTCGAATTTCCTCTCTCCCCGGACAAACAAACGGACGGACTGGTACGGTGGTTCGCTGGAGAACCGTATGCGATTCTTGCTGGAAGTGATTACAGAGATCAAGTGCCAGGTGGGACCCGGGTATCCTGTCTGTGTGAGGGTGAGCGGCATTGATTATGAACCGGACGGCACGAAGATCGAAGAGACCATAGAACTTTGCAAGCGTCTTGAAGCGCTTGGGGCGGCCGCAATTCATATGTCGGGTGGAAACCACCACCAAACGATCCACGAAGTCAGTCCAATGGGAATGTCTCTCGCGCACAATGTCTGGGCGGCGGAGGCGGTGAAGAAAGAGATCAAGATACCGGTTATTGCCTCCGGCTCGATCACGAACCCCGAGTTGGCAGAAAGTATTCTGGAAGACGGAAAAGGGGACTTCATCGGGTTGGGCAGGCCTCTTTGGGCTGATCCGCAATGGCCCCTGAAAGCGATGGAAGGCAGACCGGAAGACATCAGGCCTTGTATCCGTTGCAACGATGGTTGCTTGGCGAGAGGAGATCATCAAGCGAAGACGATCTTATGCTCGGTCAATGTTGCGGTTTGCAGAGAGGATGAATTCAAAGTTACAAAGGCGGAACACTCCAGGAATGTTGCCGTGATCGGTGGCGGACCTGCCGGAATGGAAGCCGCAAGGGTATGTGCGTTGAAAGGTCATAAAGTGACGCTTTACGAGAAGCGAGAATTGGGCGGAGCTTTGATCGAGGCTTCTATTCCGGAATTCAAAGCGCCTGATCTGAAACCCCTCGTTGACTACTTCAGGGCGCAGATCAAGAAACTGAAAATCAAAGTGGTCAACGAAGAGGTCACGTCAAAAACCATTAAGAATGGCGGATTTGATGCGGTGATCGTTGCTGCGGGGGCAACCCCTTTAGCACTGGAAGATGTCCAGGGGATTGGTCACAAGAAAGTGACCAGTGCTTCTCAAGTGCTTCATGGTAAAGCAAAATTGGGGCAAAAGATAGCTGTGATCGGTGGAGGCATCATGGGGACAGAAGTAGGCCTCTTTCTGGCCGAACAAGGAAAAGAAGTGACATTCGTCGAGATGCTGGACACATTTATGAATAACATCACCTTTGATGAAAAATTGGTATATGAAGAACGGTTTAGAAACCTTAACGTCTCAATCCATACTGGAAAACGCCTGGAAAGTGTCTCAGATCAGGGGATTACCGTTATGGACCGATATGGTGTCCGAACGACGATTCCAGCTGATACGGTGGTACTTGCCGCAGGTTTCAGGCCAAATCGGGATCTGATTGATAGCTTGAAGAAGATCCCGAAGCTGCAGGTCTTTGAAGTGGGCGACTGTGTCAGACCGCGCAAGATCTTTGATGCGATTCATGAAGGACATCTTGCTGCCAAACTGCTGAATTAGCAAAATCGCATTCATGGACTTGGCATAAATCCCCTTCATTCTTTTCCTTCTGATCGGGGAGATGGACGGATGGAGGACAGTTTCAGATGACCACAGCCAGTTTTCGGCAGGGGAGGGGTAGGTAATTCATCACGGATGTATGAGAGATGGCATGGAGAATTTCCCCGGATTCGGGATGTCAAACAGAGTAGTCCCATAAATACATTACAGGTTGGAGAATAGGGAGGTAAGAGTGGAAAGAGTGCAAATCATTGACCTGAGTGTTCCGATCCAAAAAACTCCTCCGGGCTCCCCCTTAAAAGTCGATATTGAATACATTGACCATAAGCAGGGCGTAAAGATTTTTGGCCCCATTTTCGGGCTCAAAGATGGGGATTTTCCTGATGGCAATTTTTCAGCGGTCGAGAAGTTAACGCTGACCACTCACAGCGGTACCCACCTTGACGCCCCCTGGCATTATTGGCCAACGTCGGGAGGAAAACCTTCGCGCACTATTGACGAAATCCCCCTGGAGTGGTGTTATTCCGATGGCGTGGTTCTGGATGTCACCCATAAAAAAGCCGGCGAGGAGATCGATATTGCCGACTTTGAAAGGGCCTTGGAGAAAATCGAATATACATTGAAACCCTTTGATATCGTGCTGGTGATGACCGGGGCCGCAAAATACTACGGAAAGGCCAATTATCCCCAGATGCACGCCGGCACAACCCGTGAATCCACCCTGTGGCTGGTGAATCAGGGGATTAAGGTCATGGGAATTGACGCGTGGGGCTGGGACAAGCCTTTCAATGACATGGTCAATGACGTCCGTGAAGGGAGAAAGGAAAAACTCTGGGCAGCACATTTTGCAGGGAAAGAAAAGGAATACTGTCATATCGAGAATCTCACCAATCTGGAGAAAATCCCCAGACCCTATGGATTTAAGGTCGCCGTCTTTCCCATCAAGATCGAACACGCCGGTGGAGGCTGGGTCCGGGCGGTGGCTATCATCGATATGTAGAAAAAGGGTGGTGAAACGGACCACACTCGATCAAGGATCAGAAATTGGATGGGTACCGGAAGACAGAATCTGGCAGGCGGCGAGGATACAAGCCGAGACGAGGCAATCGTCGATGATTCATTGGTGTTCAAAGCCACTCGATGAAAAGGAGAATAACGATGAAGCTGATCGTAACCGTTGCACCCACAAGTAATTTTCACGGAAAAGATGCCAATCCCGCTCTACCCTTTTCTCCCCGGGAGGTTGCCGAGGCCGTTTATGAATCCTGGAACGAGGGCGCTTCCATTGTCCATATACACGGTAGGGATGCGAGGGGGCTGCCCACGAACGACCCCTCGTTCTTTCAAGAGGCCGATCGTTTGATCAGAGAAAAACGATGCGACATCATTATTCAACACAGTATGGCGCCGGCCAATCCGGTGTTGCTCGGGCAGAAAGAGGGTGATATCGATGATGGGACGCGAACGATCACAACGGTGCCGCCGCCCGAGATGGCCAGCCTGGAGGTGGCGCCGAGCAATATCATAGCGGGTGGAAAGGTCTACAATATGCTGTGGGACAGGCTCTGGGCAGAGAGAACCGCAAAACACCTCATGGAAAAAGGAATCAAACCGGAGGTGGAAATATATAACAACAGTGATATGGATGACCTTGAATACCTCATCGAGAATGGCGTCCTCACCAAGCCCTACTATGTCAGTTTTGTATTGGGGATGCACCGGGTGAACAATCAGGCCTCCCGTTATTCGCCGAAGCACCTAATGCACCTGGTCGATCTCCTGCCAGGCGATTCTCTGTTTTCGGTACTGGGGATTGGTCCCGCTGAATTCCAGGCAACGACCCTCTCGATTCTTCTTGGGGGAAATGTTCGTGTGGGTTTTGAGGATAACATCCATATTGAGAGAGGAAGGCTGGCCAAGAATAATGCCGAGCTAGTGGCTAAAATTGCCAGGATAGCAAGGGAGTTGGGCCGCGAAATCGCCTCGCCTGGAGAGGTTCGGAAAATGCTCGGGATTCGTCCCTTGGATCTTTAGTGGGGATCTGTTGATTTGCCGTTCTTGCGCCTTCGTTCCCGGGAGGGGAAATGAGGTTTGAATATCTGGAGCCAGAAAGCATTGAAGAAGCCTTGACGATCCTGAGCCAGCATCCAGGCAAGTCGAAGATCATCGCCGGCGGGACGGATCTGATGCTGCAGATGAGAAACAAAGCCATCAGGCCGGAATATGTGGTGGATATCACCAGAATACCCAGCCTTGACGATATTGCGTTTGACGATCAGCGGGGCTTGAGGCTCGGCGCTTTAACCACTATCCGAGCCTTAGAGACATCCGTTGAGCTCCAAAGAAAGTATCCGATCATTTCGCAAGCTGCCAGCCAGCTCGGTTCGGTGGCCATACGGAACGTTGCCACCGTGGGTGGAAATTTGTGTAATGCTTTGCCCTCTGCCGAAACATCCCAAGCCCTTGTCGCGCTGTCGGCACAGGTGAGGATCATTGGGCCCAAAGGCGAAAGAACAATACCCCTCGAGGGCTTTTTTACCGGCGTGGGAAAAACGCTTCTCCAACCGCGTGAGATCCTGCTGGAGATACTCGTCCCCGAGTCCCCACCCCATACATCCGGTATATACATCAAACATTCTCCAAGAGGACCGATTGACCTGGCTATCGTGAACATTACCGTTCTCATGACCATGGAGCCGGATCAGAAAGTTTGCAGGGATGCAAGGATTGTGCTGGGAGCGGTTTCCCCGACGCCGTTAAGGGCCAGGATGGCCGAGAGTGTGTTGAAAGGGAAGCGAGTCGACGGAGCCCTGATTGATCGGGCATCTCAGGTCGCTTCGGATGAGGCAAATCCAAGAAAAGGGAGCATCCGCGGCTCGTTTGAATACAAGAAGGAGATGGTGAGGATTCTCACTGGCCGAGCCATCAGAGAGGTAGCAGGGTTAAGAGAGGGAGTGTTGGAGTGATGGAGTGTTGGAATAGAAGGTTTGGAACAATGGAGTAATGGAATAGTGAGTAGAGAAATGTTTTGTTTGGATTTACACCCAATATTCCAGCATTCCAATATTCCAACATTCCGGTACTCGGCCATGATCCCATCTATTTCATCCACCATGGGGGGAGAAAATGAAGAAGATCCTTGAGCTCAAGGTAAACGGTGAAACGCATGAGATTCTGATCGAGCCCTGGTGGAGTCTGGCGCGCGCACTGCGTGAACAGTTGGGTTTAACCGGGACCAAGATAAGCTGTGAAACCGGGAATTGTGGCGCTTGCACCGTGCTCATTGATGGCAAAGCGGTGAAGAGCTGTCTTTTTCCCGCGATGAAGGCGAGAGGCAGGGAGATCATGACCATTGAGGGGATCAGCCCTAATAAGAAAGGTGAATTGCATCCCCTTCAGCAAGCGTTCGTTGAACATTTTGCGGTGCAATGCGGGTATTGCACTCCTGGAATGATTATGACCGCCAAGGCTTTGCTTGACGAAAACCCGAAACCCACGGAGGAGCAGACCAAAGAATACCTCAGCGGCAATTTGTGCCG
>Ga0105106_10002868_pt1 | contig 12370 bp, 11 predicted proteins | sample PPLLaktember2015_5_FD_79109 | JGI IMG/M metagenome (GOLD analysis project Ga0105106, IMG submission 79109) | Freshwater sediment microbial communities from Prairie Pothole Lake near Jamestown, North Dakota, USA - PPLs Lake P8 Core (1) Depth... | ecosystem: Environmental > Aquatic > Freshwater >...
AGGCCAGAAAAGAGGTGGCATACATGAGCCGAATCATGGTCGAGTAGACCGAGAGACTCAGAGGATTGACGTCATCGCCCAGGGTCGGTTTCTGCTCGATTCGTCCGAAGTAGACGTTCGGTCCCCCGAGCTGAATGTTCAGGGCACCGGCCGCCGCTGCCTCGGGATAGCCCGCATTGGGGCTCTTCATGCGACGCGCATCCCTTAGAGCCACCTTCCAGGCATTCCGCCAGTCCAGCCTCAACGCAGCCGCTCCGGCCACCATCAGCAGTGCCGTCAATCGGGAAGGGATGTAGTTGACCACATCATCCGCACGGGCGGCAAACCACCCGAAGTAGCGGTATCGGTCATTCAGGTAGCCCACCATGGAATCCATCGTGTTCACGGCCTTGTAGGCCATGGCTCCCACCGGGCCCCCGAAGGAGAGGAACAGGAGCGGCGCGACGATCCCGTCCGAGATGTTTTCCGAAACGGTTTCGATGACAGCCCGCAGAATCTCCCGCTCATCCAGCTGGCTGGTATCCCGGCTGACGATCCAGGACAGGCGCTTTCTTGCGCCCGTGATGTCGCCGGCAGCCAGAGTGCGGACCACGCCGCGGGATTCGCTGTGGAGACTCCTTGTTGCGAGCGTGGCGTAGGCGACCCAGACGGTCAGGACAGCGCCTGCCGTGGGGTGAAGGTATGAAACCAGCCTGATGCAGGCCAGGGTGGCGCTGGCAACCCCCACCACCACGACCAGCCAGAAAATGAAGCCCGCAATGCGCTGGAAGACGGGCGGACCTTCCGCGTCGTAAAAGAGTGACTCACACCATGTGATCCATCGGCCGATCCAGCGCACCGGATGGGGCCACCAGGAAGGATCCCCGAGGAGCAGATCCAGAAAATACGCCGCGGTCAGTTGCCAGGGAAGGAAAATCATGAGTCAGAAATCCTTCCTAGAGCCCCAGGGCATCGTAGATGCGGCGGACGTCCGTGTGACGGCGAACATGCTCCGCCAACAGCTCATATTGCCTCTCCTTCCACTCCGCATAGGAATGGCCGTCGGTGAGTGGAATCTCCTGTTTTCCCGAGCGAAGCTGCAGGTTTTCCAGAAAACGCCTTCTGAAACCGTCGCCGTCGAATACCCCGTGGATGTAAGTTCCCCACACCCGCCCGTCGCTGCTGGACAAGCCGTCCTGGAAGTCCGCCGCCTGGCCGTCCCGGGAGATGATGCGAAAGAGCGGTTGCGCCCCGTCCCCGGGCGTGCTCCGCCCCATGTGGATCTCGTAGCCGTGAACGCGGTCCGTGCCGGCTCCATCCGGGGGGATTCCCTCAAGCACTTCCGCCTCGACCTGGGAGGTGATTTTGTCCGTGAACATCTCCGTTTCCATGTCCAGCAGTCCCAGTCCTCCCACTTCGCGCAGGCCGCTCTCCACGCCGTGAGGGTCCCGGACCGCCCGTCCCAGCATCTGGTAGCCGCCGCACAACCCCACCACCGTACCGCCCGACTTGCTGAAGGCCATCAGCGCCTCTGCCAGCCCTGTCCGCTTGAGGTATTCCAGATCCTCGAGAGTGTTTTTGCTGCCGGGAAGGATGACGGCGTCGAAATCGAACACGCGCCGGGGACCGTCGAAATAGGTGAGCTCCACGCCGGGCTCCTGCTCGAAGCAGTCGAAGTCGGTGTAGTTCGAAATGAAAGGAAGCCTGACCACTCCGATGTTCAGATGCTCCGGACTGCCCCCCCCGCTGCCGGCCCCCTTTTGCATGCGGCGCTTCAGGGCCACGCTGTCTTCTTCCTGCAGCGCGATGTGGTCGAAATAAGGGATGACTCCCAGAACGGGGAGGCTCGATCGTGACTCGATGATGTCGATCCCGCTGGTGAAGAGCCTTGGATCCCCCCGCAGCTTGTTCACCATGAAGCCGATGATCCGGGCCCGCTCTTCGGGAGTCATGAGCATGGTGCTCCCCAGAAGCGCCGCGAATATGCCGCCGCGGTCGATGTCTCCCACCAGCACGCAGCGTGCGTCCGCCATGGCCGCCATGGAGAGGTTCACCAGGTCGTGCTCCTTGAGATTGAGCTCAACGGCGCTCCCCGCCCCTTCCACGACGATGACGTCGAAGCGCCCGGCCAGCCGCTCATAACTCTCACGAACCACCGAAACGAGCTCTTTCTTGAACTGGTAGTACTCCAGGGCGGAATAATTGCCGATGGACTTGCCCCTCACAATCACCTGGGAGCCCATCTGACACGTGGGCTTGAGCAGGATCGGATTCATATCCACGTGGGGGGCCACGCCCGCCGCCTCGGCCTGAACCACCTGGGCCCGCCCCATCTCACCTCCTTCCGGAGTGATGAACGAGTTCAGAGCCATGTTCTGAGCCTTGAACGGCGCCACACGGTACCCGTCCTGCCTGAGGATGCGGCAGTAGGCGGCCGCCAGGACGCTCTTCCCCACATCCGACCCGGTCCCCAGAAACATGAGTGCTTTGGCGTTTGCGTTCATAGGGTGTCCGCCTCGCAAGGTTTCTTTAATCCTCGCGCAGAGACGCAGAGGCGCAGAGAAAAGATCATTTTTAGAGACCGTTGACGGCACGATAGATGCCGTGTTTCATCAAGGACTCAGCGAAATTAAGCAGGTAGCCCAGCTTACATCCCGTCAGGCGCAGGTAAGTCTGCAGCTGTTTCTTGTGGGCGTTTGTGAGCTGTTCCACGGATTTCAGCTCAACAACGACCTTTCCCTCAACTATGAGGTCCGCCCGAAATCCCTCATCGAAGGAGATCCCCTTGTACTGAATCGGGATGACTACCTGGCGTTCCACCTGCAGGCCTCGCTCACGCAGTTCATGAGCCAACACGATCTCATAGACCGACTCCAAAAGTCCGGGGCCCAGCTCGCGATGCACCGCAACGGCCGCATCCACGACAATGGTCCCGATTTCATTCTCTTTCATCTTCTTTTCTCTGCGCCTCTGCGTCTCTGCGCGAGATAAAAAAGAGCTTTCATCCCCGAAAATCCCTGCAGTGCTGCACAAAAGCAGTGGCGGCTTCGGGGGCGCTTCCCCAGTGGAGGTGGATGTAGCTCGCCAGGACGGACCCCGCGAGGTAGCCTTCCCGCCGAGTCTCCTCGAATCTCCTTCTTTTCAGCACATAAATCTGCTCTGGATCTTCCCCTCTCCCGCTCGCATCTCCGCGCTCCTCCTCCCTCGGAACGATCTCGGAATAGTGAAACTCGTGCCCGCGCAGCCGCAGCCCCGCCTCGCCCAGAAGGCACGGCTTCAGGAGCTCGACCTCCGTGTATCCCAGGGCCTTGCGCCTTTTCAGCATGCGGGTGGAGAAGGGCAGGATGCCGACCATGGGACAGCGCGTCCCGTCCACCGTCTCGATCTCCCGCCCCAGAAACATCAGCCCGCCGCATTCGGCATAAACGGGCATTCCGCGGGATGCGGCGAGGCGTATGGATTCCAGAACTGCCGCATGGGAGGACAGCCGTTCGGCAAAGAGCTCTGGATACCCTCCCCCCAGGTACAGGCCCGCACTGTCAGGAGGAACCTCCTCTCCCTCCAGCGGAGAGAAGTAGCGAATCTCCGCTCCCGCCTCCCGGAGGAGGTCGAGGTTATCCGCGTAGTAGAAGCAGAAGGCAGCGTCGCGGGCAACGGCGATGGGAACCCGCTTGCCGCCGGTCACCACCGCATTCCCTGTGGAGGCCACTTCGGCGGGCTCCGGACTGCAGGGGGTTGCGGCCAGGATCGCATCCAGGTCGACGCATCTCTCCATGAGGTCCACCGCGGCGTCCTGCCAGACCCGGTCCAGAAGGACCTCGTCAGACGTCACCAGGCCCAGGTGCCTTTCGGGAATGGTGAGGCCCTCTTCCCGTGGAATGCCCCCCAGGACTGTGATCTCCGGGAGATTGGCGGCCATGGCGTCTTTGAGGAAACTCAAATGCCCCGGACTGCCAATGCGGTTAAAGAGGACGCCGGCCACTCGAAGGCCAGGGTCGAACCGGCTGAAGCCGTGGACCAGGGCCGCCGCACTGCGCGCCATGCTGCGGGCGTCCACCACCAGGATGGCGGGGATTCCGAGCCATTTGGCCATCTCGGCGCTGCTTCCCGATTCCGTGAGGCCGTCATAGCCATCGAAAAGGCCCATGACGCCCTCGACAACGGCCACATGAGCACCGCGGAGAAGCTTCTGAAAGAGGATTTCGTTGTAGCGGCGGCTGAGCATCCAGCCGTCGAGGTTGCGGGAGGCCCGTCCCGTCACCTGGGTGTGGAATCCCGGATCGATGAAGTCCGGCCCGACTTTGAACGGTTGCACTTCCAGGCCGCGCCGGCGAAGTGCGGCCATGAGCGCCAGCGAGGTGGTGGTTTTGCCGCAACCGCTGTGAGTCCCTGCAATGAGAAATGCGTGCCGGCGCGTTCTCACCTCCATGCCTCCCGGCTGTCTCGTCAATTCGTCGCCCTGGCTGCCGCCTCCTCGATGGCCTCGCGCAGGCTCTTCACTTCCGGTGCCTCCGATGCCGCCTCGGATGCCTTGCCCCAGCACTGCCGGGCTTCAGCCAGCTGACCCAGATCGAGCAGATCCCTTCCCATGGCCACCCACGCAAGCTCCGGTCGATCCTCGTGGAAGCTCTGGTAAAGGCTGTAGAGGCTCAGCTTCACATGGTCCCCCCCTTTGTGGAAGACCGGTTCGCCGTGACCCGAAAACAGATGGCGCACGGGCAGACCGAGCAGCCTTTTCAGACTCTGGAGCTTGTCCTTCATGCGACCCCCGCACATCTCGTCGGGCTTGGAGAGAGCGGGCCCCAGCTTCAGACGATAGGGCAGAACCGCGTCGCCGCAAAAGAGTGCTCCCGAGGTCTCTTCGAAGAAAGACACATCCCCCGCCGTATGCCCGGGTGTGTGGATCACCTTCAGGGATGGGGCGCCGGGGATCACTTCGCCGTCTTGAACCAGCTTCAGTTTGCCGTCTTTTTCGAGGGCTTCGAAAAACTCGGGAAACGGGGAGCGCAGCAGCCGCAGGTACTCGCGTGTGACAGGGTGGACGAAGACATCCGGGCTGACAACCTGGAAGATTTCTTCCATGCCGCCCACGTGGTCGAAATGGCAGTGAGTGACCAGGATACGCTCCAGGCGATCCAGCGGCCCAAAATCCTGAAGCTCGTCAATGAGCCCGTACATGTTGCCCGCATCGATGATGGTGCGCCCATCTTCCAGAACATAAACGCCGGAGCATGCCCCAGCGTCCTCAACCCAATGCATCCCTTTGAGCTGCGGATCCTCTTCGGCAAATGATTTCATCGCTTCTTTCTCTTCTGAGACCATGGATGGTGAATTCGCCCGCTCAGGCTTTCGGCGGGGCAGTCCCTGTTTAGACAAGGGGGCATAAAAAGTCAACCGGGGCGGGAAGCCGAGAGCGTCATTCCCAGGTCGTGGTCCAGGGTGCGTGAGATTCGTCACATTCTGGCCCCCGGGAGGTCTGGGATCTCTTGACACCCCATGGTGATGTGATTACGTTCTGTACAATTAACTAGAAAAATCCAATAATTACAAACACAAAGGAGGTTGACTTATGGCGCTCATTCGTTGGACGGAGCGACCCGATTGGTACAGCCCGGGGACGGAATTCCAGAGAAGGCAGAGGGACATGGAGCGGCTCTTCTCCTCTTTTGCGGGTAGAGGAGCTTCCCCGTTCCGGAGTGACGTGTTCCCGCATGTGAACGTCAGCGAGGATGCGGACAACCTGCATGTGCGCACTGAGCTGCCCGGCATGCTCCCCGAGGAGATCGACATCTCGGTGGAGGGCGACACGGTGACCCTGCGTGGTGAGAGAAAGCTCCACGTGGTGGAAAACGTCAACTACCATCGCCGTGAACGTGAAGCCGGACGTTTTCGCCGGATTTTCACTCTGCCGACCAGAGTCAATGCCGATGCCGTGACGGCGCTGTTCAAGGACGGGGTACTCAAAATCACCCTTCCCAAGGCAGAAGAAGCGAAGCCCAAGCAGATTCAGATCAAGTCGGCGTGACCCGCGGTGGAGCATTCAAACTGGATCCTCAACGGCGGAAACAAGGAGGATAAAGCAATGACAGACAAGGATCTTCAAGCCAGAGAGAAGGTGGAAGTCAAAACCGAAGCCGAAAGCACGCGCAACGTTCCCGTGTACGTGCCTGCGGTGGACATTTACGAGTCCCAGGACGCCCTGGTGGTTGTGGCGGACATGCCCGGTGTCGGTCCTGACAGTGTCAGCATCGATGTTCACGACAACACGCTGACCCTTCGGGGTACGGTAACCCTCGAAGAGACCAAAGAACGCGTCCACGTCCAGGAATTCGGTGTCGGGGACTACTCGCGCCAGTTCACTCTCGGCCGGACCATTGACCAGTCCAAGATCGAAGCCGCCATGAAAAATGGCGTGCTGACGCTCACCCTGCCCAAAAGCGACATCAGCAAACCGCGAAAGATCGCCGTGAAAGCTGCATAGCCGTTGGCTTGGGCACGGGATGGCTTTGCCGGCTGACTCGTCAGCCGGCAGGAACTATCCCGTGACGCTGAGCACTTCGACTCCTTCCCTGTTGAGTTCAAAGAGCATCCCGTCCATCTCCTCCCGACCGGCTCCAAGACGATTCGACTTCCAGTGGAGGGCTGGGCCCGGGGTCGCCTGACGAGCCTTAGTAGATCGATCACAGTCTCATTCCGGGCTTCTTGAACAATGGATTGAAACGACCCCGATAAAGCATTGAGTCGCTTCAATCCTTATTGGTTGGCGGTTCTTGTGGTGATTCCAGCCCAGATCCATCAGGCCAGCGCCACATCGAGGATCATCATCACCGCAAAGCCTGCCATGGTTGCCATGGTTACGAGATCAATGTTTGCCTCGTTCCGCTGAGATTCCGGGATCAGTTCTTCCACCACTACAAAAATCATTGCTCCGGCAGCAAAGCAAAGTGCATAGGGCAGGATGTTCTGCATAAGGAATCGGCAAGCGCTTCAACTCCCATACGAAATTACCCTCCATGCGGGCTATGAAGGTGACAAAAGGGTAATGTTTTGCTACCGTGGCTCCGTCTCTACGCGTTCGATAATTTGGAAGTCCCCAAGTCGCCCGGATCGCCGAGTCAACCCATCAAAATTCCAACGAAAATTGAGAAGGGAGGGGCCATGGAAGAAAAGGCAGCCAGCAGCACACTCACCAGACGTGATTTCATCAAGACCGCCGGGGCGGGAGCCCTGGCCATGGGATTGGGGCCGGCCGTCATCTTTCCCGGGAAGGCCCGCGCAGCCGACAAGACTCTGAAAATCCTCCAGTGGTCCCACTTCGTCCCCCGCTACGACAAAGACTGGTTTGACGGCTTCGCCAAGAAATGGGGAGAGGCCAAAGGGGTCGAAGTGACCGTCGATCACATCAACCTGGCGGAAATAGGCGCCCGCACCGCTGCCGAAATCTCCGCCGGAGGCGGACACGATCTCATCGAGTGGATTGCTCCTCCCGCCCAGTTCGAGCCGAGTGTGCTCGACCTCACCGATGTCAACCTGGAAGCCCAGAAACGCTTCGGCAAGCAGCACCCGCTTTGCACCAAGAGCTCTTACAATCCAAACACCAAGAAGTATTACAGCTTCTGCCACGGCTGGGTGATCGACCCGGGCTGCTACCGAAAGAGCCTCTGGGAGAAGGCGGGCAAGGGGCAGGGGCCGGAAACCTGGGAGGACCTGATCACCTTCGGCGGAAAGATCAAGAAGGAACAGTCCATCCAGCTGGGGATCGGCCTGGCCCAGGAGCTCGATTCCAACATGGCAGCCAGAGCACTGCTCTGGTCCTTTGACAGCAGCGTCCAGGACGCCGGCGAAAATGTGGTCATCAACAACGAGCGCACCCTGGAAGCCCTGAACTTCATGGCCAGGCTGTTCAAGGAATCCATGGTCCCCGAAGTGTTCTCCTGGACGGCCGTCTCCAACAATCAGGCGCTCATCGCCGGCAAGGCCTCCTACATTCTCAACTCCATCTCCGCCTACCGATCCGCTCAGAAGGAAGTTCCCGAAATCGCAAATGACATCTACTTCGTGCCGGCCCTCAAGGGGCCCCGCGGCACGCGCTGGAGCTGCGAGCACGTCATCTACAACTACGTTATTCCCAACTATTCCAAGACTGCCGACCTGGGAAAGGAATTTCTGCTGGCCCTCGTCGAGAACTACGATCAGGCCATTTATGCCAGCGAGCTCTACAACTCCCCGGCCTATTTCGACGCGCCCATTCCTGCCGGCGACCGCGGTTATCCGGCCATTCCCAGCGCACAGAAGATTCGCGATCTGCACAATGGCTGGTTTGACAACGACCCGTTCCGCATTGAAGGTGAAGACAAAGGAAAGCTCGCGACGCTCAAGAACGCCGAGGAGTGGAGCACCAACGTGGGGCATCCCGGCCCGGCCAACCCGGCCATCGGGGAAGTCTTCGCCACCTTCGTGCTCCCCAACATGATGGCCCAGGTGGCCCGGGGCACAGACCCCAAGGAAGCGCTCACCCAGGCGGAAGCTCTCATCAAGACGATTTTCGAAAAGTGGCGCAAGAAGGGGCTGGTGGCCGGCACCACGTGATCGATGACGGATGCTGACGGAGCGGACCCCAGCGGGGGCTCGCTCCGTGTGACTTTTGCCGGAACGCGGGAGAGCACTGGATGGCGCAGGTTGAAACACAAGGTTTGACCAAGTCCTTCGGGGGAGTGAAGGCCGTTGACGGGGTGGATCTTGCCACCAGGGAGGGAGAATTCCTGGTGCTGCTGGGACCTTCCGGCTGTGGAAAGACGACCCTGCTGCGCATGATTGCAGGGCTGGAGGAGCCCACTTCGGGAGACGTGCTCATTGGCGGCCAGGTGGTGACTCAGCAGCCGCCCCGTGTGCGCAACATCGCCATGGTGTTTCAGAGCTATGCTCTGTACCCCCACATGACGGTCCTCAAGAACATTGCTTTCCCGCTCCAGGCTCAGGGCATGCAAAAAGCTGCCCTCAAGGAAAAAGTCCAGTGGGCCGCGGAGATGTTCGGCATCGAGAAGCTCCTTCAGCGCAAGCCGCGGGAGCTGTCGGGAGGTGAGCGCCAGCGGGTGGCCATTGCCCGGGCCATGGTGCGCAACCCCAGCGTGTTCCTCCTGGACGAACCACTTTCCAACCTCGACGCCAAGCTGCGCACCGCCGCCCGCGAGGAACTGCAGCATTTCCAGCGGCGGGTGGGCATCACCACCATTTATGTCACCCACGATCAGGTGGAAGCCATGGGCCTCGGAGACCGCATCGTGGTCATGAACGGCGGCCAGGTCCGCCAGGTCGGCGCGCCCCGCGATGTCTACCGGCACCCGGCCGACACCTTCGTGGCCGGCTTCCTGGGGTCTCCGCCCATGAACCTGGTGGATCACAACGGCTGCCTCATGGGGTTCCGGCCCGAGAGTTTTCTCCCCCTGGAGGCCTGCCGTGAGGCGGATACGGCCCAGCACTTTCAGTTTGAGGTGACCTGGGTGGAAGATCTGGGGTCCGACCGGCTGGTTTATGGCGACGTCGGGCTCCAGGCCACTCATCGCCACGTCATCTCCAAGATTCCCGCCAATGTCAACGTGACCATCGAAGGTGGGAATACCTACACTTTCGCCGTATTGCGCGAGGACCTGCGCTACTTCGATGCCGCGACGGGACTCAAGCTGAACGAATGCCCGGAATAGTGCGGCGGCACAAGGGAGACCATGGAGCCAATGCCATCCATGCCTAACCATGTAGAAAGGGGGACGGGCCCGGCGAGGCGAGGGCTCAGGGATAGCGAGAAACAGCTCGCCGTCGTGATGATCGCCCCGGCGGTGCTCTACATCGTGTGCATGGTGGGGTTCCCTTTCATCCTGGCCGTCTGCTACAGCCTGAGCGATGCCACCACCGGCGATCCCAGCCTCCATTTTGTCGGGTTGGGCAACTTCAAGGCCATCCTGCAGGACCCGGTCTTTCGGAAGTCCCTGGGAAACACCTTCATTTTCACGTTGATCTCGCAGACCCTGGTGATCATCCTCTCGCAGGCCCTGGCCCTGGCGCTTACACAGGAATTTCGCGGAAAATGGCTGGCGCGCTTTTTCATCCTCCTTCCCTGGACGGCGCCCATTGCCCTGGGGACCATCGGCTGGCTGTGGATGCTGGATTCCATTTTCAGCCCGTTCGACTGGCTCCTGCGTGCAGTGGGGCTGCTGGGGAGCCCGCAGGCACTGCTGGGGCCGCTCTCCAACCTCTACTGGCTGGGAGAGCCCTCCCTGGCCATGGCCTCGGTGGTCCTGGTCCACATGTGGCGGATCCTGCCTCTGGCCACGGTCATCCTGCTGGCCGGGCTCACCTCGATTCCCCATGAAATCCTGGAAGCCGCCGAAGTCGATGGGGCCGGGTTCTGGCGCCGGCATGTGCAGATCACCGTCCCCCTTCTGCGCCCCATCATGAGCATCGCCTTTCTCTTCGGACTCGTTTTCACCTTCACCGACATGACCGTGGTCTACGTGTTGACCCGTGGCGGCCCGGTGCACAGCACCCAGGTGTTGAGCAGTTGGGCCTTTTTCAAGGGTATCGAAGGGGGGGACCTGGCTCAGGGCGCGGCCACGGCCATTTTTCTGTTTCCCCTGTTGGCGGGTGTGGCAGCCCTGATCCTGAGGCTGGCCCGGCGCACCGAGATAACCTGATGGGTTCACTTAAAAAGATTTGCGAGCGGGGGACGCTCTACGGCATTGTCACATTTTTTGCCCTGTTCAGTGCGTTCCCTTTTTACTGGATGGTCATCGCCATGTTCAAACGGGACCACGACCTTTTCAATCCGGCCGCCAACCCGTTTCTCTTCAATGAACCGGCCACTCTGGACCATCTGCGGGTGCTGTTCTATGACACGCACTTTCTCCAGTACCTGTGGAACACCTGCTTGGTGGGGACGGCTGTGGTGGCGATCACGCTGCTGGTCTCGGTTCCGGCCGCCTACAGCCTGGCGCGCTGGAGCGGGCGCTGGGGGGAAAACCTGGGGATCGGCATCTTTCTGACCTATCTCGTCCCGCCGACGCTCCTATTCATCCCGCTTTCGCGGATGATCGGCCTTTTCGGCCTGCATGAATCCCTCGGGGCCCTGATCCTGGTTTATCCCACCTTCACCATCCCATTTTGCACCTGGCTGCTCATGGGGTTCTTCAAGTCCATCCCCAAGGACATCGAGGAGCAGGCCATGATCGACGGCTGCAGTCGCATGGGCGCCATGGTGAAGATCATCTTCCCCCTGTCCGTCTCCGGCATTCTCACCGTGGTGGTCTTTGCATTCACCCTTTCCATGCATGAATTCATCTACGCGCTGGCCTTCATTTCGGTGTCTGCCAAGAAGACCATCAGCATCGGTGTGCCCACCGAACTGGTGCGCGGAGACGTTTTCCGCTGGGGCCCGCTCATGGCGGGAGCCCTCATCGCCAGCCTGCCCGTGGCGGTGATTTACACCTTCTTCCTGGATCGCTTCATCGCCGGCTTCACCATGGGTGCCGTCAAGGGCTAGCGTAGCGTCGCCCAACCCGCATGCCCTCGTGACTTGAATGCCTCAATTGTGAAGCCTGGAGACCCTGAAGGCTTCCTGTTGACCGAACAGCTGCACCTCCTGGAATCACCGGCCCAAGCATTCTTCTTGACTAACCCTGCCAGGTATTCTGCAGATCACCGTCGAATCGCTGAGTCCTGCATCAGGCAGGAGCGGGGGACCCGTTTGTTTTTGGGGCGCATCGCTTGGAAAGGCGTAGGGTAACCTTTTCGGCCCAAGCCCGTCAGCTAACCTCGTAAGCGTCTAGGGGGGAGAACCTTCCGTGGTGCACGTGGAGGCTTATCCTCCAATCATCATGGCCTGCGGAGGTTCATCATGAGGCGTTCGCCCATTTCTACACGTGAAGACCTTTCCCCTCCCGCAACCAAAGATCACCCGGCATCGGCCACATTCGCGAACAAGATGTTCCCCCTGGCCTCGGGGCTCTCGGTGTCTCCGGGCAAGGCGCGGGGAGGGGGGGGCCCGCAAGGTTGTTGAATTATGCCTCGGGACCTCCATGATAACGCCCCTGCTTGTCATTCCGGCGAAAGCCGGAATCCGTGCGCCTGGGAGCAGGCGCGAACAGGGAGGTGCAAGTCCTCCTCCGGGAGATGCCCGCTCCCGGTAGTCAAAGGTAACTGCGTCGCCGCGAGGTGGGGTGGGGAGCAATCCGAGACAAACGTGCAGTCCGTAGGATGACGAACACGATTCGGCCGTACGTAGCGACGAGCCTGCGGATTCAAGGTGAAGTCCAGACCCGACCGCCGCCTGGCTCAGTGATTTACGGTTATCTGCTGTGGGCAACGGTCACCGGACCGGGGGCGCGCTATCCGGTGGATA
>Ga0105106_10002869_pt1 | contig 12370 bp, 15 predicted proteins | sample PPLLaktember2015_5_FD_79109 | JGI IMG/M metagenome (GOLD analysis project Ga0105106, IMG submission 79109) | Freshwater sediment microbial communities from Prairie Pothole Lake near Jamestown, North Dakota, USA - PPLs Lake P8 Core (1) Depth... | ecosystem: Environmental > Aquatic > Freshwater >...
CGGCCCTGTTCCGACGTCAAGAATTACCATGCTTTTTTTCAGCAGCCCGTCGCGTGCGAGCATCAGGAGCAGGTGCCCGGTCTGGATAAAATACACCGGAAAGTGATAGGCAAGATAACCCAGAACACTGTAGCCTTTTATATAGTGCAATGACCGTTTGTGTGAGGGTTTCCAGTAATCATCTTTCTGGGAGACAATCGCCCGGCGGAGGCGTTCGATGATGACCGGATTGTTCCAGTCCTTTCCAACTTTTTTTGTAATGTATTTTTCAATACTTTGCGCAAGGGAATCAGGTAGTTCTCTTATTGTAAAAAAATGCTGTTGCCGTTTGATTTCCTCCGGATTCATACGATATGGTTGGGCAGTAGGGATTCGGATAATTTCAAAATCCCCTTTACTTTTTTTTGCCATGAGTCCCAGAGCGGAAAGTTCAGGAGAGATGATGCGGAATACCTGGTGCACCGGCAATGGTTCATCGAGATAGGGGATAATCTCTGACAGGAAAAATGCCGGTTTTGTTGCGGCAATATACTTCATTGTCGAGATAATCTGATTTTCTGACATTGGTTGCCAGTTACTTGGCGATAGGCGATATTACATCTTTGTATAGTGGGTGTAGCATACAAATCATTTTTTTTCCCTGCGGCAGGATGCGCTATTCGTTCAGCGAACATCCGAAACGATCAAATGTGTGGCAGGTATTCGTTAATCTTTTTTGATGATCGTGGCAACAGGTCCCGGGTATTCAACCCGATGATCGGATCATGGTCACGGTTCAATAGAGCGCCCGGGAGTGAAAGGCCGGTCATCATCCATGAAGAAAACCATGAGCTGGTCATGATGAAAATGGGGGCTGCTGCCCCACCTCGTACAGGATTTTTTTTCATCGCTGGTTAATCCGCCGGTTACTGATGATAAGCGTGTTATCCGGCCGGGGAGTTCTTTACCAGACGTGCTGATACCCTAAAAAAGGAACTCTTATGCCTGACTATTGCCCGGGTGCCTCAAACCATTAGAACACCAGACCTTTCGATCAGGAAATGCCCGCAGTGCGGTGAGGAAGTGGAAGTTTCTCAAACGAAGTTTCTGTGAAATGCAGCGGGTGCGGTTTTGTGGTCTACAATGATATCGAATCCTGCATCCAGTGGTGCAGGCACGCAAAGGAATGTGTTGGTGAGGAGATGTTCAGGAACTTATGGAACGAAAAAGCCCTCCGGTTTAAAAGCTGGAGAAATATTGGCTTTTCCGAACTCCTTTTTCAATGATACAAAGTACTGGTACGATGAAGGAGGGATAATGCCTGTCCCCCCATACTGCCCCTCCTGCTGAGAGCAACAAGGACAGATCAGCAGTTTGGGGGAACCACGGCGGCGGGAGTGAAACACCCATGATCGGGTAGGTGCAATTGAGCATTTCCGATGAAAATCATAGTATTCAGCTATGATGAGGTGATTGGTACCCTTCTATCCATTACGAATGATAATTGCCACCGCCCGCTACGATGCGCCCCCGAGGCGGATCTGTTATTAAATATCTAAAAAAATCCCCGTCAATCTTGCCTCTCAAGAGGCTCATAACCCGGAATCATTTGTTTACAGTACTATTTTCATTGTTCGGGGGTGATATTTCGGTTCATGCCCGTTTCTCGAGAGCCGAAATAATCTCTTTTTAAACAGCTAACATTCTCTCGATCGCACAGCGGGCTCGATGAGCAATCTCTTCCGGTACCGTGATGCGGGGTTTCAGTGTGAGGAGAGTATCACGGACTTTGATCAGATCGGTCTTTTTCATGTTCGTGCAGATTGCTGCCTGAGATAACGGATAGCATTTTTTCGTCGGGCATTCTTTCGTGAGCCTGTGCAGGATACCAACTTCAGTACCAATAATGAACTCTTTTTGGGAGGAAGTACACACCTGCCTGATGATCCCTGAAGTACTTTCGACATAATCTGCGAGATCGATTACTTCTGGGCGGCACTCCGGGTGCACGAGGATGATCGCACCAGGATGAAGATCGTGTGCCTGGCGTACATGATCCGGCGAAATCCGGTCATGAACAATACAGTGTCCCTCCCAGGGCAGGATCTCTTTTTTTGTAAACCGCTGGGTATAGAGTCCAAGATTGCGATCAGGAACAAAAATTATCTGGTCTTCTTTTAAGGAGTTGACCACTTTTACCGCGTTTGAAGAGGTGCAGCAGATATCGCTCTCCGCTTTAACGTCTGCAGTAGTGTTCACATAACAGACAACCGCTGCATCCGGGAGCTTGGATTTCACGATTTTCAGCTCATCTGCCGTGATCATTTCTGCCATCGGGCAGCAGGCATCAGGTGCCGGCAACAGGACTGTTTTTTTTGGGGAGATGATTGCGGCAGTTTCAGCCATGAAGTCGACACCGCAGAATACGATAACGTCGCCGTCCATGGTGGCAGCCGCCCGCGATAGTTCGAGTGAATCCCCGGTGAGGTCAGCGATATCCTGCACATCAGCCGGCTGGTAATTGTGCGCGAGAATAATCGCATGCCGATCCTTTTTCAGCCTGAGTATTTCATCATGAATTAACGCTGCGTCCTGCACCCTGCACTCTCCCGTATTTGTGTGTGTTGATCCTGCGTATCAAATACGTGGATCATTATCAGTCTTTGTGTTTTATTGTAGATTGCCGTTCATGACAATGTTATCCAGCGGGATATTTAAGAAACCTGCCCGCGAAGCTACTAGGTGACAAGATGAGACTTATCCTTTCGGACAAGGACATACGGATTTTTGAGCATATTCCGGCTCCTGTTGAACAGATCCTGCTCGAACAGGGAATAAATCCGCTGGAAGTGATCGTATCCCGGAACGGGAAGCTGCTATCCGAGGATACGGTTATCCAGGCAAAGGATGAGGTCCGGATTATCAGGATAGCACACGGGGGCTGATGCTTGGAAACGGGGGGGATGCAACCAGATGTGCCGGTATGTTCACTCTGCACAGAACCGGCAGTGGTATACCAGCGATCTCTCAATCGTCACCTGTGCGGGACTCATTTTACTGCTGATGTGGAATTCCGTGTGGCGGATACCATAAAAACGCAGCAGATGATCGTCCGTCAGGATCGGGTGGCAGTCGCCCTGAGTGGTGGTAAAGACAGCACAGCTCTGCTCCTCCTCCTGCATCATCTCCTCCCGGTATGGGAGGATGTCCGGCTTATTGCCATAACGGTTGATGAAGGGATTGAAGGCTACCGTGAAGAAACGGTCCGGTCAGCAGAACAGCTCACCCGTCGGCTCGGGATTGAACACCACAGCATTTCATTTACCGCGCTCTTCGGGGATTCACTCGATGTGATCCTCTCCGGCAGGGAGACACAGGCATGCAGCATCTGCGGTATTCTCCGGAAAAAGGCGTTGGTAGTTGGCGCACAACTGGCAGGGGCAACAAAACTTGCTACCGGCCATAACCTTGATGATGAGGCCCAATCGGTGTTAATGAATATTTTCAGGGGTGACCTGCAACGCCTTGTCCGGAATTCCCGTCTTGATTCATCAGGGAAGTTTATCCCACGGATCAAGCCGCTTTCCCGGATTTCAGAAAAAGAGATTGCTACGTATCTCATGCTCAATGATGTGTGGCGAGAACTTCCCGAGTGCCCGTACACCCGCTATGCACTGCGTCGGGAGGTCCGGTCGATGATCTCAGGTTTTGAATACAAGCATCCCGGTACTATGCTCCAGCTTATGAAGAGCAAAGAAAAGATCGAGCGGTATTGTAAAGGTTCCATGATTTCAGAAGCCCTCCATTCCTGCCGTGAGTGTGGTGATCCCTGCAGCGGGGATCTCTGCCAGGTATGCCTGCTCCGTCAGTCACTGGGAAAGTGACGGGACACCCTGAATATGTTCCGGGTGAGTATAGATAATCATCTTTGAGCTGCGAACAAACCCGATAACACAGAGACCGGTCTTTGCGGCAATATCGATCGCGAGCGTGGTGGTAGCCCCACGGGAAACAATAACCGGAATATTTGCGATCAGGCATTTCCGTACCATTTCTGACGAGATGCGCCCGGAGCAGATTGCGTAGGTACAGGAGAGGTCGATATTCTTTCGCAAAGCATACCCGATCACCCGGTCGAGCGCGTTATGACGCCCGATGTCTTCTGATTTGGTGATAATGCCATCAGCAGACACGAGACCGACGACATGGATACCACCGGTCTTATTGTGCAATTCCGATTCAAGAACCCCCTTGATCATGCTGCTTATTGCAGGGAAATCGATCAAAAAGTCAGATTTGATGGACGGGAGCTTTGCGGTGTCGATAAACGATGCACTGCCACCGCATCCGGACAGTATGGTCTTTTTCGGGCCCAGTACCTTAAAGAGATTTTTTGTGATGACGCTGAGCCGGTTGTTCTCAATTTTTATCGATTCAATCTCATCAACGGTTTTGATGATCTGCTCGGTGAAAAGATAACCGGTGACAAAGTCCTCAAGCTGCACGGGACTGAGCATGGCAGTCATCGCATGCCTGCCATTGATAAAAAGGGCAAAGGGAACTTCTTCGATAACTTCATGAAGCCCCTGCGAAAAACTGTTGTTATCAACCTTGATACAGGGCAGTTTCTGGTACATGGTTTTGTTCTTATTCATACTATCAGGTTTCCGGAAGGTCATTACCCTAAAGGCATCTTAAAGTATCTCATAATACCTCATCCATACTCCCGCTCCGGTAGCCTTCAAGGTCAAGGGTGACATAGGAAAACCCGATTGATTTGAGTTTCTTTACCACTGCGGTGTGCATATCCAGTAGTTTCCCCATATCCTCTTTATGCACTTCTATCCTGGCTATAGTGCCGTGTAAACGTACCCGGAGCTGTCCGAACCCCTGATCTGCAAGGAACGCTTCAGCCTCTTCAACGATCCGGAGTTTTTCCCGGCTGATTTCTTCCCCGTAGGGTATCCGGGATGAAAGGCAGGCAGCAGAGGGTTTCTGCCAGACTGGCAGACCATATTTACGGGCGATCTCCCTGATCTCCTGTTTGGTGATCCCGGATTCAATAAACGGATGGATGATCCCCTCTTCGGTAGATGCGGTAAGTCCCGGGCGATGCTCACTCGTATCCGAAACATTCATCCCATCAGCGATGCTGGCAAATCCCATGACTTCTGCCTGTTGTCTGCAATATGCTGCGGAGATCTTTTTGCAGATATAACAACGGTTGGCCGGGTTTTTCCGGAACTCTTCAAGTTCCATCAGGGGGACAGGTATAATATCCAGGTTAAGTTTGCATTCACGTGCGATTTTTTGTGCCTGTTCCATGGCAGCTCGTGGTACAACCGGGCTGTCAAGAAGAATACACGCTGTGTTCTTGCCCAGCACTTGTTTTGCAAGCACCGCAAGAAGGGTGCTGTCCACCCCCCCGGAAAATGCGACAAGCATCGATCCTCTCACGGCGATCGTTTCTTTGAGTGCCTGCATTTTTTCATCAGTAGTCATTGTGGAACCGGATCATTTTGAAATGAACAACTGTCAGACTAAAAAAACTATGAGCTGCAATTCCCGGAAATGAGGCCGGCACACCCGCCTTCCCCTTCGCGGAGCTGTTGGCAGATCCTGCAGATCCGCTCAATTACATTGATCTGTTTCCTGTCGATCAGATCCTGTGCCAGCTCTGCGATGGATTTTTTTACCTCGTCTTCAAATTCAATCCGGTAGCCTCGCTTTCCGGAAAGGTATTGCGAGACTGCGGATGGCGCAATCTCGAGCATCCGTGCAGCACCTACCTGGGAGATCCCGCCCCTGACGAGCTCCACCGCTATTGCTGCACGGATTGCCGGCAGAACATCCCAGACTATTTTCTGACAGGGTGCTTCCATACTATCACAACGTCTAAATTATCACAATTGAAACATAATATATTGCATTCACAATTGTTATTTACCGTAATCCAACACTTGTCTTTGCGACCAGCCAGAAAAACACCGCATCCTGTTTTTTCGGGAACCGATGGGGCGATCGCTGATACAAACGGGTGGAAAAGAATAATCCCCAGATAAACGAACATATTCAGGTACGAGGGAACGCATGGGAGTGCAGCGGACAATCTACATGGATCACTCTGCAACCACGTTTGTAAAACCAGAGGTTTTAGAGGCCATGATCCCCTACTTCACGGAACATTTTGGGAATCCCTCTTCCCTGTACGGTATTGCCCAATATTCGAGAAAGGCGATTGACTCTGCACGGGTGCAGACTGCAAAGGCATTGGGTGCTGATCCTGAAGAGATTTATTTTACTTCGGGAGGGAGCGAGTCAGACAACTGGGCTATCAAGGGCGTGGCGCTTGCGAACCGGAAGCGTGGCAACCACATCATAACGACCCGTATCGAGCACCACGCGGTGCTCCACACCTGCCAGTTTCTCGAAAAGGAAGGCTTTGAAATCACCTATCTCCCGGTTGACCAGTACGGTCTTGTTAATCCTGTCGATCTGGAGAAGGCGATCACAGACACGACAATCCTGATCTCAGTTATGTATGCCAACAATGAGATTGGAACAATAGAGCCTGTCGCGGAACTCGGTGCAATCGCACGGAAGCATAAGGTGTATTTCCACACTGATGCAGTACAGGCGGTAGGGAATATTCCGATCGATGTAAAAACACAAAACACCGATCTGCTCTCGCTCTCTGCCCACAAATTCTATGGTCCGAAAGGGGTCGGGGCACTCTACATCAGGAAAGGTGTGCGGATCGAGAACCTGATTCATGGTGGAAGCCAGGAGCACAAACGTCGTGCGGGTACTGAAAACATTGCCGGCATTGTCGGTTTGGGGAAAGCGATTGAACTTGCCACAACGGATATCCCTGGACACAACGCAACGATCAAAGCGATGCGGGACCGGCTCATCAAAGGGGTGCTGGAAAAAATTCCCAACTCCCGCCTCAATGGCCATCCGGAGAAACGTCTGCCGGGCAACTTCAATGTCAGCTTTGAGTTTATTGAGGGTGAATCAATGCTGCTGTGGCTGGACGATGAGGGGATCTGTGCATCTACCGGCAGCGCCTGCACATCCGGATCGCTTGAACCTTCTCACGTCCTGCTTGCAACAGGTCTTCCTGTAGAAATCTCGCATGGCTCGCTTCGGCTCACGCTGGGTGATGCGAATACGGAAGGGGACGTGGATTTTGTACTCGAAGTTCTTCCCAAAGTCGTACAAAAACTGCGGGATATGTCCCCGCTTTACCGTAAGAGCGGAAAAGAAGGCGGATGCAATGTATAGTGACACGGTGATGGATCACTTCAGGAACCCGCGAAATGTTGGGGAGATAGAAAATCCGGACGGAGTCGGTGAGGTCGGGAACCCGGTGTGCGGGGACATCATGAAGATCTTCCTGAAGATCGAGAACAACGTGGTAGTTGACGCGAAGTTCAAGACATTCGGCTGCGGAGCAGCGATTGCCTCCAGCAGTATGGCAACGGAACTTGTCAGGGGAAAAACACTGGAAGATGCTTGGGAGCTCTCGAACAAGGCAGTTGCCGAGGCACTGGACGGACTTCCCCCGATCAAGGTGCACTGCTCGGTTCTGGCGGAAGAAGGCATTCACAAGGCAATCAACGATTATCGTATGAAAAAGGGGCTCGAACCCTGGGTCGAGAAAAATCCCCATTCCCATGATCATGCTGAAGATCTCACCTGCGATCATTAAGCAGAACTGCACGCACATATCCGGAATTCTGGTGAACGATGTTTTCAGAACGTGAACGAAAACGATACAAACGGCAGACGATGCTCTTTGGGGATGAGGGACAGGAGCGGCTCAAAAAAGCGCATATCTTCATTGCCGGTGCCGGGGGTCTCGGATCACCGGTCTCCCTCTACCTGGCTGTTGCCGGAATAGGGACGATCACTATCGTCGACATGGACGTGGTTGACCAGACGAACTTAAACCGCCAGATCCTCCATTTCGACCGGGATATAGGAAGGAAGAAAACAACTTCGGCAATAGAAAAATTACAGGCGATTAACCCGGACATAACGGTAAATGCTATTGATATGAAGATCGATGAAACCAACGCTGCCAATCTTGTGGGGGAAGCTCATGGTATTGTGGATGCCATGGACAACTACCCGACGCGGTACCTGCTCAACGAGGTTGCGATTGCAAAGGAAATCCCGCTCTTTCACGGCGGTATACGGGGATTCTACGGGCAGGCAACCACGATCATTCCCGGAACTACCCCGTGCCTGAAATGCATCTTCCCCAAATCCCCGCCAAAGGAAGTATTCCCCGTAGTAGGTGTAACAGCAGGGGTCATCGGTATGGTTCAGGCCAACGAGGTGATCAAGTTCCTGCTGGGAATCGGAGAACTGCTCACGGGGCGTCTCCTGATTTGGGACGGAATGCAGGCGCATGCAGAGGAGATTTGTGTGGAATATAACCCTGCCTGCAGTGCATGCGGCAGGGTAAAGAAGACAACAGCGGGGAAGAAGAAATGACCGTTAAGATCCGGTTTTTTGCACGGTTCCGCGAACTGTTCGGGACCGATATTACGACTGATGTGGCAGCTGGGACGATGTTTACCTCGCTGATTGCCACTATGGCAAAGAAAAATCCCGAGGGATACGCTGCCATCTTTGATGAGAAAGGCGCCTTCCGCGAGTATGTGATCCTCATGAAGAACGGCAAACGGATCGATAGTGCTGAGGCGGCAAAAACCCCGGTTGCGGATGGTGACGAGATCGCAGTATTCCCGCCGGTTGCAGGGGGATAAATCAGGTGAATCATGATTTCTATTCAGACAGATGATATCGATATTGGTGCCCTTATCAATGCAGCCAAGAATCGTGGTACGGGTGCGGTCGTCGTCTTCGATGGTGTAGTCAGAGATGACGAAATCACCGAGATGGAACTCGAAGCATACGAGGATGTCGCAAAACAGGAACTGGTAAAAATCGCCAAGGATGCTACAGAGCAGTTCGGGCTCCTGCATGTTGATATCATTCACCGGATCGGACGGCTTGCGGTGGGTGAGAATATCCTGATCATTGTTGTCGCTGCAGGACACCGGGAAGAGGCCTACGCCGGATCCCGGTTTATTATTGAAGCGATCAAGGCCGGTGTCCCGATCTGGAAGAAGGAGCTGACAAAGGACGGCGGACGATGGGTACCGGGTGATCATGGGCATGGAAATCCAGAAACAGGGCGAAAAGACAGAGTCTAAAAAAAATTCGAACCACGTTATTTTTTACAGCACTTTTGTGATCCCGCTTTCACCCACATATTGCAGGGAAGTTATGCGGGACTTTTCCCAAAAAGTTGTTTTTATCTGATAGCGGTCCATGGGTTAATCTGCCCTGCACCAATACCAGCTTCAGGATTTTGGAATGGATATCCCCCCATGGAATTGTTCCAGAAAGAAGCGCCCGAAGTCGCAGCTGCGTTCAACAGCCTGATCATGGCATTAGTTTCATCAAAAGGGCTTGACCAGAAGACCCAACAGCTGATCTCTATCGCGATGAAAGCCGCGATGGGAGATGATATGGCAGTCAAAGCTCATGTTCCTATGGCTAAAGCTGCTGGTGCGACGAGGGAAGAAGTGATTGATGCAATTCTTATGACACTGACTGTCTCAGGGATTCGTGGTGTGGTGCTCTGCCTGCCTGAAGCGGTGCGTCAGTTTGAAAAATAATAAAGTCTCTTTTTCTTTTTATCGGCTTGTACCCTTATCCGTGACTATCTTTTCGAGAATCCTGACCTCCCTGATCATTCCGATGGCGATTGATATTTTGTAAGTAATTATTTCCATGGCTCAGAATAACCGTGAGTTTTATCTCTCCCGCACATTCCTCGTGCCCTCTAGGGGAATGGCCGGAAATAAATGTGCAACAAAAACTGGTAAATGAGTTGACGACTCTGATGACAGAGTAATGGATTTACGGCAGTATTTGACGGTATCGTGCGTCGTTGTATTCTTTGCAGGTGTATAATTATATATGCTTTCTTATCCTCCGGCAATCGGTGGAAACAGCGCGATCACGTCCCCGTCATCGAGCGGGGTGTCCAGCCCGGCCAGAAAATGTATATTCCTGCCGTTCCTGAGGATGTTGACAAAGTCCCGGAGTGTTCCCGGAGCGGTAAACATCAGCTTATCCAATCCTTCGTACCGTCTGGTAAGTTCAGCGAGAAGCATGCGGATGGTTGCACCCCCAGAAAATTCCATGGCAACCTGGTTATCCATAACTTCGCGAAATGTGGCAAATGCCTTCACGTTCACCTTCACGACATTCTCTCTCCTGCTCGTATCTGATATTCATCCTTACCGCAGACATTACAGGTTGGGATCCGCTCTATCCTGAGCCGATCTGATTTTTGTCTGATGCCATCCCAGAGCCATAAACAATCACTAACCGGGATACCTGCGCCGGTTGCCAGTTTTATTGCTTCAGTAACCTGGACGCACCCGATAATGCCGGTTGTAACACCGATGAGGGGAGTCTCCCGAACCGGTGGGGGGTTGGGGACAATGCAGCGGAGGCAGGGAGACTTTTTGGGAAGGATGGAGCAGACCTGGCCATAGAATCCTTCAACAGCACCATGGATAAACGGTACCCCGCATTTCCATGCTGTATCAGCCAGCAGGAACCGTGCCGGATAATTGTCAAGCCCATCAATGACCACATCAATACCTCGGATCAGGTCCCTGGCCATTGGGGTACCGATTGCAGCTGTAACCGGTTCAACATCGATCAATGAATTCATGGCATGGAGAGCTTTTGCAGCGGTGTCCGCCTTCGGTCTGCCGATATCAGCCTCCCGGTACAATACCTGGCGGTTCAGGTTTGTCTCATCGATGCAATCAGGGTCGATGATTCGGATGGTACCGAATCCTGCCATGGCTGCAAAGAGGGCAGCGGTACTACCAAGTCCGCCTGCTCCGGCAATGAGCAGCCGGGTGCTCCCGATCTTCTCCTGCCCCTCTTCCCCGACAACGGCAATCTGCCGCCTATACCGCTCCTTTTGTTCTGTGTTTAGCATGACGATGATTATTGTAAAGCCTTGTTATGCAAGACCCAGTTCTTTTTGTTTCTCCTTCGTCGGTGTCCCTTCCTTATCCCAGCCCCGCAGGGTGTAATATTCATCGAGCATCTCGTCCCGTCTCCACACCTGCCCTTTGGGTGCGCCTTCCTTCAGGGGCTCATTCAGGAGTCGTGCCGGCAGTGTGTCGTCTTTGCGCCCGAACCCGCGTCTGATGTTGTAGAGTTTCTGGAGGTTCCAGATCCGTTCACCGACCTTCAGAAGTTCAGCAGTGTCGATCTTCATTCCCGTGGTTGCGGAGAGGAGATCTGCATAATCCTCAGCACCCAGTGCAAACGAGGTAAACAGGCACATGCCCGATGCATCGATGGCCGCGGTCAGGTCCTGGAAGGTCTTGACCCACTGCGGCTTTCCCTTGGTTACATACGGGTCGAGTTTCTCCGGCGCCCCGAGCACTTCGGGAGAGATCATGTACCCGTACACATGGTCACCTCCACGGACCGATGTGGCAGTAGCGAGGCCGTATCCCTGGATTCCCCGGGGATCGTAGGCTGGCAGTTCCTGCTTCTTGGAACTCATCGACAGTTCGGGATGCCCGTATTTTGTGGCAAACCGGAAGGAGCCCTCGGCAAGTTCATTGCCAATGTCTTCACGTTTCGCGATCTGCTCCACCAGCTTCAGCATTCCTTGCGCGTCACCGAACCGGATCGGGTGCTTGACATACCCTTTCTCCGCCATCTCCATCAGGCAGGCAATGGTGGCAGGAGCCGAGATTGCGTCGAGCCCGTACTCGTTACAGATGTTATTCGCCCGGACAACTGTTTTAAGATCATCAATCCCGCAGTCCGGTCCGAATGCCCAGTCGGGTTCGTACTCCGGGCCTTCCCCGGACTCGCCATCAAATTCGTGAACACGGCCGCACTGCACGATGCAGGCGTAACATCCCTTGGGTTTCTTGAGGATGGTTTTTGCTATTGTTTCACCGGAGACATTCTCCGCGTTTTGGAAGTGGCCACTCTGGAAGTTGCGGGTCGGCAGGACGTAATTCTCATTGATGATGTTGATGAGTACTGCCGTACCGTAGTTGTGCAGCGCTTTTTCGATCCCGTTCTCCTCGATCTTTTTCCGCACCCGGTCTTTGACTATATTGAGGCGCTCTTCATCCGCTGCCTTGATGGGCAGGTCTCCCCGTGCGGCAATTGCTTTTAAGTTCTTTGAACCCATGACCGCACCGACACCCCCGCGCCCGGCAGCCCGCGCCTTTTCATTGATGATACAGGCAAAGAGTACGAGTTTTTCTCCTGCTGGCCCTATGCAGGCAACGCGGACACTTTTATCATCCAGTTC
>Ga0105106_10002870_pt1 | contig 12370 bp, 11 predicted proteins | sample PPLLaktember2015_5_FD_79109 | JGI IMG/M metagenome (GOLD analysis project Ga0105106, IMG submission 79109) | Freshwater sediment microbial communities from Prairie Pothole Lake near Jamestown, North Dakota, USA - PPLs Lake P8 Core (1) Depth... | ecosystem: Environmental > Aquatic > Freshwater >...
TAAGTAATGCCGTTGAAGTTGCTCCCCTCACAATTTCCTCCTTAAGAAAGCTTTGAATAAAGTACGCTATCAAGAAAGTAGTTTATTCTAAAACCGTCAAGGGGAAAACGCAAGAAGAAAAGATAATTTATTGAGTGTTTTCCTTCTGAATCTCTAACGGAACAGGGCCAAACCTGTTCGGACCGGGGGTCCCGGGGATAAAGCCGTTTTGAATCATGGACCATACAGGGCCGGCAATGGGGATGAGATTTATCAATAACCATAAAGCAGATTTATCCTGATCGTGCCACCGCTTGGCCTGAATAGCCAGGCTTGGCCATAAGATCCATAGCATGAACATTAACTGCGGCGTGGTTAATTCATAAAGGTTACTCGAAATCTCAGTGAATGAGCTTAATAAAATTGCCCCAAGAAAAACAATAAGATTAAAAATCCAGTATTGCTTTCTGTTTATCCGTCCCTTATATGAGAAGAGAAACCATACAGCGCTCATTCCGTTGTTCTTTTTAACAGTAGTATCCTGATCCATTTTATATCCTTCCGGGTTATCTAAAATTATAACTTATGAGAGTTATTAAATCCAATAAACTCTATCCCATCCTCTGAATTAGAGATGAGAGAAAAGTTGTTTTTGTATGAAATGCACGTAGAAAGTCTAAGAATAAATTATACTATGCATATGAACAGGAACCTGAAAATATTTGTATCAACCGGAGTTCCTTTCGGCATATTCATGGCAATATTGTTTTCATTGTGTTACGGGATCAATGTCGGTCTTTCAAGCGGGCTTATTGCCGGTTTAATCTTCGGGTTTTTTATGTTTATCATATTAGGCTTTCTTCACAGCCGGGCAGTGGAGAAAATTGCAGGTGAAAAAACCGAGGAGTCAATGGGTACTTATCAGGAGCGGAATATAAAGCTGCAACTCCCCTATGACCGGACCTTTGACCTTTGCATTAAATCTCTGGACCTGATCAGCAGATGCAGAGTTCAGGAGGAAGCCCGCTCCCATGGTAAAATCATAGCAAGATCGTCTGTTAACTGGAAGGCATGGGGAGACACGATCTCTTTTGACATAACCGGGATAAGCGATGAAAAAACTGCTGTAACTGTATCGAGCAGACCGACTTCATGGTCAACACTCGTAGATTATGGCAAAAACCTGGAGAATGTGAAAATAATAATTTCTTTTTTAGAAAAATCAAAGTAAAACAGCATAAAGACTGATATCAGCTTTCAGCGCTGGGTCGTCTCTCTCGCTATCTTTTCTTTGTTTTCCGGATTTTTTCCTCCACCTCTTGTGCTCCCTCAGTGTAGAACTTGTTCTCGTCAGGGGCGAGTTCATGCAAAAGGCGTAAGAACTCGCCGGCATGGACTATCTCCTCATCAGCGATTTCTTTGAGGACCTCTATCGCCAGTTTGTTGTCGGTAGACTCGGCAAGTTGCATGTACAACTGAACTGCCTCGTATTCCGCAGCCACCATAAAGCGTATAGCGCGGACCAGTTCTGATTTTGTCAGTTTCCTTTCATTCGCGACCCCTGAAAAGGGCGAACTAAATTCTGGCATGTGATTCCTCCTTCCAGTTCATCTGCCTGACAGATGTATACTGTTGCATATATTATTTAATATCCTGCTGTACAGTTTTTCCTGTGGCAATCTCCATTTATCAAATCTTATCACATTACGTGAGGAAAACAAGTCCCTGTCAGAACTAAAATGTACATTTATTTTAAAAATCTCCCCTGCCCCACTTTATTGATTGCCTCTGCTTAATATATAGTATATGTTGTGAAATTTAATGAACTTAATATTCCTGAAAAGGTCCTTGAGGGAATAAAGGCCGCAGGGTATCATGATTGCACCACGGTCCAGGCACAGACCCTGCCCGAGGCCCTGCGCGGCAAGGACATTGCGGCCCAGTCCCAGACAGGCACCGGCAAGACCGCTGCCTTCCTTATCGCTGTATTCTCGCGCATGCTCATTTTGCCTCATCCCGGACGCAGCCATTCGCCACGTGCCCTTATCATCGCACCGACGCGGGAACTCGTGATCCAGATAATCGCTGAGGCAAAACTGCTGGGCGGTCCTGCCGGCTTCAGTATTGTCCCTGCGTTCGGCGGTATTGACTATCATAAGCAGCGCGAAGAGATCGCAAAGGGAGTTGACGTGCTTGTAGGCACACCGGGACGGCTGATCGATTATCTAAAGCAGAAAGTCTACAGCCTGAGAAAGACCCAGTTCCTGGTGATCGACGAGGCGGACCGCCTTTTTGACATGGGCTTCATCAGTGACCTGCGGTTCCTGCTCAGAAGGATGTCCCCATACGACAAACGGCAGTCTATGCTCTTTTCAGCGACACTGTCCAACCGTGTGCTTGAACTATGTTATGAACACATGAATATGCCGGTGCATTTCTCAGTTACGCCAAAGACGGTAACGGTAGAAAAAACAGAACAGGAGATCTATCATGTAGGTAAGTCCGAAAAGATCGGACTGCTGCTCGGAATTCTTAAAAAGGAACCTGCCGGCCGGTATCTTATCTTTTGCAACACCAAGGCCGTGGTCGAACGCCTTGAGATCCTTCTTAACGCAAATGGGTTCGCAACAGCCTCAATTACCGGAGACCTTGACCAGAGGAGGCGCATGAAGGTGCTTTCCCAGTTCAAGGACGGCACGTTACCGATACTTGTAGCAACGGATGTTGCAAGCCGGGGGCTCCATATCGATGGGGTAACGCACGTGATCAACTACGACCTGCCCCAGGATCCGGAGGACTATGTACACAGGATAGGCAGGACTGCACGGGCAGGAGCCGGCGGCATGGCGATAAGCCTTGCCTGCGAAGAATACATTCATTCCCTTTCTGATATCGAAGAATTTATCAGACAGAAAATTCCGGTCATGCCGCTGACCGATGAAATGATCGTCAGCAATTATCGCAGGAGGTCACGGCACACACAGAAGGATAATGCCGGACCACAGAGAAGAGAATCCCGACAATTCCCCCGCGGAAAAAGACGCGTCTGAACGGGACATTTATGTTGAAAACCAAAAGAAAGTTCAAAAGATTTGACCTGCCGCTCGGGTTAAAATTCAAGCCTACTTACGGAGCCAAAGACTATTTCACCGGGATCGCAACAAACCTTTCCTCAGCAGGGCTTGGACTGACTGCAGATGATTTCAAATTTATAATGTATGAATACCTCGAACTGATCATCAGGCTTCCCGGTGGTGAAGGCCATGTTTCTCTATTCGGTGATATCTTGTGGAAAAAACAGAACGGTAAGAGATGTTCTGCAGGGATCAAATTCAGGATGAAAGATAAAGTCATGCAGGAAAATGCATTAAAAAATATATTTTCATATACAAGTATCCCTGCGCAGGATATATACAGCAATGACCCGGATTTTCATAGGGATACGCAAAAGATTCTTTTTAAACCTTTAAGACTGCCGGATAAACTGGGTTTTATAAAACAATATAATGAGGACCGCAGCAAGTGTAAAATTACATTCAGACTGTTGCGGGAGACAGCAAAGAATTCACAAACTGTAACTATTGTGGGTGATTTTAATAACTGGGAGATTTCCAAATCTCCTATGACCCGTCTTCAGAACGGCGACTTTGTCATAACACTCGACCTGGACTGCGGAAGAAGTTACAGATTCAGGTATCTCATTGATAGTCATCACTGGGAAAACGATCTGTATGCCGACAGGTTCGTTAAAAATGATCACGGCTCCAAGGACTCTGTGGTGTTTGTGTAAGACAAGATGGTCAATACCTGATCTCCGTAAGATTATAAGACAATGTTTAATTTGATCGCCGCATGAAAAATAAAAAGACCCGATATGACCTGAGAATAAAAAGCATTCCATTCTTTGCCTGTCTGACAGATGATGAATGGGAACAAGTCAGGCATGCATTTGTCGAAAAACTTATTTCTAAAAATACGATAATCCTCGGTGAACAGGATACTCAGGAATACATGTACATTGTCCTCTCAGGCAGGGTCAAAGTACTGCATTCCGGTTCTGATGGTACAGAGAATATCCTTGCGATCCACAGTGCAGGAGATTTCTTTGGAGAAATGGCGCTCCTCGACGGTAAGACTGCCCCGGCCACCTTAATGGCAATGGAAAATACCCGGGTCGCATTACTGGCAAAAAAGGATTTTGAAATACATTTTCTAAACAAGACAAAGGTCATTCAGGAACTCATTGCGGTTCTCTGCTCACGTCTTAGAAGCGCCTGGGTGACAACCAAACTCCTGAGTCTGCCCAGGGCTGAAGACAGGATCAGAGCTGCCCTGAAGCTTCTATTCTCAAATCACGGGACAAAAGACAAGCGCGGAATGATTATTTCATGTAAGCTCACTCATCAGGATATTGCTGATTATGCGTCAGTATCACGTGAAACCGTAACCCGCTTTCTCAGCAAAGCCGTCAAAAAAGGCGAGATAGAGATCCTTGATGACAAATATCTTCTCCTTAAACATCAATTTTAAAAAACCCTCTTTTTTGTGACAGCCGTCACACCACTGCCTGTTTCAAGATATTAGAATAATATAGTACTGGTATAATAATATGGAGATACGTATATCGAAAGCACACATCATAAGATACATGGTATTGCCATATGCAAAAAATGCTTCAATTATATCCCTTCTGATCATTGCTTCTCTGTTGCTGCCGGCATTGTGCCTGTCTATCCCTGCATCGCCGGACAAATATCTTCTGATCCAGAGCGACAGCAGTTCTTTTGAAGCAAAACAATGGGGAGACGAACGCTCACATGGATGGGAAACATCTGACAGTTACACCGTTATTTATGAAGAAAAAGAAAGAAACTGGCATTACGCCGAATCAGACAGCGATGGCAGGCTGCGTTCCACCGGAAAAGCTGTTGGCAGGGACCGCGTTCCGGGAGGACATGCAAAAAGAATTCGCCCGACCAACATGAATCCTGTGTCACAGTCACCTGCTTATATTTCATCCGTCATTCCAATTTCTTCCCGGGCAGATATAGCGTCTTTTACTGCTCCGACCGGGACATATAATATTCCTGTTTTTTTGATAAACTTTAATGACACATCAACTGCTTTCTCTCCTTCTGACTTTACAACTCTTCTTTTTGGCACCGGCAATTGGAGCATGAAGGACTTCTACGAAGAAGCCTCCTACGGGGTATTCACGGTCTCACCAGGACCCAATGGTATATCCGGCTGGTATAATGCAATTAATCCTCATAATTATTATGGTCAAAACGGCAGTTGGGGCATCGATAAATATCCTGGAACACTCGTCAGAGAGGTGATCGCTGCGGCAGACCTTGCCGGCTTTGACTTCGCTCCATATGACATGGACGGCGACTGTTATGCTGATGTTGTTGATGTAATACATCAGGGTACTGGAGAAGAGATCGGTATGAATTCCAATGATATATGGTCGCACAGCTGGGACCTTAATTCCGCTTATTATTATGGATGCAGTAACGGCAGAGAGTATACTACCCGGTCAGTCTGTTCAAAGGGGGGTTTTATCAAGGTCAACAAATACGTCATACAGCCTGAGAAATATTATTCGTCCATATCCACAATTGGAGTTTTCGCACATGAATATGGACATGCCCTCGGTCTTCCGGACCTGTACGATACGGATTACAGTTCAAGAGGTGTCGGCAAATGGTCCCTGATGGCTTATGGCGCATGGAACTATGCTGTTAATCCCGGCGATCGTCCAGCACAATTTGATGCATGGAGCAAATATAAACTCGGCTGGGTTGAGGTTATTCCCGTTATAGGGATGATGTTGAATCAGGAGATCCAGCCGGTTGCTGAATCAGGAACTGTCTTTCAGATACTTGAAGGCAGTCCTTCATCAGGAGGGGAATATTTCCTGCTTGAAAACAGACAGCGGACAGGCTTTGACACTCAATTGCCGGGGACAGGACTTCTTATCTGGCACATTGACGAGCAAAAAACATCCAATGATAACGAATGCTATCCCGGCATGGCAGGCATAAGCTGCTCAAATACACATTACCAGGTCTCATTAGTACAGTCAGACAATTATTATGCGCTGGAGCGAAGCCTGAACAGTGGCGACGCGGGAGACCCCTACCCCGGGTCTTACAATAAAACTGTTTTTGACGCCGGATCAGCGCCTAACAGCAACCTCTTTAGCGGTTCAGCAAGTAATGTCAGTGTATCCGGCATTACCACTTCCGGAACATCTGTTTTTGCAAACCTTACATCGTCCGCAATAATCACACTGGGAGACCTTAGTCAAACCTATGATGGGACCTCAAAATCCGTTACCGCCACAACAGTGCCTGGCCTGAGCGTCAACATTACTTACAACGGCAGTGCCATCCCTCCCACTGAAGCAGGCACCTACTCAGTTATTGCTGCGATCAGTGCCCCCGGTTATCAGACTGCATCAGGCACACTCGTTATAGCCCGCAGGGCCCTTAACGTTACAGTAAGCGGGATAAGCAAGGTTTACGACAGAAAATCCACCGCCGCCGTTTCCTTCAGCGATAACCGTGTTGCAGGTGATACCTTAACAATCAGCGGCACCGCGTCTTTTTCAGATAAGAACGTCGGTACCGCTAAAACGGTCAGTGTAACAGGTATCTCAATCAGCGGGATTAACTCTGATAACTACTCTCTGACATCTACAACTGCAAGTACAACCGCCGACATTACCGCCAAACCTCTGACTGTATCAGCCATAGGTAAGAAAAAGGTGTACGACGGAACAACCACCGCCACCGTTATCTTCAGCAATAACCGTGTTGCAGCAGACACCTTAACAGTCAGCGGCACTGCGTCCTTTGCAGACAAGAACGTCGGTACCGGTAAAACGGTCAGTGTCACAGATATCTCAATCAGCGGGGTTGACGCGGGTAACTACATCCTGACAGATACAATAGCAAGTACAACCGCCAGCATTACCGGCAGACGACTAACCGTCACCGCCACTGGCATAGATAAGGTATACGATGGAACAACCACCGCCGCCGTTACCTTCAGCGATAACCGTGTAACAGATGACACCTTAACGGTCAGCGGCACCGCGTTTTTTATCAATAAAAAAATCGGCACCGGCAAAAAAGTCAGAGTAAGAGGTATTTCAATCAGCGGTGTTGATGCAGGCAACTACATCATAAAGAAGACTAAAGCACACACCTTTGCAAACATCACAAGAATATAGTTCCGGTAGTAATCAGCAAAAGTCAGCATAATTGCGTGATCAATAATTAAGATGAGTACACATATTTATCTCTACGTTTGCCCGCCGTATATTTTCTGATAGATTATAATCAGAATATCCTTTTTCAACAAGGTCATAAACATCTCCCTGCAAAGTTCAACTCGTTAATTTAATCTTATGCAGAGCTTCATATATAATGATTGAAACAATAGAGAACGGAAATACAGGTGACTGAACAAAATAACACTATAAATCTCACTACAGGAAGTACATGGACGAACATATGGTACATGTCGTGGCCCATGCTTATTGTCATGTTCTTAAATTTCCTCGTCGGCCTTACCGACATATACGTTGCCGGTTTCCTCGGGCCTGAGATACAGGCTGTTGTAGGTTTTGTCAGCCAGCTTTATTTTTTCATCATTATTGTGGCAAATGCCATCAGCATCGGGACCGTTGCGATTGTTTCAAGGGTGGTCGGGGCCGGCAATTTCGAGGACGCCCTCTCTACAGCAAGACAATCTCTTATCTTCGGACTTGCATGTGCGATAGCTCTTATGGCTGTCTGTCTGTTCTTTCAGGACCAGATCATATCACTTGCCGGTTTTTCAGGAGATACGCGTCAAATTGCATTAAACTTCTTTGTGATCTTTGCTTTTGCGCTTGCGCCGAATTATATTGTGATAATTTCAAACGCTATCTTCAGGGCCGGAGGCGAGGTTAAGCTGACACTGCTCGCAATGTTCTTTATCAGCTTAATAAACATTGCTTTGAATTTTCTCCTGGTCTTCGGGCTTTTTTCATTTCAGGGCCTTGGATACAGGGGCATCGCCATCTCAACCGCTTCCGCTATGTCCGCAGGAACTGTCATCAGCTTTATACTGTTTCAAAGGAGCATGTGGAAAAATATCTTTTCCGGTCCATGGCATCTGTCTCATGAACTTATCAGAAAGATCTTTATTTTGAGCTGGCCTGCCGCCCTTATACAAATATCGTGGAATGCCGGCAATATTTTTCTCTACAATATCCTGAGCCGGCTTCATGAAGGTAGCATCACTGCAATGGCTGCGCTCACAAACGGTCTGAGAATAGAAGCGGTCATATATCTGCCTGCATTCGCGCTCCATATGGCTGCATCTGTGCTTACCGGACAGAACCTTGGCGCCGGTGAACCGGGAAGAGCGGAGAAGATAGGATGGAAGATATCACTTTCAGGGGTAGCTTTTGTCAGTCTTATGGCGCTGCCGGTATTTATATGGGCCGGCGCCATTTCATCGCCTGTGGCAAAAGACCAGAAGGTACTGGTCGAAACAATCCGTTATATCAGAATAACAATGATGTCCGAGCCGTTTATGGCGCTCAGCGTTATTCTTGGTGGTTGTCTCATGGGTGCAGGGGATACAAAAGGGGCCATGCTTGTAATTGTGAGCTCACTCTGGATAGTCCGCCTGCCGCTTGCATATCTTCTCGCGGTTGTTTACGGGCAAGGTGCTCCGGGTGTATGGATAGCCATGGTAATATCGATGCTCTGTCAGGGCATCGCCATGACTGTCCGCTTTAGAAAAGGACGATGGAAGGACATAGTTCCATAGAGCAGAAGAGTAAAAGTTAAAAAGCGCGAAAGAACGTAAGCGCGGAAGTTGAAAGAGCTGAAGAAAAAAGAACGATTCAAACTTATTTATTTTTCTGGTAGTATTTACCATGTCACATTCAAACGGTTCCATAAAAGCTATAATGTATGCACTGGGGGCTAATCTTGGCATCTCTTTGGCAAAGGGATTAGCTGCATGGTACACCGGGTCAGGGGCAATGCTTGCAGAAACAGTACATTCCTTTGCTGACAGCGCTAATCAACTCCTGCTTCTGTTGGGCCTCAAGCGCGCAAAGCTTCCGGCCTCGGATAAGCACCCTCTCGGGCGTGGCAAGGCCATTTATTTCTGGTCTTTTATCGTAGCGCTTATGCTGTTCAGCATGGGCGGCATTTTCTCTATTTACGAAGGGGTGCATAAACTTATGCATCCGGAAATGCCCCAATCTCCCTGGATAGCTGTAGGTGTGCTGACTGTGTCGATCCTGCTGGAAATCGTGTCTTTAAAGGGGGCCCTTTCTGAGGTAAGGAAAATTCAGGGCAAACGCTCCTTTCTTAAATGGTTCAGACAGAGCCGACAAAGTGAACTCATAGTGGTGGCTGCTGAAGATATTGCCGCCCTTTTAGGCTTGTCTCTGGCCCTCGCAGCTGTGCTCGCAACCATTATCGCAGGCAATCCTCTCTTCGACGCCCTGGGTACGATCGCAATCGGCGCCGTTTTAATCCTGGTAGCGGTTATAGTGGGCTATGAAGTAAAGAGTCTGCTCATTGGTGAAAGCGCTGATCCCGAAACTGTTACAGAAATGAGTAATTTCCTTTCAGCTCAGCCCGAGATCGCAGAGGTTTACAAGCTTATCACGCTCCAACTCGGCACGGAACTTATGGTATCGGTAAAGGCCAGGATGCAGGAGATGAATGCTGCGTTATCTCTTATCGAGGATATAAACCGGATTGAAACTGCATTAAAGACAAAGTTCCCGCAGATACGATGGGTATTTTTTGAGCCGGACGTACGCGATTAAATAAAACAATCATAGAGGTAAAACTGTGAACAACCATGTTTCTGAGGCAGCGGAACAATTCGGACCACGGGGCAGGATCATTGATATTCGTGAATATGGAAATGGTAATATCAATATCACCTTTTTGGTGACCGTTAATAACGGAAAAGAAACGAAATTTATCCTGCAGCGCATCAATACGCAAGTGTTTCATCACCCTGAACTTGTTATGTTTAATATGCGCATCTCAACAGAGCATATGCGCAGGCGTCTCCAGTCTGCCCCCCTGATTACCGGCCGTCGATGGGAAGTTCCGCGCGTACTGTCTACACAGGAAGGCCGGGACCTCTGGCTTGATCCTGATGGATCGTTCTGGCGCGCTATCAGTTTTATAGACCGCTCACAGTTTTTTGACACCATTAAAAATACCACGCATGCCGGAGAGTCCGGCTATGCGCTCGGCATGTTCCATAACCTCCTCAGCGATCTGCCTCCTGACTGCCTTTCAGATACCCTGAAAGGATTCCACATCACCCCTCTCTATTTTGAGCATTATAATGAAATTCTGGCAAAACAAGGTCCTGGTAAATCTCCGGAAATTGATCATTGCCGGCAATTTATAAGGGAGAGAAGCGTCTTTGTGAATGTACTTGAGAATGCCAAAGCGCAAGGCAAACTGCGCCTGCGCACAATTCATGGAGACCCAAAGGTCAACAACATCATGATTGAAATTATTACAGGTCAGGCAATTTCCATTGTTGATCTCGACACTGTCAAGCCGGGACTGGTCCATTATGATATCGGCGACTGCCTTCGCTCGGGCTGCAATCCCATGGGAGAGGAAACCGAACAGCCTGAGAAGGTCTACTTCGACCTCGATATCTGCCGTGCCATACTTCAGGGGTATCTCTCTATCGCAAGTGAATTCCTGAGCATAAATGACTTCGAATATTTGTACGATTCAATTCGTCTGTTAGCTTTCGAACTGGGACTGAGATTTTTTACAGACTATCTGGAAGGAAATGTCTACTTCAGGACCAGGCACCCGGAACATAATATTATCAGGGCGCTTGTCCAGTTCAAACTCACCGAAAGCATTGAATCACAGGAAAAGGCTATTCGCAGTATTATAAAAGGTCTCAGATGAACGGCAAAGTTTTTTCTCTTACGCCATTTCCATCAGACTGCGTCCTTCACGATTTAATGATTTCCGGCGGCGTCGAAAGGCATTCAAATATGCTAAACATCAGTTTATTGCTTACCGGCCCTCTGGCAGAACTTGTTATTCCTTCGGCTGCAGACTTACCGGCCCGTAAAAATGCCTTATGGGAAGAAACGTGTTTTGAGCTCTTCCTTGGTTTACAAAATTCTGAGCAGTACTGGGAATTCAACCTCTCACCCGCCGGCCACTGGAATGTCTATCTCTTCAAAACATACCGGCAAGGTATGTGTGAGGAACCTTCTTTTACATCCCTGCCTTTCAGCGTCCATAAACAACCGGAAGCTTTACAGCTTTTTCTGAAATTCGATCTGGATAAAATCATTAAAGCAGATCAACTGTTGAAAATTGGCATAAGCGCTGTTATTAAATTATTAAACGGCAGGACATCCTATTGGGCCTTGACCCACCCCGGCCCGCGACCAGATTTCCATCTTAAAGGCAGTTTCATTGTCGAACTGTGAAACAACCCCAAAACAAAGGTTTCTTCAGGCCTGTCTCCCTTGACTCTTTTTTTTAGAAATCGTATATACTCTATAAGCCCGGTATTCGAAAAAGTTATCGACTATGATTTAAATCATAGTTTTTATTTATACTATATTATTAAATACAGATAGGATGCTGACACTGTTGTTAAAGGTTATTTCCTACCTAAGCTAAGAGCCCAAAACTTTAACTTCAGCCATGTCCCCTCATTGTCAGCATCCTTTTTATTTTTTTACACGATGTTATAAAGAGGGTTCATTCGATATTTGTTCTTCCAGTAAGTGAGAACAAAGGATTCCGTTTATGGCAGATCATAAGACAAGAGAACAGCTCATCGTGGAAAAAGAAAAAATGCGTCAAAAGCTCCATGAACTCGAGGCATGCAGATATGAATTCATAAGTATCCAGGAGAGATACAACAGGCTTATCGAGTCAGCCCCTGATGCCCTGGTGTTTGTGAACAGTGAGGGAAAAATAGTACTCGTCAATGCACAACTCGAAAAGATGTTCGGATATTCAGAACAGGAGCTTATCGGAAAGGACCTTGAAATCCTGATCCCTGAACGATTTCGAAAAAAACACCATAATAACGTTTCAGACTATTTTTCTAACCCCCGCGTTCGCCCCATGGGGACAAGCCTCGAGATCACCGCTCTCAGGAAAGAAGGTACTGAATTCCCAGCTGACATCAGTCTGAGCCCTCTTCAGACCGACGAGGGGCTTCTCGCAACAGGTGCCATCAGGGATATTACGGAACGTAAAAGAGCAGAGCATCAAATTGAGCGGAACTATCACATTCAAAAGGCTATAAGTGCAGTACTGAAGGTCTCCCTGCAGCCGGTCTCGCTTGAGGAACA
>Ga0105106_10002872_pt1 | contig 12366 bp, 11 predicted proteins | sample PPLLaktember2015_5_FD_79109 | JGI IMG/M metagenome (GOLD analysis project Ga0105106, IMG submission 79109) | Freshwater sediment microbial communities from Prairie Pothole Lake near Jamestown, North Dakota, USA - PPLs Lake P8 Core (1) Depth... | ecosystem: Environmental > Aquatic > Freshwater >...
AGCATGTCGACGGCCCGCGAATAATCGGGCTTCGCCGTGCCTTCCATGATGCCCTTGATCTCCTTGAACTGGCGACGCACCTCGATCACGACCGAAGAGGCCGCGCGGCCGACGGCCTCCATCGCCATTGCGCCGAAGAGATAAGACACCAGGCCGCCGATGAACAGGCCGATGATGACGGCGAGGTCGGACAGGCTGAAAACCTCGAGCTTGCCGGCGATCTCCAAGCGGATAGTACGGATAAAAGGGCATTCTGTTGACGCCGAGTGCAGCGCCGGACGGTGCACGGGGATGCGCCGGCGAAAACGCGGGTGCTGCACGTACCCTGGCGGATCGACGAACAGTGGAGCACGCAGGCGCTCCGCCCGCTCGCCATGGCCTCGCGACCCTGCGATGGATGGACGCAGCCACGCAGCCGCCGCCCGCCGTCGCGTCGGTGGAGGCGTTCGCATGTCTGATAGTGAAGTGGAAAGCCCCCTATTCCCACTCGATCGTCGCCGGCGGCTTGCCGGAGACGTCGTAGACGACGCGCGAAACGCCCCTGACCTCGTTGACGATGCGCCGGGCGACGTGATCGAGGAACTCGTACGGCAGGCGCGACCATTGCGCCGTCATGAAATCCACGGTCTCGACCGCACGAAGCGCAATGACCCAGTCGTAGCGCCGGCCGTCACCCATCACCGCGACTGAGCGGACGGGCAGGAAGATCGCCATCGCCTGGCTCACGCGGTCGTAGAGATCGTGCGTTCGAAGCTCTTCGATGTAGATGGCATCGGCCCGGCGCAGCAGGTCCGCCGCTTCGCGGCTCACGCGGCCCAGGATCCGCACGCCGAGACCGGGCCCCGGAAACGGATGGCGGAACACCATCTTGCGTGGCAGGCCGAGCTCGAGGCCGATGCGCCGGACCTCGTCCTTGAATAGCTCCCGCAACGGCTCAAGCAAGGCCAGGTGCATGCGTTCCGGCAGCCCGCCGACGTTGTGATGCGACTTGATGACATGGGCCTTGCCGGTCTTCGCCCCTGCTGACTCGATCACGTCGGGATAGATCGTGCCCTGGGCGAGCCAGCGGATGTTCTCGAGACGCTTCGCTTCCTCCTCGAACACCTCGATGAAGAGCCGCCCGATGATCTTGCGCTTTCCCTCCGGGTCTTCCTCTTCCGCGAGCGCAGCAAAGAAGCGGTCCGCGGCGTCGACCCGGATCACCCGGATGCCAAGGTGCATCGCGAAGGTTTCCATGACCTGATCGCCCTCCCCCTGGCGAAGGAGACCGTGATCCACGAACACGCAGACGAGCTGGTCGCCGATCGCACGATGGAGGAGCGCCGCGACGACAGAGGAGTCGACGCCGCCGGACAGCGCCAACAGCACGCGGTCCTTGCCGACCTGTTCGCGCACGCGCGAGATCGCGTCGGCAACGATGTTGCCCGCGTCCCAGAGCGCATCGCATCCGCAGATCTCGCGGACGAATCGTTCGAGGATCGCGGCACCTGAGCGCGTATGGGTCACTTCCGGATGAAACTGCACGCCATAGAACCGCGCGCTGTCGTTCGCCATCGCGGCAAGCGGCGCACTCGCTGTCGATGCGATCGCAGTGAATCCTGGAGGCAGCGATTCGACCCGGTCCCCATGGCTCATCCATACGTCGAGGAGTCCCGCTTCCCCGCCGCCTTCGTCGGCAATTCCGTCGAGCAGCCGCGAAGACGCAATCCGCCGCACTTTTGCGTAGCCGAATTCGCGATGCGTGGACGGCGCGACCCGCCCGCCGAGCTGCGCCGCCATCGTCTGCATGCCGTAGCAGATGCCGAGGACGGGAACGCCGAGCTTGAAAACCGCGTCCGGTGCGCGCGGCGGCGCCCTGTCCGTGACCGACTCCGGCCCGCCGGACAGGATGATTCCGCGGGCGCCAAATTGTAGGACGGCGGCGTCGCCGGCGTCCCACGGCAGGATTTCGCAATAGACGCCGATCTCGCGCACCCGCCGCGCGATGAGCTGTGTGTACTGGGCGCCGAAGTCGAGGATCAGGATCCGGTGGGCATGGATGTCGGCGGCCGCCGCCTGCATGCGGGCTGCCATCATCCGATCCGGTAGTTCGGCGCTTCTTTGGTGATGCTCACGTCGTGGACGTGGCTCTCGCGCACGCCGGCACCCGTGATGCGGACGAAAACGGGGCGTGTGCGCATCTGCTCGATGTCGGCGCTGCCCGTATAACCCATCGCGGCGCGGATTCCGCCCGCGAGCTGATGCAGGATCGTCACGAGGCTTCCTTTATAAGGAACCCTGCCCTCCACACCCTCCGGCACCAGCTTTTCGAGTTCCTCCACCGTGTCCTGGAAGTACCGGTCGCTCGAACCGTGGCGCTGCGACATCGCGCCGAGCGAGCCCATGCCACGATACGACTTGTAGGACGCACCCTGGTAGAGCTCGACTTCGCCCGGCGATTCCTCCGTGCCCGCAAAGAGTCCGCCGATCATGACGGAGTGTGCACCGGCCGCAATCGCCTTGGCGACATCCCCCGAGTAGCGGATGCCGCCATCGGAAATGAGTGGCACATCGCTCTTCGCGAGCGCCTCGGCGACCGTCGCAACCGCGGTGATCTGCGGCACCCCGACGCCGGCGATCACGCGCGTCGTGCAGATGGAGCCGGGCCCGATGCCGACCTTGACGGCATCGACACCCGCATCGACGAGCGCTTTCGCGCCGTCCGTGGTCACGATGTTGCCGGCAATCACCTGAAGCTGCGGATGCGCCTTCTTGATGCGGCTCACCATCGCGATCACGCCCTTTGAATGCCCGTGCGACGTGTCGACGATGACGAGGTCGACCGCCGCATCGACTAGCGCGGCGACGCGCTCGAGCGTATCCGGCGCGGTGCCGACTGCAGCGCCGACGCGCAGCCGACTGTGCTCGTCCTTGCAGGCGCGCGGGAAGTCGCGGGCCTTCTGGATGTCCCGCACGGTGATCATGCCCCGCAGGCGCCCGCCCTCGTCGACCACCAGCACCTTCTCGATGCGATGACGGTGAAGGAGCTGCAGGACTTCTTCCCGCGGCGTGTTCTCGCGCACCGTCACGAGCTTGTCCCTCGGCGTCATGACCTTTGACACCGGCAGGTCGAGCTGTTCCTGGAAGCGGATGTCGCGGTGGGTGACGATGCCGACCACCTGGTTGCCGTCGGCCGTGACCGGGAGGCCCGATATGCCCTTGGCCCGCGTGAGCGCGATGACTTCACGGATCGTTGCGTCGGGCCGGATCGTGATCGGGTCCTTGATGACGCCGCTCTCGTGCTTCTTGACCCGGCCGACTTCGCGCGCCTGGTCGGCTGCCAGCATGTTCTTGTGGATGATGCCGATCCCGCCTTCCTGTGCAATCGTGATCGCGAGCCGCGCCTCCGTGACCGTATCCATGGCCGCGGAAACGAAGGGCAGGTTGAGGCGGATACTGCGGGTCAGGCGCGTCGACAGGTCGACCTCGCGCGGGAGCACCTCCGAGTACGACGGGACGAGCAGGACGTCGTCGAAGGTGAGTGCTTCCTGGACGATTCGCATAACCGGCGTTCCCGGGGCGGTCCGAATGAAGCGGCGCATTGTACGACGCCACCCCGCCGGTTGTAAGTGGCGCAAGCGGGAAAGTGTCGCTTAGCATGGCCGCATGGCTGAGATCTCCACCGAGGCCGGGCGCGGGAGCGATGCGCTGCGTGACATTTATACGGTCGGCCGGCTGAACCGCGAGGCCCGTGGACTCCTGGAGGCCGGTTTCCCGTCGCTCTGGATCACGGGCGAGCTCTCAAACCTTTCGCGCCCCGCATCCGGCCACTGGTACTTCACGCTGAAAGATGAAGATGCCCAGGTGCGTTGCGCGATGTTCCGCCCGCGGAACCTCGCCGTGCGCTTCGCGCCGCGTGACGGCATGCAGGTGCTGCTGCGGGCCCGCGTGGGGCTCTACGAGGCGCGAGGCGAATTTCAGCTCGTGGCCGACTACCTCGAAGAGGCGGGCGAAGGCGAGCTGCGGCGGCGCTTCGAGGCGCTCAAGCTGAAGCTCGCCTCGGAAGGCCTGTTCGATGCATCCCGCAAGCGCGCCCCGCCCCGCTTCCCGCGCCGCATCGGCATCGTGACTTCGACGACCGGCGCTGCGCTCCGCGACGTGTTGCAGGTCCTGAAGCGCCGCTGCCGCGGCATCCCGGTGCTGATCTACCCGGTGCCTGTCCAGGGTGCCGGAGCGGCCCGCGAGATCGCCTCGCAGCTTGCACTGGCAGACCGTCGCTCGGAAGTCGACGTCCTCCTGCTCGTTCGCGGCGGCGGATCGCTGGAGGATCTCTGGGCCTTCAATGAGGAGGCGCTCGCGCGCGCCCTGGCGGCCGTCGAGTTGCCTGTCATCTCCGGCATCGGCCACGAGATCGACTTCACGATCGCGGACTTCGTGGCCGACCTGCGCGCGCCGACGCCGTCCGCGGCTGCCGAACTCGCAGTCCCGGATGCCGGCGCCTGGATCGAATCGCTCAATGTGACGATGCGGCGGCTCGCGGCCGCCGTCACGCGCTCGCTCAGGGAACGGCAGCATGCCGTTCTGCGCTCCGCACGTCGCCTGACCGCACTGCACCCCGCGCAGGCGATCGCCCAGCGCGCACAGCGACTCGATGAGCTGCAGTTGCGCGCCCTGGCCGCAGCCCGGCGCGCGACGATCGGGCGCAACCAGCACCTCTTACGTCTGCGGGCAGAACTCGAGATTCATTCGCCGGCTTCGCGGGTCGCGGCCCTGCTGCAGCGCGTGGCCCATGCGCGCGCGCGCCTCGCGCCGGCACTCAGGCACGCCATGGCGGTTTCAGCGGGGCGCCTGCAGTCCGCCGTACGCGGCCTGCAGGCGACGAGCCCGCTCGCGACCCTCGGGCGCGGCTATTCGATCGTGACGCTCGCGGCGACCGGCGCCGTCGTGACGGATGCGGCCCAGTCACCGGCCGGGACGGAGATCGAGGCGCGACTTGCGCGCGGACGTCTCCGCGCCCGCGTCACGGGCACCACGAAATAAGTCAGCGCTGCTCGCGCCGCGTGGTTCGCTGGCGCGTGCGCCGCTGCCGCGGCGTCAGCTTGTCTCGGCGGCCGGCGAATGGATTGTCTTCGCTCTTGAAATCGACACGCACCGGCGTGCCTTTCAGCTTGAAGGCTTCACGGTAACAATTCACGAGGAAACGACGGTAATCCTCGGGCGTGCGTTCGGCCTGGGCGCCGTGGACCACGATCACCGGCGGATTGCGCCCGCCCTGGTGCGCATAGCGCAGGCGAATGCGCCTGCCGCGCACGAGCGGCGGCTGATGCTGGCGGATCGCGGCTTCCAGAATGCGCGTCAGTTCCGGCGTCGGCATCTCGCGCATTGCGGCGGCATGGGCGGCGCGGACCGCATTCATCAGCTCGCCGACGCCGCTGCCGTGCAGTGCCGAGATGAAATGCACGGGCGCGAAATCGAGGAAACGCAGGCGATCGGCAAGCTGCGTCCGGATCTCGTCCCGCTGGCCCGGCGCGACGTGGTCCCACTTGTTGACGGCGATCGCGAGCGCCCGGCCACGCTCGGCTACGAGGCCAAAGAGCGTGGCGTCCTGTTCGGCCACCGTATCGCGCGCATCGACGACCCCGATCACGACATGTGCATCGTCGATGGCCTGTAGCGTCTTGATTACACTCCATTTCTCGACGCCCTCGTCGACCTTCGAACGGCGCCGGACGCCCGCAGTGTCGATGAGGACGTAGGCCTGGCCGTCGCGCTCGAAAGGAACCGCGACAGCGTCGCGCGTCGTGCCCGGCTCGTCGAAGGTGATCAACCTTTCTTCGCCGAGCAGTCGATTGATCAGTGTCGACTTTCCGACATTCGGCCGGCCCACCACGCACACGCGGATGGCGCGACCGGAGTCCGCGGCGACCTCAGGCCCTGACGGCGCGAGTCCCGCCAGCGCGACTTCCATCAAGTCGTCGATTCCCTGCCGATGGGCGGCCGAGATCGCCTGCGGCTCGCCGAACCCGAATCCATGGAATTCGGCGATCGCCACCGCGGCGTCGCGGCCCTCGCACTTGTTGACCGCGACCGTCACCGGCTTGCCGCTCCTGCGCAAGACGTCGGCGACGAAGCGGTCCGAGGCGTCGAGCCCGCCCTGGCCGTCGACCAGGAAGACGATGCGGTCAGCCTCTTCGATCGCCCGGCGCGTCTGCTGGGCCATCAGCTCCTGCACGCCCCTCGGCACTTCGACGAGTCCGCCGGTATCGACGACGATGAAGCGATGCGGCTCGCTCCGGCCATAGCCGTACTTGCGGTCGCGCGTGACGCCCGGGATGTCGGCGACGAGCGCGTCGCGCGTTCCGGTCAGCGCATTGAAGAGCGTCGATTTGCCGACATTCGGCCGGCCGACGAGGGCGACGACTGGGAGCATGGCATGCGCTAGCCGCGGGGTTTCGCGCGCCAGGCCTGGACTTCGCCGGAGTCCGTCTGAACCAGCAGGAGGTCCCCGACTGCAATCGGCGCATTGCTGACGCGGCTCTTGCCCGCCCTGCCGCGCGCGAGCAGTTGACCGCTCGCCGCATCGAGCCAATGCAGGTAACCGTCGAAATCCGCCACGACGAGCGCGTTGCCGGACAGCGCGGGCGCGGTCACCGAACGGCGCAACAGGCCGTCCTGGGTCCAGACGGGCGTGCCGTCACGGCGCCGCAGTGCGACGACCGAACTGTCGGCGGTCGTGACGTAAAGCGTTTCATCATCCGTCGCGAGGCCGCGATTGCTCGACAATTCCCGCCCCCACCAGATCTGGCCGGAGTCGAGTGCAAGCATCGCGATGCGTCCCTGATAGCCGACGACGAACACGTCGGTGCCGCTGACGCGCACGGACGAGTCGATGTCAACGAGGCGCTCGATCTCGGTTTTTCCGTGCGCGGGAGCGACCGTCGTGATCCACAACAGCTCGCCGGACGTGAGCGACAGCGCGACGACCTTTCCGTTGTCGAGGCCGGCGAGCACCATGTCGCCGCTGACGACCGGCGCCCCGTTGCCGCGCAAGGAAAGCCTCGGAACCGGTTGTTCATAGGACCAGGCTTCCGAGCCATTCGCCACGCGCAGTCCCCGCAGGCGCCCGTCGACCGTCCGCACGACGACCAGGCCTCCCGCGACCGCGGGCGCGGTCAGCACCTCGCCACCGGTCGAAACCTGCCAGCGCTTGGCTCCGGTCCCGGAGTCGAGCGCGACGAGCTGTCCGTCGGAGCTGCCGACGACGACGAGTCCTTCGCCCACGGCGGGCCCGCCGGCAAGCTCGAGACCGGTGTCCACGCGCCAGACATCGCGCCCGTTCGCGAGCTCGAGCGACTGGACGTCGCCACCATGTCCCGCGACAAAAACCCTCTCGCCCTCGACCGCAGGCCGCAGGCCGAGGCGCAGCACGTCGTCCCCGCCCTTCGTGCCCTTGCTCCAGATCCGGTCGATGCCGACGAGCGGATCGAAATCGACGAGTTCCGCGGGCGGTTCGACTTCCTTGTCCTTGCTGCAGGCTGCCGCGAGGATCGCCAGCACCGCAAATACCGCCATCCGCTTCATAGCCATGCCTTACTCCGCCGCCTGCGCCGCGCTCAGTTCGTCGATCTTCAGTTGCAGAAGTTCCGCATCGAGCTGTCCGGCACCCTCCGGGATTGCCGCCGCAGCAACCTGTGCCTTGCGCCAGGCGTCGAGCGCAGCCGTCTGGTCCCCCTTCGCCAGCTGCACGTCGCCCTCGAGTTCCAGGACACGCGGCTCGGCAGAAGGTTGCTCGATCGCATCGAGCGTCGCGAGTGCGTCGTCATAGCGGCCCTGGGCAAGCTGGACGCGCGCAAGCCGCAGCCGTGCGACGAGGCGCAGCTCCGGATCCCTCGAATTCCCCGCGATCGTCGCGAGGCGCGTCTCGGCGCCCGCGAAATTGCCGGAATCCACGTCGAGCCGGGCGAGTACGAGCGTCGCCTGGTCGGCATATGGCGTGTCCGCATATTCGCCGGTGACTTCGCCCGCGATGCGCAGCACCTCATCGCGCTTGTTGCTTCCGATCGCATCCAGCATCGCCGCGAAGCGCTGCCCCGCCTCGAGTGAACGCGAGGCCTGGCGCGATTCCCACCAGCGATAACCGTAGTAACCGCCCAGCGTCAATGCGACGCCGGCAACCAGCCAGATCCAGTTCTCGCGCAGCCAGTTCCGCAGCTGTTCGGCCTGTTCGCGTTCGGAAAGAAATTCATCGACCATCGTCGCTCCCCATCTTCGCTCCCGGACGCAGTTCGCCGACCAGCCGCCCCGGCAATTCGCTGAACGCCCATTCAACCTGCGCGGCTTCCTTGCGCAGCCACTTGACCGCCGCGACACTCTTCGCCGCTTCGTCGTCACCGATGATGAGCGCAAGCACCGCGCCGCTCCTGTCGGCGCGCTTCAGCTGCGCCTTGAAGCTGCCGCCTTCCATGTTGACCATCACGCCGGCGCCCGGCACGGCATCGCGCAGGCGCTCGGCGAGCGAGAGGCCGGCGCGTTCCGCGGCCTCGCCGGACAGGACCATGTAAACGGCCGGAAAATCGTCCGGCGCCTGCAGGCCGGAGGCCTGCATCAGGCTCACGATCCGCTCGATGCCGAGGGCCCAGCCGATCGCCGGCGTCGGCTCTCCGCCCAGCAGTTCGACCAGACCATCATAGCGGCCGCCCGAACAGACGGCATCCTGTGAACCGAGCGCGCCCGTGCGCCACTCGAAAACGGTGCGTGAGTAATAGTCGAGGCCGCGCACCAGCCTCGGGTCCAGTTCAAAGCCAATTCCACAGCCGGCGAGCAGTTCCAGCAACCGGTCGAAATGCAGCCGCGATTCGGGATCGAGGTGGTCGACGAGCCGCGGTGCGCCGGCGATCACCTCGCCCATCGCCGGGTTCTTCGAATCAAGGATCCTGAGCGGATTGGTCTCGAGGCGACGCAGGCTGTCCGCGTCGAGGTCCGCGCGGCGGCCCCCGAGGTACTCGACGAGGCGCGCGCGGTAGTTCCTGCGTGACTCCGGCGTGCCGAGCGAATTCACGGAGAGTCGAACGTCGGAGATATCGAGCTTGCGCCAGAGGCGCGCCGACAAGAGGATCACTTCGACGTCGATATCCGGTCCCAGATAGCCGAGAGCTTCACAGTCGATCTGGTGGAACTGCCGGTAGCGCCCCTGCTGCGGGCGCTCGTGCCGGAACATCGGGCCGACGGTCCACAGGCGCTGCTTCTGGTTGTGCAACAGCCCGTGCTCGATCGCGGCCCGCACGAGCCCCGCAGTTGCCTCCGGGCGCAGGCTCAGCCGGTCGCCGCCGCGGTCGTCGAAGCTGTACATCTCCTTCTCGACGATGTCCGTATGCTCGCCGATCGAGCGCTGGAAGAGCTCCGCATGCTCGACGAGCGGCACCCGCATTTCGCGATAGCCGTAGTCGGCGAACAGCTCCCGCGCCGCGCGTTCGATGCGTTGCCAATAGGGCAGCTGGTCCGCGAGCAGGTCGTTCATTCCGCGGACGGACTGGAGTTTCCTGGTCATGCTTCAGGCCCGGGACATCCACCACCAGACGGCAGCAGCGATTCCGATTGCGAGCGCCGCGGCCGCGACCGGCCAGAACCAGCGGCCGCGGGCCGGCGGCGCCGGGCGCCGCTCCAGTGCCGGAAGGAAGGTTGGCTCGGGTACTTCAGCCGGATCACAGGCAGCCATGACTTCCTTTTCGGAAGCGCCGACCAGTGCCGCGTAATTGCGAAGGTGCCCGCGCGCGAAAACCGGCGCGCCGAGGAGCGCAAGCCGGTCCTGTTCCATTGCGAGAACAAGCGCCGCGTTGAGCCGGAGCCGGTCCGCGACCTCCTCGATCGAAAGTCCGCGCGCTTCGCGAGCGGCACGCAGCCGCGCACCCGGCGAGCTGCCGGCGGGCCGCGCGTTCATCCGCGATTCCGGCGTTCCAGTTCTGCGAGCGCGCGCGCCTGCTCCGAATTCGGGAATTCCTTGCGGAGCCGCGTGCTGAACACTTCTGCGGCGACCGCATCCTTGAGCCCCTGCTCGATATTGTGGCCCAGAAGGAGCATGTCGGGAGTCGCCGGCGCGATGGCCAGGAAACGCTCGACGAATGCGCGCGCCTGCAGGTCGTTGCCGCGCTCATGCAGCACGCCCGCGAGTTGCGCATAGGTCTCGGGGTAATCCACCTGCGACGTAAGCGCCTTGCGCAGGTACTGTTCCGCGCGCTCGAGGTTGCCGGCGCTGCGCGCGCAGACGCCTGCATTCGTGTACGCGACGTAGGGCGTCCGGTAGATCTGGTTCTGGGCGGCCTTGAGGAACATCTCTTCGCCCTTGTCATGTTCCTTGTTGCGGCACAGGAAAGCCCCGAGCGCATTCTGGGCTTCGGGACTGTTGGCGTCGGTCCGAACCGCCTGGCGGAAATGCTTCTCCGCGCGCTTCATGTCGCGCAGGCGTTCATAGACGAGGCCGGCAGCCAGCTGGACGTTGACGTCCTTGGGATTCTGCGCAAGCGCTTTCTCAATTTTTTCCTGTGCGACCTGCAGCTGCTCGCGCTTCAGGTATTCCATCGCCAGCCGCGCATTTATCTTGCCGGCCTCGAGGATCGGATCGGGCGCTGGCGCCTGTGTCTGCGCCTGGGCTGTCACCGCCACGACGATGGCGAGAGCTAATGCGGCGACCCGGGAAATCATGCGCGCACCGCAAGGCTGAACCGCTTGCTCCCGAGCCTGACCTGGGTCCGGTCGAGCACCTGCCCGCGCAGCTGGCCGCAGGCTGCATCGATGTCGTCGCCACGCGTTCGCCGAATCGTCGCCATGAGGCCTCCCTGCACCAGCTGGTCGCGGAACCGGCGGATGGTTTCCGCCGGCGAGCGACGATACTTCGTGCCCGGAAAAGTGTTGAAAGGTATGAGATTGACCTTTGCATCATGACCGCGCAGCAGCGCGACAAGTTCCCGCGCGTGTTCCGGCCGGTCGTTGACGCCGTCGAGCATCGTATACTCGAAAGTCACGCTGCGACCGTTCTGGCGCTCGAGGTAATGCCAGCAGGCCTCGAGCAGCCCGGCAATCGGGTGTTTGCGGTTGATCGGCACCAGTTCGTTCCGCAGCCGATCGTTCGGCGCATGCAGCGAAACCGCGAGCGCGACATTGCAGTCTTCGGCGAGCCGGTAGATTTGGGGGACGAGACCCGAGGTGGAGAGCGTCACGCGGCGGCGCGAGAGGTCGTACCCGAGGTCATCCATCATGAGTTGCATCGCCGGCAGCACGTTCCGGTAATTCGCGAGCGGCTCGCCCATGCCCATCAACACGACATTCGTGACGATGCGCTCGCCGGCCGGGTCGTATCCGAGCTCCCGGTTGGCGAGCCAGACCTGGCCGATGATCTCCGCTGCCGTCAGGTTGCGATTGAATCCCTGCTGGCCCGTCGCGCAGAAGGAACAGTCGAGCGCGCAGCCGATCTGGCTCGAGATGCAGAGCGTGCCCCGGCCGGGCTCCGGAATGAATACGGTCTCGATCACCTGTTCCGCGGCGTTGACTCCGGGCATTCGAAGCAGCCACTTGCGCGTGCCGTCCGCGGCCACACGGGCGCTCACGATCTCCGGAACGCTGACACAGGCGACGCGCTCGAGCGTCGCACGAAAATCTCTGGCGAGGTCGGTCATGCACTCGAATCGCGATTCGCCGCGGCGATAGATCCATTTCAGCAGCTGGCGGGCGCGGAACGGCTTGGCGCTGTGCAGGCCGACGAATGCCTCGAGCTCGGCACGCGCCAAACCGAGCAGGTTCGTGCGTTCCTGGGGGGCGGGATTCATCGCGTCGCGGTTCTCAGCGCGTGCGCGCGCACAGCGCGGTTTCGGCGAAGAAGTAGGCGATTTCGCGCGCAGCATTCTCCGCGCTGTCGGACCCGTGCACGACGTTTTCCTCGATGCTCGTCGCGAGGTCCGCCCGGATCGTGCCGGCGGCGGCTTTCTTCGGGTCGGTCGCGCCCATGATCTCGCGGTTCATGGCGACGGCCGACTCTCCTTCCAGCACCTGCACCATGACGGGACCGGAGGACATGTACGCGCACAGGTCGCGGAAGAACGGCCGTTCGCGGTGTACGGCATAGAATCCCTCGGCCTGGGACTGCGTCAGGTGGAGCATTTGCGCGCCGACGATGCGAAGTCCCGCCTTCTCGAAGCGGCGATAGACGTCGCCGATCAGGTTGCGGGCCACGCCGTCGGGCTTGACGATGGACAGGGTGCGTTCGAGAGCCATGCAATCCTCAGCCTTGCTGAGCGAAGAAATCAGCCGCGCATTCTAGCCCCTGCCATGGTCCCGCGGCAATCGCAACGAGCACGGAAGTGCCCGGATTGAAAGGAAAAATCAGACGCTGAAGCT
>Ga0105106_10002873_pt1 | contig 12358 bp, 9 predicted proteins | sample PPLLaktember2015_5_FD_79109 | JGI IMG/M metagenome (GOLD analysis project Ga0105106, IMG submission 79109) | Freshwater sediment microbial communities from Prairie Pothole Lake near Jamestown, North Dakota, USA - PPLs Lake P8 Core (1) Depth... | ecosystem: Environmental > Aquatic > Freshwater >...
CCGCCGAGCTTGTCACAACGCTGTTCACTCAATCCCCCTTTGAAAGGAGACTCGATAATACCCCAGAGCATTCCCTCATGCTCCTTTGGGGCACCCCAAAACATGAAAAGGCCCACGGAAGCTTGTTTTCAACTTGCGACTTTGAACCTGAAACTTGAAACTTATCGCAGCATGCAACGCATCAGCGGACGAAAGCCTGGCGTCCGGCGTAAGAGGCGTTTGCGCCCAATTCTTCCTCGATGCGCATGAGCTGGTTGTATTTCTCCACCCGCTCACCGCGGCAGGGAGCTCCGGTCTTGAGGTGACCGGTGGCCATTGCCACGGTGAAATCGGCGATGAAGCTGTCCACCGTCTCGCCCGAGCGATGCGAGACCATCGCGCCCCAACCGGCCTTGCGAGCCATTTCTATGGCTGCGATCGTCTCTGTCAGGGACCCGATCTGGTTGAGCTTGATCAATACAGCGTTGGCGGATTTCTCGGCGATGCCGCGTGCAATGCGCTCGACGTTGGTGACGAACAAGTCGTCTCCCACCAGCTCGATCTGGCTGCCCAGGGTCTGGTTGAGCAGCTTCCAGCCGTCCCAGTCATCCTCCGCCAGGCCGTCTTCGAGGACCACAATGGGGTACTTCTTCACCCAGTCCGCCCACAGTTCAACCAACTCAGCCGAGGTGATCTTCCGGCCTTCGGTTCGCAAGTTGTACAACCCATCCTCGTAAAAACCACTGGTCGCCGGGTCGAGGGCTATCACGATGTGCTCCCCTGGTTTGTAGCCGGCCTTCTCGATGGCTCTCAGGATTATCTCCACGGCTTCCGCGTTGGTCTTCAACGCCGGGGCGAAACCGCCCTCGTCGCCCACGCCCGTTGCATACCCGCTCTCCTTCAAAACCCCCTTCAGCGCATGGTAGACCTCGCTTCCCCAGCGCACCGCCTCGCGAAAGGTGGGTGCACCGACCGGGGCGATCATGAACTCCTGAAAATCGGTACCCTGCCAGTTGGCGTGGACGCCCCCGTTCAAGATGTTGAACATGGGCACCGGAAGGACCTTGGCGGCCACTCCGCCGAGGTACCTGTAGAGCGGCAGGCCAGCCCATTCAGCCGCGGCCCGAGCGACCGCCAGACTGACCCCCAGGATTGCATTGGCCCCCAGCCTGGTCTTGTTGGGTGTGCCGTCCAGGGCGATCATGGCGCTGTCCACGGCCCCCTGGTCCAGGGCGTCCAGGCCGACGATCGCCTCGGCAATTTCGTTGTTGACATGCTCGACGGCTTTCAGGGCTCCCTTTCCACCATACCGGGCCTTGTCTCCGTCGCGCAGCTCCAATGCTTCATGCACTCCCGTGGATGCACCGGATGGGACCGCAGCCCGTCCAAAGGCGCCGTCCTCCAGGACTACTTCCACTTCAACCGTCGGGTTGCCTCGCGAATCCAGGATCTCTCTGGCTACAGTTCTGACGATCTCTCCCATGATTCAATCCCTCCATTTCCCTGCATCTGAAGTCCAATAACCGTCTTTAGGAACAATGTTGAGGATTGCCTCAACAACACGACTCTTCGCATGGGTCGAACCTCCTTTTGCCGGCCACTCATTTTTGCTGCTTGACCCACCACGGAGCGCCGGTCCTGGACAGAGCCGTCCCTCATGCCCCTTTGGGACACCCTATACGATGAAAAGGCCCACGGCCGGGACAGTTTTCGCTCGAAACCCGAAACCGGGCTGGTGCTCGTCGGCGAGGTCATCTTTGTGGTCTGCTTCTCAGTACTGGCAAAAGATACAGGCTCTGATCGAAGCCCCCTTACAGGGGGAGATCATTGAAGAGCTGCCGGAGCATGGCCGCACTCCCCATCAATTCTTCGTCCTCAGCGGCGGAGAGATCGGGGCGGAACTCTCCCAGGATTCCGCCGGCTCCCACCAGGCGCGGGAGCGAAAGGCACGTTCCCTTGAATTCGGCCACATCTTCCGTGAGACCCGAGACCGTGAGAATGCGCCGCTCGTCATCCCGAATGGACTGGACAATGTGGGCCAGGCCGGCGCCGATCCCGAAATAGGTGGCTCCTTTGCCTTCGATGATCCGGTAGGCCGCATGGCGCACGCCGTCACTGATCCCGGCCACGACTTCCTCGGTGAGATGCTGCCCCCTTTGCTGCGCAAAATCGGCTATGGGCATGCCGCCCACCTTGACGCTCGACCAGGTCAGCACTTCGGAATCTCCGTGCTCGCCCAAAACATACGCGTGGATCGAGCTCGGGGAGACGCCCAGGTGCTCCCCCAGGAGCGCCCTGAAACGGGCCGTATCCAAAATGGTGCCGCTCCCGATGACTCTTTCCGAGGGCAGCCCCGAAAGCTTCACCGTCACGTGCGTCATGATGTCCACCGGGTTGGATGCCACGAGCAGGATGGGCTCCTTCGTGTACCGGAGCACCTGCCCGACCACTCCAGAGAATACCGCCGCATTGCGCTCGAGCAGCTGCAGCCGCGTCTCCCCCGGGCGCTGGCCCACCCCGCAGCAGAGGATCACCACGTCGGCATCCTCAAGCAGGGAGTAATCCCCGGCGACGACGCGCACCGCCCGCGCAAAGGGCGTCGCGTGCAGGATGTCCTCAGCGTGAGCCTGGGCCGCCCTGGCGTTCAGGTCGATGAGCACCAGCTCGTTCACCAGCCCCCTCAGCACGAGGGTGTAGGCGGCCGTGCTGCCCACAAATCCGCATCCCACGATTCCCGCTTTCATGGATCATCCTTTCCTGGCTCAACGCTCCAGCACCACGATGGATCTGGCCTGCACCGGGACCTCGAGGCGGGAAAGGGGATGACCTTTTCCCGTCTCCGCAATGTCGTCGGGGCTCGAAAGGCCGGTGTCCGCGACACGTCGCCACTCGCCCGCCCGGCCTTCCTGGACCGTGAAAACCACGTCCTCCCAGTGGGCGTTGATCATCACGTAGAGGTCTGAGTCTCCGAGCTTCGAGCCAGTGAGAAGGTAGGCCAGGGACCGCGATTCGGAAGAGAGGTCCACTGCCCCCGTCGGTCCGTACCACCGGACATCCTCGCGCCAGTAGCGGCCCCGCCCGATGGACGGGTGGGCTTTCCGGAATGCGATCATGCCCTTGAAGAACCGGAACATCTCCCGGTTGCGCTCCAGAAGATCCCAGTCCAGCCGGGTGATTTCGTTGTCCTGGTTGTAAGGGTTGTTGTTCCCCTGCTGGGTGTTCATGAACTCGTCGCCGGCGCAGAACATGGGGGTGCCGTTGGCGAGCATGAGCAGGGAGAAGAAGTTCTTGATCTGCCGCCTCCGAAGGGCCCTGACCTCCCAGGGGGCCCCCGAATCGCCTTCCCAGCCGCAGTTCCAGCTCAGGTTGACGTTGGTCCCGTCCGTGTTGTCGTGACCGTTGGCTTCGTTGTGCTTCTCGTTGTACGCCGCCAGGTCGTAAAGGCAGAAACCGTCGTGGGCGGTGATGAAGTTCACGCTCTGGTAGGGGCGGTAAACCTCCACCGGCCCCTCGGGAAAAAGGTCGTCGCTGCCGTAGAGGCGCTGCATCAGGGCACCGACCTTACCCGGGTCACCCTTCACGAAGGAGCGGACGTCATCCCGGAACTTGCCGTTCCACTGGCGCCACATGATACCGGGGAAGCTCCGGCCGAGCAGGTAGCTGCCGATGTCCCAGGCCTCGGCGACGAGTCTCACGTCCCGCAGGTAGCCGAGGAGAGCGATTTCAGCGACGAGCGGCGGATCCAGGGTATTGACGGAGCCGTCGAGGGAGCGTGTGAAGATCGAGGCCAGGTCGAACCGGAAGCCGTCCACGTGCATGTTCACGGCCCAGTGCTGAAGGCTGGAGAGGATGAGCGCCCGGACATTGGGGTGCGCGCAGTTCATGGTGTTCCCGCAGCCGGTGTCGTTCAGGTATTCCCCTGTTTCCCGCCGCACGATGTAGTAGCATCTGTTGTCGATGCCGCGATAGCTGGTGGTCGGACCGTCGTCGCCGGATTCGCTGGTGTGGTTGTAAACCACGTCGAGCCACACCTCGATGCCGGCATCGTGAAAGGCCTTCACCATGGCGCGGAATTCCTCGCAGGGATCGCCCGAGGCGTAGGCGTGGTGGGGTGAAAAGAAGTTGAGGCTCATGTAGCCCCAGTAGCTCCCCTCCTGGGGATCGAACTGGTGCACGGGAAGGAGCTCCACCACCGTGATTCCGAGGTCCTGGAGGTACGGGATCTTCTCCGTGAGCCCGGCAAAGGTTCCCCGTTTTTCCGGACTCACGCCCGAGTTGGCCCTGGCCGTAAAGCCCTTCACGTGGAGCTCGTAGACGATGCAGTCGTGGGTGTGGCGGGGTCGCGGGGCGGTATCCGCATCGAACGGCTTCAGGCCTTTGGAAAGTCTCCCGAGCGGCGCCATGCCATCGGTGGGACCGGGCTTTGAGGCCGAAGACCGGCTGTACCCCGGCGGGAAGCAGACGGAAGGAGCGAAGGGATCCAGGAGCACCTTCTCGGCATCGAACCGGTGGCCGCCAACGGGATCGTGAGGCCCGTCGATCCGGTACCCGTAGAGCGTCGCTCCGCCGAGATCCCCCTCCGGCACGCGGCAGTGCCAGATCAGGCTGCTTTTGTTGAGCACGGGGTCCAAAGCATGGCGGTGAACCGGCCTGGCTGGATCGCGCTCGCTGTAAAGCAGCAGCGTGACGCTGGTGGCGTGGCGTGAAAACAGGGCAAAGTTGTAGGCGCGCTCCGATTCCACCCACGTCGCCCCCAGGGGCCACGGCCGTCCCTCGGCTCTCGCCCATTCATCCGTTGCACGCGGCTGTTCCATGGCCTAATCCTCACGATGTCTCGTGCCCGGTCAGGGCAGTTTGCGGCCGGGACGCAACCCGGCCCTACCATCTGACGCACCAGGCCTGGACGGCCCACCCCATCAATCCAGAGTTACCGGGACGGGCTTGACCTTCCAGATGTCACGGCAATACTCGCGAATGGCCCGGTCCGATGAGAATTTGCCCATGCGGGCGGTGTTGAGGATCGACATGCGGGTCCAGCGCTCGGGGTCGCGGTAGGCCGCGTCCACCTGTCTCTGGGCCTCCAAGTAGGGTCCGAAGTCGGCAAACAGCATGAAGGTGTCGTGGAACAGGAGCGAATCCACCACGGGCCTGAAGAGCTCCGGGTCGCCATTGGAAAAATGGCCCGAGCTGATCCGCTCAACGACCTCCTGGAGCTCCGCATTGGTGCGGTAAACCTCCAGCGGGTGGTATCCGTTCCTGTGGAGCGAGGCGACCTCCTCAGCCGTGAGGCCGAACAGGAAAAAGTTCTCGGCTCCCACCTCCTCCCGGATTTCCACGTTGGCGCCGTCCAGGGTGCCGATGGTCAGGGCGCCGTTCATGGAGAATTTCATGTTCCCGGTCCCGGAAGCCTCCTTGCCCGCCGTGGAGATCTGTTCCGACAGGTCGCACGCCGGGTAGATGAGCTTGGCGTTCTTGACGTTGAAGTCGGGGAAAAAGACCACCTTCAGCCTCCCGGCCACGTCGGGATCATGGTTGACCACGTCGCCCACGCAATTGACGAGCTTGATGATCCGCTTGGCCATGAAATACCCTGGGGCGGCTTTCCCGCCAAAGATGAAAGTCCTCGGGCACAAGTCGATGGAGGGGTCCTTCTTGATGCGATTGTAGAGCGCGATGATGTGGAGCACGTTCAGGTGCTGGCGCTTGTACTCGTGGATCCGCTTCACCTGGATGTCGAACAGGGAAGACGGGTCGACCTCGATGCCGGTGCGCTCGAGGATGAGGCGTGCGAGATTCTGCTTGTTCGCAAGCTTCACCCGGTGCCACTCTTCGCGGAATGATGCATCGTCCGCGAACTTCTCCAACTGCCGGAGATCCTCCGGCTTGACGACCCAGGCGTCGCCGATCTTTCCGTTGATGAGTTGGCTCAGGCCGGGATTGCTCAGCACCATGAAACGGCGGGGTGTGACCCCGTTGGTCTTGTTGCTGAATTTCTCGGGCATCATCTCGTAGAAGTCGCGCAGCACGGTTTCCTTGAGGAGCCTGCTGTGGAGCTCCGCCACGCCGTTGATGGCGTGGCTCCCCACGCAGGCCAGGTGGGCCATGCGCACGTAGCGCTCACCGTGCTCGTCGATGAGGGACATCCTGGCCGGCCGCTCGCCTTCTCCCGGGAAACGTGTCCTGACTTCATCCAGGAAACGCCGGTTGAGCTCGAAGATGATCTCCATGTGCCGGGGGAAAAGGCCGGCGAAGAGGTCGATGGGCCATTTCTCGAGTGCCTCCGGAAGGAGCGTGTGGTTGGTGTATGCGAAGGCGCTTCGGGTGATCTCCCAGGCGGGCTCCCAATCCATGCCGTTTTCATCGATGAGCAGCCGCATGAGCTCGGCAACCCCGATGGCTGGGTGCGTGTCGTTGAGCTGGATGACAAAGTGCTCGGCGAAATGCTTCAGCTCGCCGCCGAATATCCTGTGGATGCGCAGCATGTCCTGAAGGGAGCAGGAAACGAAGAAATACTGCTGCTCGAGGCGCAGCTGCTTGCCCTGGAGGGGCTCATCATTGGGGTAGAGCACCTTGGTGATGTTTTCGGAGGCGACTTTTTGTTCCACGGCCCCGTAGTAATCGCCCACATTGAAGTCTTCGAGCTCGAAGGACTCCACCGCCTCGGCCTTCCAGAGCCGCAGCAGGTTGCAGGTGTTGACGCGGTATCCCAGGATGGGGGTGTCGTATGCCACGCCCTTAACGATTCGGTGGGGAAGCCAGCGCACGCGGTAGCGGCCGTGCTCGTCTTCGTAAGGCTCGGTGCGGCCGCCGAAACCGACCTGGAAGGTGATCTCCGGCCGGGCCAGCTCCCAGGGGTTGCCGTTATGGAGCCACTCGTCGGTGCGCTCCACCTGCCAGCCATCCCGGATCTCCTGGTCGAAAATCCCGAATTCGTAGCGGATGCCGTACCCCATGGCGCGGATTTCCAGCGTCGCGAGGGAATCCAGGTAGCACGCCGCCAGCCGGCCCAGCCCGCCATTGCCGAGCCCGGGCTCGTCCTCCTGGTCGAAGATGGCCTGGATGTCGAAGCCTTCCACGTCGCAGGTCTTGCGGAATTCGTCGTAAATGCCCAGGCTGATCAGGTTGTTCTCGAGATGAGGCCCCAGCAGGAATTCCGCGGAGAGATAACTGACGATCCTGAGCCCCGCACGCCCCATCTGCTCGACACTCTTGATCCACCGGTGCAGCAGCTGATCCCGCACCGTGTAGGCGAGGGCCATGTAAAGGTCGTTCTTCGTGGCGCCCCTGGGAAACCGTCCCTGGGTGTAAAAGAGATGCTCACGGAAATTGCGCCTCAGCCCTTCGAGGCTCAGTTCCGAACGACCGCCGGGGCAGACGTCCGCCGCTGACTCCTTGTCTTTTGGATTGCTCACCATCTCGCAGCTCCCTTGGCTCTTGCTCGCTCCGCAGCGCCGGCGGCGCTATTTCGCGGCGAAAAGGCTGGTTCCTGTTCCCCGGAGGGCCGCGACCGCAGCCTTCACACGTTCGGCCATGGCCGCCTCCGCCAGGGTCAGGTAGGACCTCGGGTCGTATCTCTTCTTGTTCCCCACTTCACCGTCCACTTTGAGCACGCCGTCATAGTTTTTGAACATGTGGTCAGCGATGGCCCGGGTGAAGGCGTATTGAGTGTCCGTGTCGATGTTCATCTTGACGACGCCGTAGTCGATGGCCTCGTGAATCTCCTCCAGGAGGGAGCCGGAGCCGCCATGGAAGACCAGGTCGAACCGGGCCTCCCGGCCGTATTCCTTTTCCACGGCGTCCTGGCCGTCCTTGAGAATGGAGGGTTTGAGCTTGACGTGCCCGGGCTTGTAGACCCCGTGGACGTTGCCGAAGGTGGCGGCCAGGAGAAACCGCGCGCCCTTGACGGCCCCGAGGCGCCGGGCGACTTCCAGCATGTCCTCGGGGGTGGTGTAGAGCTTCTCGGCGGGAGCCCCCTCCGCTTTGATGCCATCCTCCTCGCCGCCGACCACGCCGGCCTCGACCTCCAGGATCAGCTCGCTCCGGTGGCAGCGCTCCAGGAGCGGCACCGCGATGTCCAGGTTTTCCTTCAAAGGCAGCGCACTGCCGTCGAACATGTGGCTGTTGAAGAGGTTGGGGAGCCCGGCCTTGCGACGCCGCTCCGTTTCCGCCACCAGGGGAACCAGGAAGGTGTCCAGCACCTGGGCCTGGCAATGGTCCGTGTGGAGGGCCACGTTGACGTCGTACCGGGCGGCAACTCTGTGGACGTGCTCGGCAAGGGATATGGCCCCGAGCACCATGTCCTTCACCGAGGACCCGGACGCAAACGCCGCTCCTCCCGTCGAAACCTGGACGATTCCGTCGCTCCGGCTCTCGGCCAGCCCTTTCAAGACGGCGTTGGCAGTGGTGAGTGAGCTGACGTTGATGGCCGGGTAAGCGAAGCGGTTTTCCCGGGCTCTGTCGAGCATCCTGCAATAGGTCTTGTGATCGGCTACGGGCATAAGGCCTCCTGTTATCTCTGGACAGTGGGGAGAACTATACTGGTTAAGGATGATTTCATCCATTCTCGCACAACACCCGGACGAACGTAAATGACCTCCTGTTCTCAGCATTTCTCTGCGCCTCTGCGTCTCTGCGCGAGTCAAAGAAAAGGAAGACTTCACCCTGAGCGGGTATAGAAGCTCAAGCCCGTTCTTAACCCATGCTTCCTGCAACGGATCGTCAGTGGCCGAAATCCACCCCCAGGCCGTCCATGGCCGCCAGTCGTGAGATCAGGTCCTCGACGCGGGAACTGTAGCCCCATTCATTGTCATACCAGGAGATCACCTTGACCAGCGTTCCATCCATGATCAGGGTGAGGGCCGGGTCGAAGATGCTCGAGTGACTGTTTCCAATGATGTCGCTGGAGACGATGGGGTCTTCCTGGTACTGGAGGATGTCCTTGAGATCCCCCTCGGCCGCCTTCCGAACCGCTGCGTTCACCTCCTCTTTGGTCACAGGCTTCATCAGCTCAACGGTCAGGTCCACGACGCTGCCATCCGGCACGGGGACCCGCATGGCCATCCCGTCCAGCTTGCCCGCCAGTTCCGGGATGACGCGACCGATGGCACGGGCCGCCCCGGTCTCCGTGGGAATGATGTTCATGGTGGCATGGCGTGACCGCCGGAAATCCTTGTGCGGCGCATCCACCAGCCTCTGGTCGGCGGTGAACGCATGCACGGTGGTGAGGAGTCCGCGCTTGATGCCGAACTCCCGGTGCAGGACCAGGGCCACCGGTGCGGCACAGTTGGTCGTGCAGCTGGCGTTGCTGATGATCCTGGCTTCCCTGGTCAGGACATGGTCGTTCACCCCGAGCACGACGGTGCTTTCCAGATAGTCCTTGGTCGGGACGGTCACGATGACGCGTTTGGCTCCCGCCCGGAGATGGCTTTCGAGCTCGTCGATCTTGCGGAACCTCCCGGTGCTCTCGATGACGTAGTCCACTCCGAGCTCCCGCCATGGGAGCTTCTCGGGGTCCTTCTCGCCGAGCACCTTGAAGGGGTCGTTGTCGACGGTCAGGATGTCGCCTTCAAGGCGGATCTCCCCCGGATACAGCCCGTGGACGCTGTCGTACTTGAATGCGTAGGCGAGATGTTCGGGGGCGGTCAGGTCATTGATGGCCACCACGTCGAAATGTTTGCGCAACTTGGCGATGCGTGTGACGATACGGCCGATGCGGCCAAAGCCATTGATGGCAATCCTGGGAACGGCCATAACACACCTCCTTTTTATGATGGTTCACACTACTGACTCATTATGAACATGTCCAGCGCTCGATCAATGTCCATCGAGGTTCAATGGCTCCGGGGAGCCGGGTCCTGCCGCATTGCTTCTGCTGGCTGCCAGATCGACCGCATCGAGCAGCGATTGCTGGTCAAAGGGCTTGCGCAGATAGGCCACTGCATCCGTCTTCTCCACCTGCGCCTTCCATTGCGGGGTATCGTGGGCAGTCATGAAGATCACGGGATAGCCGGTCCGGATCGAGGCGAGCTTCTCGTAGAGATCGAGGCCGGACATGCCCGGGAGTCGCATGTCCAGGACGACACAGCCTGCTGTCCGCAGCCAGCCCGATCCGAGAAAGTCCTCGGCGGACTCGAAGGTGATCACGCGGTAGCCATGGACTTTGAGCAATCGCCTCAGAGCTTTTCGCACGGATTCGTCATCATCCACGACGATTATGGTGAAGAATTGTTCGGTCACCGAGTCGGCTCCTGTTCTGGAGCGGGTTAGTGAAGCTGGCTGCCGTTTTGTCTGCGCCGATTTCATGAGCACTGGAGCTCAAGGGACAAGGGATGGACCGGAAGAGCCGTTTCTCAACACATGTGGAGCTTAGGAGAGGTAGAGGAGGATTGCTATTGGACCTTGGTCCAATATGGATGGGTCGCTGGCACTGCAACGAGCTTTCGAGACCCCCTCTCCCCATTTGGGGGAGAGGACCGGGATGAGGGGGCTTACAGACACGATCTTCCCTCACCCTCTCCCTGAGGGACAGGGAACAACTGCAAACCGGCGTGCCGACTGGAAACCTCGTTGCAGTCATGGAACCCTCCCGGCTTTCCATTGCCTTGAGTGTCCGGATCCATTAGTCTGGATTCGCGGATCGGGCTCGCCCACGCCGCGCGGATCGCCGCGGGTTGGGGGTCCGGAGGACGGGGACTCTTCCAGGGAACGAGGCAGGTTGTCGTGGAAGCGGATCAAAGGCCGGTCGTATACGTGGTGGATGACGATCCATCCGTTTTGAAATCTCTGGAGAGGTTGCTTCGATCGGCAGGCTATGATGTCGAGACCTTCACATCCGCCCTCGAGTTCCTGGAATCCCACCATCGGGATACGCCGGGCTGCCTCATTCTCGACGTCGAGATGCCCGTACTGAACGGCCTCGATCTGCAGGAGCGTCTGGCCGCCAGAGACATTGCGTTTCCCGTGATCTTCATCACCGGCCACGGGACGGTGCCCATGAGCGTACGGGCGATGAAAGCCGGAGCCGTGGATTTTCTCCAGAAGCCACTCCTGGACAGGGACTTGCTGGATGTCGTTTCCGGGGCTGTCGCCAACGACGGGCAGGTGAAACGGGAGCAATGGCGGCTGAAAGAGCTCCGTGAGCGTCTGAAGAACCTGACACCCCGTGAGTATCAGGTTTTCGGACTCGTCGTCACCGGAATGCTGAACAAGCAGATCGCCTTCCATCTCGGAACCACCGAAAAGACCGTCAAAGTGCACCGAGCCCGCGTCATGGAGAAACTGGGTGCCCAATCCCTGGCGGATCTGGTCCGTTTTGCCGAAAAACTGGGCATCCGTTCCCAGGAAGTCTGACAATGATTCAGTTCCTCTGTTATCTGGAGCTTCTACCCCGCAGGGATCGTCACAATTAGCGCGCCCTCCCTGCCGCCGGTCTCCATGAGGGTGAAGATGAACATCATGAAGGAAAACAGGCGTTTTTACCCCCTCACAGCCATTCCAGCAAATGGAATCCCCAGGCTGGAAGATCCACATAAAGCCCCGGACCAAAGAGCTGATCGCCGCCCCGCTCGTAGACCGCCGAGGTGAACGCATCTTTCAACCGCCAACTCCTGCCCCTGAGATCGTCCCACGGGATTCTGACAAGACACTGAGAGGCCGTATCGGAGAGGTTCACCACGATCAGGCAGCGCGACTCCCCCTTCTGCCAGCACCAGGCAACGAGGTTCAGATAGGTCGCATTGTCCGACCAGCCGGTTCGCTCACAGAGACGCCATGTCCCCTTGAGGAAATCCCCTCTCGACAGGGCTTCGAGCAAGGTCCGGTAGAACGCAAGCAGCTCGGAGTCCGGCGGCTCCTCGGGACGCCGGGCCAAAAAGACGGGCAGACGCACCCGCCGCCCCTCCATCTGACCTTCATGAATCAAACGGGCCCCGGGGACCGTCATGGCCGTCACCGCAACGGCCCGGTGCTTTTCCGGCGGGAAGGCAGCGGCCGCCCGGGGCTCGTCGTGGTTTTCGATGAAGCGGACCAGCTTTCCCTGGTAGTCGAGGGCCGCACACAGGTGCAGCCGGACCGTCTCCGCCGGGGCATGCTCCAGCCGGTCGTAGAGCTGCTTGTCGTAGCAGATGTCAAAACCCTGCTGCTGCAGCGCCCACTCCAGGTCCCAGTAGGCCTCGGCCATGAACCGGAAATCCGGGTGGCGCGAGCGCACCGCGGGGATGAGTGCGGGCCAGTAGTCCTCGGCGGGCCGCGCCCCGGCCCTCGGCCCCCAGGTCCGCTCGAAAACGTCGCTCATCATGAGCATGGCCATGTCACAGCGCACGCCGTCGCACTGGTCGGCGATCTCCCGCACCGTCTCGACGGCGGCGCTGCGCAGACCCGG
>Ga0105106_10002874_pt1 | contig 12357 bp, 13 predicted proteins | sample PPLLaktember2015_5_FD_79109 | JGI IMG/M metagenome (GOLD analysis project Ga0105106, IMG submission 79109) | Freshwater sediment microbial communities from Prairie Pothole Lake near Jamestown, North Dakota, USA - PPLs Lake P8 Core (1) Depth... | ecosystem: Environmental > Aquatic > Freshwater >...
CACGGACACCCGCTGCGCAAGGATTGGCGCGAGGCATACTTCGAGGAAGAGGGGAAGCCCTATAAGAACCGCTGGCCGGATGGGCACGTCTACCGCATCGAGGACAAGGTCCCCTACCACCACAACGTGCAGTTCCCGCCCGAATTCAGCATCGACGGTTGGGTCCCTGAAGGCGATGCAGCCGTGTATGCCGGGATGGGCAAGGTCGACGGCGGGAACGGCAACGGACACAATCTGGAGACGGATCAGGTCGTCGTCAACCTTGGGCCGCAGCATCCGTCGACCCACGGTGTGTTCCGCATGGTGGTCAGCCTGGATGGGGAGACCATCACCGGGCTGAAGCCGGTGATGGGTTATCTGCACCGCAATCACGAGAAGATCGGGGAGCGCAACACCTTCCTGATGAACATGCCCTTCACCGATCGACTGGACTACTTCTCGTCGATGAGCAACAACTTCGGCTACGCCCTGGCGGTCGAAAAGCTGATGGGGATCAAGCCGCCGGAACGCGCCGAGTACATTCGCGTGATGATGGCCGAGCTGACGCGGCTCTCCAATCATCTGGCCGCCATCGGCTTCCTGCTCAACGATTTGGGCGCCTACTTCACGCCGGTCCTGTACGCATTGGCCGAGCGCGAGCTGATCATCGACATCTTCGAGGCGGTCTCCGGCTCGCGCATGATGTGCAACTACTTCCGCTTCGGGGGCGTGGCCCGCGATCTGCCCGAGGGGACGCTCGAGCGCGTGCGCGAGCTGGTGTTCGAGCGCCTGCCGCGCTCGACCGATGAGCTGGACCGCTACCTGACCGAGAACGAGATCGTGCGCGCGCGCGGCGTGGGCGTCGGTGTGCTTCCTCCGGAGAAGGCCATCGCCTACTCGGCAGTCGGCCCGGTGCTGCGCGCCTCGGGGGTGCCGTACGACATCCGCAAGGCGGATCCGTACTCGATCTACGATCGGCTTGATTTCGATATTGCCGTACGCTACAACGGCGACGTGTACGACCGCTACCTGGTCCGCCTGGACGAGATGCGCCAAAGCTTGCGCATCCTCCAGCAAGTCGTCAAGGACATCCCCGGCGGCGAGATCCAGACGGGCAAGGCCCAGTACACGGTGCGGGTCCCGGCCGGTGAAGCCTACGGTCGAGTGGACGGACCGAAGGGCGAGCTGGGATACTACGTCGTCTCGAACGGCAAGCCGAACCCGTGGCGCTATCATGTGCGTGCGCCGTCGTACATCAACCTGACCGCGCTGTCCGAGCTGTGCCGCGGCAACAAGGTCGCCGACAGTGTGGTCATCCTGGGATCGATCGATATTGTCCTGGGCGAGGTCGACCGCTGAGATCAGTGTGCGGCGCGGCCCCGCCCGTCGGGATGGAGTGAGCGATGTATGGAACCGGCATTCTGAAGGGTCTGGGCGTCACCCTGAGACGGTTCGTCGACACCTATGTGGACGATATCCGTTGGCTGGGGAAGCGCTATTACAACGACAAGGCCCTGGCCGAGCGGCAGGGTGCGAAGGCGCGCGGCGCGTTCACGGTTCAGTACCCGGAAGAGAAGCTGCCCGTGCCGGAGGAGTTCCGCTTCCTGCCCTTCCTGGTCTACGATGAGGTCGCGGACGGCCAGCGCGAGGTGCGCTGCACGTCGTGCGGCATCTGTGCCAAGGTCTGCCCGCCGCAATGCATCTGGATCGTACGCACGGACGACCCGCAGACCGGGCGGCCGATCCCGACGCCGGCCGAGTTCAGCATCGATATCGATATCTGCATGAACTGCGGCCTGTGCGCCGAGTACTGTCCGTTCGACGCGATCAAGATGGATCACGACTACGAACTGGCTTCGTACAATCGGCGTGATCACCACATCTTCAACATGGACAAGCTGCTGAAACCGGCTTCGTACTACGCCGCCATCCGACCGGCGAACAATTCCCGGGAAGAGGCGGCCCGAGCCGCCAAAGAAGCGGCCAAGGCCGCTCGCGCCTAGGCGCCCGCCGCCCGGCAGAGTCCAGACCGTGTATGGCAAGGACACCGACCTGATTTTCCCGCTGCGGGCGCTACCGCGGCTGCGGTCTGTGCGCGGCCCGGAATGGCAGCTGCTCGTCGACCGGATCATGGCCGCTGCGGACGCATCAATCGAGGTGCTGGCCTTTTCCCTGCTCATGGTGCGCCTGGCCGGCTGTCTGACGTGCACCGTCGATTCGTACCGGGCACTGCGCGGCTGCACGCTGTGCGCCGAGCAGGCCGCCCGCCGCTACCGCGGCAGAGATGCCGATCTGTTGTCGATGTTCGAAGGCGCCTGCGCCGAGATCGCGGCGCACTTTGCCGGCGGCGAGACGGCCGGTCTGTTGAGGCTGGATGAGGAAGTCGAGGTGCTGAATGGGTAAGCAAGTTACGGGCGTCACCGCCGAGGCCGTGCTCGGCGCTCTGAGCAAAGTCCAGGAACCGGAGCTGGGCAAGGATCTGGTCAGCCTGGGGATGATCCATGACCTGGCCATCGAAGGCGGGCGAGTGGCGTTCACCGTCATGTTGACGACCCCTGCCTGCCCGCTGCGCAGTCAGATCGAGCGTGAGGCGCGCCAGGCTGTGGCCGGGCTGCCGGGCGTCTCGGCCGTAGAGGTACACACCAGCGCCGATGTGCCGGCCGACGGCCGCTCGCGCTCGCTGAACGAGCTGCCAATACGCAACGCCGTGGCGGTGGCGTCGGGCAAGGGCGGCGTGGGCAAGACGACCGTGGCCGTCAATCTGGCTGTTGCGCTGGCGCAAGCCGGGGCGCGCGTCGGATTGCTCGATGCCGATATCTACGGACCGAATGTCCCGATGATGATGGGGCTGGAGAAGATGCCGGAGCCGCGCGACGGCAAGATGATCCCGGCCGAGGCGCACGGCGTGCGGGTGATGTCGATCGGGTTCCTGGTCGGGCGCGGTCAGCCGCTGATCTGGCGCGGGCCGATGCTGCACTCCGCCATCCGGCAGTTCATCTCCGATGTGGCCTGGGGCGAGCTGGACTACTTGATCGTCGATCTGCCGCCGGGCACAGGCGATGCGCAGCTCAGCCTGACGCAGAGCCTGCCGCTCAGCGGCGGTCTGATTGTCACGCTGCCGCAGCAGGTCTCGCTGGAAGACGCCCGCCGCGGGCTGGAGATGTTCCGGACGATGGACGTACCGGTCCTGGGCGTGATCGAGAACATGAGCTACCTTGAGATGCCCGACGGCTCGCGACTTGACCTCTTCGGGCAGGGCGGCGGGGAGAGGCTGGCCAAGGAGGCCGGGGTCCCATTCATCGGGGCGATCCCCATCGATCCGGCCGTGCGTATGGGCGGCGACAGCGGCCAGCCGGTCGTTCTCTCACGACCGGACTCGGCCGTAGGAAAGGCGCTGTCAGCCATTGCTCGAGACGTCGCCGCCAAGGTGAGCGTCAACGCCATCGGACGCCGGGACGTCGTCCCGATCAGCATGATCGACTGAGCCGGCGCGCCAGTTGCCCGGCCTGGGGGCTGTTCACGTGTTCATCGGTACGGGTGGGTGTCTGAGTTGCAGGGCATGAGGCACGCATGACCGAGTCTGCAGTCGCGCCGCGCATCGTTGGACTTCGTTTTCAGAAGATGGGGAAGCTGTATCACTTCGACGCCTCGCCGACCCCTGACCTTCAGATCGGCGACTACGCGGTCGTCTCGACCTCGCGAGGCCGGGAGCTGGGACAGGTGGTCTCCTTCCCGGAGGCGCCGGTCGAGCCGCCCGAGGGCGGCCTGAAGCCGGTCGAACGGCGGGCGACTGCCCGCGAGCTCGTCATGCGCAAGCTCTGGGCTTCGCGCGAGCTTGAAGCCATGATCGAATGCCGGGCCAAAGCGGCCGAGCTGGGAATCCGCGGGGTGAAGATCGTCCGGGCAGAATTCTCGTTCGACGGCTCGCGCCTGGGGCTGATCTACACCAGCGAGGACGAGGAGAAGGTCGATCTCAAGGACCTGCGCAACGAGATGCAGCAGATCTACCGGCGCAGCCGGGTGGAAATGCGCCAGGTTGGTCCCCGCGATGCGGCCAAGATGCTGGGCGGCATGGGGGCCTGCGGCCTGGAAGTCCGCTGCTGCTCGATGTTCCTGACCGAGTTCAGCCCGGTCTCGATCAAGATGGCCAAAGCGCAGGGGATCTCGCTGAACCCTCAGGAGATCACCGGCATGTGCGGCCGTTTGCGCTGCTGTCTGGTCTATGAATACGAGCAGTACCTGGAAGCGCGCAAGACGATGCCAAAGCGCAACAAGCGCGTAATCACCCCGGCGGGCGAGGGCAAGGTCTCGGACGTGGTGCCGCTCAAAGGTACGGTGATCGTGATGCTCGAGGATGGTACACGCGTCGAGTTCCCGAACGCGGACGTGCAGCCCTTCGACGAACTCAAGGCTCTGGAAGACAAGTCGAAGGGCCCCTGTCGTCGACACGACGAAGGCGGCTGCAACTGCGGGCGGGGGCGAGGCTGAGCGTGGGCGCTGGCGACGAGACGGGCGAAACGCGCGTCCTGGTCGTCCTGGCGCATCCTGATGACCCGGAGTTCTACTGCGGCGGGACAGTCGCCCGCTGGGCGGCCGAGGGCCGCTACGTGGCCTACTGCCTGCTCACGCGCGGCGACAAGGGCGCGGATGAGTCCGGCACCGACCCGGCGCAAATGGCGGCCACGCGCGAGCAGGAGCAGCGCGCCGCGGCAGCCGTGCTCGGCGTGGCTGAAGTCCAGTTCCTTGGTCATGAGGACGGTTACCTGGTCGCGGACTTGCCACTGCGGCGGGAGATCGTCGAGGTGATCCGGCGCGTTCGCCCTGATATTGTTCTGACTTGCGACCCGACCAACTTCTTCCCCAGCTCGCGCTACATCAATCACCCCGATCATCGAGCCGCCGGGCAGGCAACTCTGGATGCGGTCTTCCCGGCCGCAGGCTCGGGGATGTTCTTCCCTGAGTTGGAGGAGACACAGGGGCTGGCGCCGCATAAGGTCCGCCAGGTCTTTGTGGCCGGCGCACGTGACCCGAACACTGCCGTTGACATTTCCACGTACCTATCGCGCAAGGTCGAAGCCCTTCGTCAGCATAGAAGCCAGATCCGCGATCTGGACGGCCTGGACCAACGGATGCGGGAATGGCACCTGGATCCGGAAAGCCCGGGCGACTCACCCCGGTATGTCGAGCGTTTTCAGCGCATCGACCTGGCTTGATCCGCTAGCCGTCCGCCGGCATCGGCCGGCGGGCTGTCCGGAAAGCGAGCGTCCCGCTTCCAGCGGCGAAGCATGAGCGCCGTCGAATTGTTCTCACGACTTCATTCGGCCGGCTGGCTCGTCCTTGCGCCCGGCCTGCCCACCTTCGGCGGCCTGTACCCGGACCTGGCGGCACACCTCCTCGAGCATATCGATCTGGCGGGCGCCTCCGTCTGCATTTGCGCCGCGAGCGCCGAACTGAAGGTCGCCGGGCGGTTCGCCGACGAGCTCGAGGCTCTGCTGGATCGCGAGTGCCCGGTGAGCTTGCTGGGCGGGACGGCCGGGAAGCCGCCCGAGAGCGCCCTGGCCGTCTTGTGCGGCGGCGAGATCGGCGCCTGGGCGGAAGCCCTGGCGGAGGGCTCGCCGACGGGGACGTGGCTGGCCGAGCTGGCCGAGTCAGGTTTGGTGCTGGCAGCCGGGCCGGCCGCGGCGGCCGTCGGCGCCTGGGGCGCCTTGCTGCAGGACGAGGCGCTCACCGCCGGCGCCGATTGGCTCAGCCAGGCAATCGTGCTCCCGGGGGCCGAGGACCCGGGCGAGGCCTCACGCGTGCGCGAGCTCCTGGCCGGCCCGGTGCGCGCCTACGCGATTGGGTTGCCTGAAGGCTCGATCCTTGCGCTCGGCCCCAGCGAGCAGGTCGAATTGTGGGGGAGTGTCCGACCGACGATCCTGCTGGGGGGAGGCTGGCGAAGCGCATGAGCGGGGGAAACGGCCACCTGGGCATTCTCACCTTCACCACGCCGCCGCGGCGGCTCGTCAGCCTGGTGCCCTCGGTCACGGCTAGCCTGATCGATCTCGGCGCCGGGGAGCGCCTGGTCGGCATCACGGACTTCTGCCCTGCGCCAACGACGGCCGGCGTAGCGCGCGTTGGCGGGACTCGCAGTCCGGACCTGGAGGCGGTCGTTGCCCTCAAGCCCGAGCTGGTCATCGCCAACCAGGAGGAGAACAGCCGTGAGTCCGTCGAGGCGCTTGAGAGGCGGGGGGTAAAGGTTTGGGTGACCTTCCCGCGAACGGTCGCCGAGGCGCTGGCCGTGCTGTGGGCGCTCATCCGGGTGCTGGGGGCGCCGGAGCAGGGGGCGCGTATCCGCACCCTGGAGGCGACGCTCGAGTGGACCCAGCGGGCGGCTCAATCGGTCCCGCCGGTACGAGTGTTCTGCCCGATCTGGCAGGGCAAGACGGCCGACGGGCAGGCCTGGTGGATGACCTTCAATCAGCAGACCTACGCCGCAGACGTGCTGACCAGCTGCGGTGCGGTGAATGTCTTTGCCGACCGCCAGCGCCGGTACCCGCTCGAAGCGGATCTGGGCCAGGGCTCGGCTGAGGAGCCAGGGGGCCGCGACACACGCTATCCGCATGTGACCGCGGCCGAGATCGTCCGGGCACAGCCGGCCTTGATGCTGCTTCCGGACGAGCCGATGGCCTTCACGGCGGACGACGAAGCCGCCCTGCGGACTGCTCTCGCAGAGACTCCGGCTGTACAGGCGAATCGCGTCGTCCGGGTGGATGGACGCCTGTTGACCTGGCACGGGACGACGCTGGCCCGCGCGCTGGATGTCCTTCCCGGGCTGCTGGCCGGCTGACCGGCGCGTTTCCTTGACGTTCCCGCCGCCGGCCCATACAATCAAGCAAAGATCTGTTGAGGAATGAAATGGCGCCTGAGGTACGAAAGCTGGTTGGGATCACCTTTGGTACGGTCGTTGTCGGCGCGGTGTTCGGGTTCCTCGTCGGCGCGCTGCTGGACAACCCACTGCTCTGGGCCGGGGTCGTCGCTGCGGCAGCCCTGCCGATCGGTGTGGCGCTCGGCTACGGCTTCCTGCCGGAGCATTAGTTCCCGAGTCGACTCGAGAAGGAGAATGGGGTGGAGACGCCCAGGGCATCAACCGGTCGTGAGATCCGGCTGACGAGCCTGTCCTCCTGCGCGGGTTGAGCGTCCAAGCTTAGCGCAGAAGCGCTGGCGCAGGTCCTGCGCCCACTGCAAGGGCTGTTCAACCCGGAAGACTACCCCGACCTGTTGGTCGGTCTCGGCGCACCCGACGACGCCGCGGTCTGGCGGCTGGACGAACGGCGTGCGCTGGTGGTCACCACCGATTTCTTCACGCCGGTGGTCGATGACGCGTACAGCTACGGTGCCATCGCTGCCGCCAACGCGCTGTCGGACCTGTACGCGATGGGGGCGCGACCGTTCATGGCCCTGAACGTCGCCGCCGTTCCCCCGGACCTTCCGCCGGCGTTGGTGGGGGAAATCCTGCGCGGCGGTGCGGACAAGGTGCGCGAGGCCGGGGCGGTCCTCGCCGGCGGGCACACCATCCAGGACAAGGAGCCTAAGTACGGCCTGGTCGCCCTGGGATTCGTCGAGACGGCCCACCTGATGACCAAAGCGGGCGCGCGGGCCGGCGATGCGCTGGTCCTGACCAAGCCGCTTGGCTTCGGGGTTACGACGACAGCACTCAAGCGCTCGCTGGCCGAGACACAGCATGTCGCCGCGGCCATCGCCTGGATGAAGGGGCTGAACGCTGAGGCGTCGCGGCTGGGCGCGAGTCTGGGCGTGCGTGGGGCGACGGATGTGACCGGGTTCAGCCTGCTGGGTCACGGATTGGAGATGGCCGAAGCCTCCGGCGTGCGGCTGCGTGTGCACCTGCCGGCGGTACCGTTCCTGCGCGGCGCCCGCGGCTATGCGGCGATGGGAGCGTTCCCGGGCGGCAGCGCCGACAACATGCTCTTCTTCGGAAAGCGGGTCGAGTTCGACGACGGGATCGATGAGATCGACCGCATGCTGCTGTTCGATGCGCAGACATCGGGGGGGCTGCTCCTGAGCGTCCCCCAGGCGTCGGTGGGCGAGACCATCGACCGGGCCAGGGCGGCCCGGCTTCCGGCCTGGATCATCGGTCAGGTCGAGGACGGGCAGGGTGTGGGAGTTCGGATGGAGGCGCTGTCGAGCGCTGCGGCAAGCCTTGAGGATAGTACGGTCGTGGTCGGGCCTGAGCGGTAGGAGCGCGGGCCGGCTCTTGCGGCATTCACAGGATAGCGGAGAGTCACATGCCGAAGGTAACCATCGTAGGTGCAGGCCAGACGGGGGCGACAACGGCGCACTGGCTGGCGGAACGCGAGATCGCCGATATCGTCCTCATCGATGTGGTCGAGGGGATGCCGCAGGGCAAGGCACTCGACCTGCTCCAGGCCCTGCCGGTGATCGGATCGGACGTCCATGTGGTGGGTGCCAATGACTATGCACCCAGCGCCGGTTCGGACATCGTCGTCCTGACCGCCGGGTTGCCGCGCAAGCCGGGTATGAGCCGGGAGGATCTTCTGGCGGCCAACAGCACCATCGTGCGCAAGGCGGTTGAGGAGTCCCTGGCCGTCTCGCCTGGCGCCATCCTGATCGTCCTGACGAATCCTCTTGACGCGATGGCCTACCTGGCCATGAAGGTCAGCGGGCTGCCGCGCGAGAGGGTCATCGGGCAGGCGGGCATCCTCGATTCGGCGCGTATGCGGGCGTTCGTGGCCGATGAGCTCCAGGTCAGCGTTCAGAATGTGGCCTGCTACGTCCTGGGTGGGCACGGTGACGAGATGGTTCCGCTTACGCGCCACTCGAACGTCGCCGGCGTACCGCTGCGCGCGGCACTCAAATCCGAGCGTTTGGCGGCGATCGTCGAGCGAACGCGCAAGGGCGGCGGCGAGATCGTCAGCTTGTTGAAGACGGGCAGCGCCTTCTATGCCCCGGCCGCGGCGCTGGCGCAGATGGTCGAGGCGATCCTCCTCGACCGTCATCTGGTCGTCCCGGCCTCGGCCTACCTGCAGGGCGAGTACGGTCTCAAGGATCTCTTCTTCGGCGTCCCGGCACAGTTGGGGCGAATCGGGCTAGAGAAGGTGGTGGAGTACGAACTCGACGCAGACGAGCGGGCCGCGCTTCTGCGATCGGCGGACCAGGTGCGCAGTTCAATCGCCTCGCTTGGGCTGTAGAACGATCACGCAAGAAGCAAGCGCCGGCGCAGCTCTGATGGAGCTGCGCCGGTTTTCGTTCTAGAGGTGTCGGGCGATCCAGGCCTCGACCTCGGCCAGAACGGCAGCGTGGTCGATGTCGTTGTGGGGCTCGTGGAATCCCCCGGGCGGCGATAGAAAGGTCTTGTCGGTCCCCCCGACGTTCTCGAAGAAGTGCTTTGAGAAAGCGGGCGGGGCGATGCGATCCGCGGCGCCATGCAGGAGAAGCAGCGGCAGGCGCAGCTCACCGGCGTGCGCGTTGACCCACTCAAGAGTGCGCGTGAGTTCCGTGCCGAGGCGCGCGCTGGCGCGACCGTGGACGAGAGGATCCTCTGCGTAGGCCTTCGGGACTGCCGGGTCGCGCGAGAGTGCCGGCTTTTCCAGCCCGGCCTCGAGGGAGAAGCGCGGGGCGATCGAGGATAGGACCCGGCTGATGGCGACCAGGATTGGCGCGATCGCCGGCGGGCCGAGGGTCGGCCCACTGGCGATCACCCCCCGCAACCCGGCGGGATCGTGAAGGACGAAGTCCAGGACGATGAGACCGCCCAGGCTGTGACCGTACAGGAACGAGGGCACGTCTGGATGGGGCTTGCGGACGGTCTCCAAGAAGGCGCGCGTGTCCTCTCGATACTCGTCCCAGGCCATGATCAGGCCGCGCTGCCCGGGCGAACGTCCGTGGCCGCGCAGGTCATAACCGTGCACGGCGTATCCCCGGGGCAGCAGCGCGGCGACGACATTGGCGTAGCGCCCACTGTGCTCGCCGAAGCCGTGGACCAGCGCGACCGCCGCGCGGGGGCGTGCCTCCGGGAGCCACGCCTGGGCGTAGAGTGCGATTCCATTGTAGCCGTTGAAGGTCGATTCCTGATGCTCCATCTGGTCTCCTCTCGGCTCACCGCAGAGCGGCATCTACGACTCTAGCGCGCGTACGCTACTTGCGCTACCGGTGCAGGGGGGTCTGGACACCAGCCTGCGATGGTGCTAGCATTTCGGACATGGGTCAGGGGAGCCTCGCTGCAATCCGATGGCGGCCCTGGACCATGCAATCCTGGGAGGAGGCAGCTCGATGCCCGAACGGCTAGTCGGAACGGTCAAGTGGTTCAACAGCGGAAAGGGGTACGGATTCATCGAGCGCGAAGGTGCGCCCGATGTATTCGTGCACTACAGCGCGATCCGCGGCGAGGGTTTCCGCAACCTCGAGCAAGGCCAGCGGGTAGAGTTCGCTGTGGAACAAGGACCAAAGGGGCCACAAGCGGCAGATGTAGTCGTCCTATAGACCATCGCAACCCATCAAAGGCGCCCAGCAGATCTGCTGGGCGCCTTTCGTTAGCGGCCAGGCCAAGGGAGAAGACCTACGGCGTCGGCGTCGACCCGACTGCTGCGCCGGACCAGGTGAATGTGCGCCGTGCGCTCGTCGCGCCGGCGGAGACGTAGATGGGGCTGCCGGCGGCATTGGTGCCGGTCTGTCGAACGGTGGTCACCGACCAGGCCATCACGTGCGGAAGCGCTTCGGACGGGCGCATGGTGGTCGGGACGGTGTACGTTGTATTGGTGACATAGCCGACCACTCGGCGCGTCCCCGAGCCTTCGGTGACGTCCAGGACCGTCACCTGGTAGAACTCATTCTCGCGCAGTTCGGCGACCGAGGCCCACTGGAGCGAGACGGTGTCGTTGGCGAGGGTGAAGGCGGCGCCATCCGGAGGCAGGAGCAGGTTGGGCGCCGGATAGGGCGGCGGCGAAGTCGGGGTCGGCGATGGACCAGGCGTCGGGTTGCGCGCGCACAGCGGGATGATCAGCACCTGTCCGGCGAAAATGTTGGGGCCGGACATGCCGTTGTAGTCCATGATCGCCTGCAGTCCGACATCGTAATTATCGGCGATTGCCCCGAGCGTATCGTCAGCCAGCACCGTGTAGGTGACCTTCTCGCAGGCGGCGTCCGTGGCTTCGGCCGGCGATAGGGTCGAGGTCGGCTCAGGCGAGGCTGTTGGCGTCGGCTGCGGCACGAGGACGACCTGGCCGATCGACAGGAACTCGCACTGCAGGCCCGGATTCATCTCCTGGATAGAACGGATGGCGACCTCGTAGATGGCGGCCAGTCCGCCGCAAGTGTCGCCGGTGACGATCGTGTGGCTGATGGGCGGGAGCGGCGTCGGCGTCGGGGCGGGGGTCTCGGTGCCCGTCGGCTGCAGCGTGGCGGTGATGGTCGGGCTGACTGACGGCGTGGCCGACGGCGAACCGACCTCTCCGCCGGCGAGGCGGACGAGGGCGAAGGTTACGCCGATGGCCAGAGCGGTGAAGGCCAGCAGGATTCCCAAAGCCAACGGAAGTGGCAGGCTGACCTGGCCCGGCCGTCGGCGACGGGCGGCGGAGGCGCGCGCGGCAGCCCCGCTGCGCAGGTCCGCACCGCAGACGACGCAGCGCGTGGCTTCGGGGCTCAGGCGGCTGCCGCAGGTCGGGCACAGCCGGCGATCAGTGGATGGCTCGCGAGGCTTCTCGGTCATCCTTCCCTTGTTCTCAAAGGTGGGTGCAGGGATTATACCAGCAGGCGGCCGGCCGCGTCGGTCAGGGCGCGCCCGCCAACCCCAGCTGGGCGGCGATCGGCCGCATGGCGGCGATGACGTTGTCGACGTGCTCCCACAGGTCCAGGCCGACTTCCTGCGCGGCGCGGGCGATCTCGTCTCGGTTGACGTTCGCGGCGAAGCGCGCATCTTTCCACTTCTTGCGCACCGAGCTGGCTGCCAGATCGTGCAGCGCCCGCGAGGGGCGGACCAGTGCGACCGCCGTGATCAGGCCGGTGACTTCGTCGCAAGCGTACAGACTGCGCTCCATCGGTGTCGTCCGAGGGACGCCGCTGTGGTCGGCGTGACTGAGGATGCAGCGGACGATCGCTTCGGGGGCGCCGCGCGCGCGCAGAATCGGTGCGCCGGCCTGCGGGTGTTCGTCCAGCGTCGGGTGGATCTCCCAATCGAAGTCGTGCAACAGCCCGGCCAATCCCCATTCCTCAGGATCACCACCAAAGCGCGGTGCGTAGAAACGCATCGCCGCCTCGACGGCCAGCATGTGTCGCACCAGGCCGAGGCCGGCGACGTACTCGTTCACCAGGGCGAGCGCCTGATCACGATTCACGGCGTGGCTGTTCCGGGGCGCCCTGTGC
>Ga0105106_10002875_pt1 | contig 12355 bp, 9 predicted proteins | sample PPLLaktember2015_5_FD_79109 | JGI IMG/M metagenome (GOLD analysis project Ga0105106, IMG submission 79109) | Freshwater sediment microbial communities from Prairie Pothole Lake near Jamestown, North Dakota, USA - PPLs Lake P8 Core (1) Depth... | ecosystem: Environmental > Aquatic > Freshwater >...
AGCGGCGAACAATTCGATCGTACGCAACAGATCCACGCGGAAGCGCAGAGCGGTGGATGGGTGGGAGAATTGATGAACCGCCGGAAAAACGGCGAGACTTTTCCGGTGGAGCTCTGGACGTCAATGGTGCGGAACGATGCCGGCGAGCCCGTGGCGATGGTCGGCGTTGCTCGCGAGATCACCGAGCGCAAGCGCTCCGAGGCACGTGTGCAGGCATCGCTGCGTGAAAAAGAGGTTCTTCTGAAAGAAGTGCACCATCGTGTCAAGAACAACCTGCAGGTCATTACGAGCCTTCTGAATCTCCAGGCGGACCGGATATCCGATGAACGAGTGCAGGTTGTGCTCAGGGAGAATCAGGCTCGCATCAAGTCCATGGCGCTCGTTCATGAAGAGCTCTACCAATCGGAGGATCTGGCATGGGTCAATTTCACCGATTATCTGCGCCGCCTGACCAATGGCCTGATCCAGTCGTATGCCAGGAGCGGAAAGACCATTGACCTTCGGCTTGAGCTGGAAGATTTGCGCCTGGGGATCGACGCGGCGATTCCTTGCGGCTTGATAGTCAACGAGTTGCTTACAAATGCCCTGCATCATGCATTCGTCGGAAGACCCGCGGGAACGGTGATCATACGCTTTTCCAAAGAACAGGGGAAGTACATTCTCGGGGTAGTCGATGACGGGATCGGGCTCCCCGGGTCGATCGATGTGGGGACCACGGATACCCTCGGACTTCATCTTGTCAGCACCCTGACAGATCAGCTGAGGGGATCGCTCTCGGTTTCACGGCAGGGCGGAACATCGTTTCTCCTCGTGTTTGAGGAGCACATTGAGAGGCCCGTTTCTCCTGCGGAACATTGATAGGGACGGTGGAGGACCATTTTGGAGGACGTATGGCCGGTCGCGTGAAGGAGTTCAATGAGTTCCGGAGCAAGATGAATCAGCGCATTCTTGAAGCGGATAACCGGACAATCAAGCGGTTCTTCGGCGTTGATACGCTTGCCTATGAGCCGGGAGCGTTGGATGCGCGAACAAAGGAGATGCTGGGACTCGTCGCATCGATGGTGCTCCGGTGTGATGATTGCGTTTCCTATCATGTGCAAAGGTGTAAGGAACTGGGTGTGACGGACGCGGAACTCCATGAAATCTTCAGTGTAGCCCTCGTTGTCGGCGGGTCCATCGTGATCCCCCATTTGCGCAGAGCGGTCGCATTTCTTGACGAATTGAACGAACAAAGGGGATAACCCCACAAATTCCTGCTTGACAATCTCTCAAAAAACGTCTACACTGTAGCAACGTAAAGTAATCGATAAAGGTAACGCTGCTATCCCGCCTGGGCGAGGGGCCCACCATGAGAAGACGTTCGCACACCACGCTTGACGACATCGCCAAAAGGTTGAAGGTATCGCGGGTCACGGTTTCCAAGGCTCTTCGAGGACATCCCGATATTTCTGCGGAGATGACGCTGCGCGTGCGAGAAGTCGCAGCGAAACTGAATTACACGCCCAACATCATCGCGCGGAGCCTTTCTTCCCGGCGTTCTCATATGATCGGGCTCGTCGTCCCCAAAGTCGCGCACTTCTTCTTCAGTGCCGTCATTGAGGGAGTATACAATACGACATTCGAGCGGAACTACGAAACCATCATGATGGTCTCGCAGGAAAACGCAGAACGGGAAAAGAAACACCTTCAGACGCTTGTGGCGATGCGGGTTGACGGCATCATCATTTCCATCTCCCAATCCACACATGATCCCCAGCTCTTTCAGTGGATCAAACAGCTTGGCATCCCTCTGTTGTTTGTTGACCGGCGTCCGGAGCCGCCTCTGCCCGGGTTCAGCAGTGTGCTTGTCGCCGACCGCGAAGGCGCCTTCATGGCGGCCGAGCAGGCTCTCACCGTCGGCTATCGCAAGTTGGGATTTGTGGGGGGAAATCCAACCGTGAATATCGGGAAGAATCGCTTTCTCGGTTTTGAAGATGCGCTCGCCAAATACGACGTCCCGGTGAATCGCGAATGGGTTGTCCAGGCCGGATACGGCAAGGAAGACGGGTACCAGGGACTGATGCAGTTGTACCGCAACCGTCCCCTCCCGGAATTTGTGCTCGCAGCAACCTACCCTGTTGCCCTTGGCATCTACGAAGCCGCCAAGACCCTCGGTATCCGGATTCCCGATGACATCGATGTGATCTGCTTCGGTGACAGCGATGTGGGGCGGTTTTTGTCTCCCGCCATCAGCGTCGTGCGACAGCCTACCCATGAGCTTGGGACGAAAGCGGCGCAAATGCTACTTGATTTCATCACCGCCCCGGAGGAGCGCGAAGAACAGGATGTCGTCTTGCCGGCGGAGCTGGTTCTGCGCGAAACGTGCGTTACCAAGCGCGCACAAGTTCCCCGCCTGCACGAGGCGGTCGGCGTGAACCCCGGCTAACAAAGACCCACATCCTTCTGAACCACGGTATTCTATGCGCTTCATCGTCCTTGTCCTCTGCGGCATCACCTGTGTTGCCGCACCGGTGCACGCTCAGCGCGGCACAATCCCGAGTGATACACTCGCCGTAATTGGCACTGCTGTCATCTCCGCGCGTGACTTCCTTGAACGCCTTGAACTGATGCCGTTTCCCGGGAAGGACCGTCCCCAGGAGCACGACAGTGCCAAGGTCCGGGCACTGCGTGCACTCGTGGCGGAAAAACTCCTTGCCCAGGACGCGGCAGTGCAAGGACTGAACCGGGATAGCGTATCGGCGCGGAGACGGCTCGCACTTGAGCGGCTGATGGTCCGGGACGAGCTCTTCAAACGCGAAGTGACGGCAAAAGCCATCGTGACCGACAAGGAACTGTCGGCCGGCATGCGGCGGTATCCCATCGAACTGCGGGTGCTGTATTTCCCCTCGATGACGGCGTCGCTCGCGCGTGAATTGCGGGACTCTCTCGCCTCACGTTCGTCGATTGACAGCGCCGCCCGCCATGTCTCCCGTCGTCTCCTGCGCCGTGTCGACACCCTGACCGTCAAGTTCGGCAGTCAGGACTGGACGCTCGGGGATACGGCGTATGCCTTGAGCATGAGACGGCGCCTTTCCGGGGCCGTGAAGACGGACTATTTCGGCTGGGGCGTTCTGTATCTTCTCGACCAATCTCCGAGCCAGGAGGCCGCCGACAAATCCATACCTGACCGGATCAGTGCCGTACGGTCCATTGTCCGCCAACGGAAGATGGACGCCATTGCTGCAAAATTTCAGGGGCGCATCCTTTCTCCACAACGCGCCGACGTTGACTCGGTGTTCTTTGACGCGGTGGGAATCCTCCTGCGCTCGCGCATCGCAGGCGATGCGGCGGCGCGGGCAGGGAAGGGCGGCTACCGGCTCGTCTCCACGGATCTGGATTCTCTCGAGGTGGCGTTTTCCGCGCGACTGAATGATGAGCTTGTACACATCGCGGGCGGAGGCATGACTCTGCAGGATGTGATTGATGCGATGCGGTCGCAAGAACTCGCCTTTCCGGTCCTAGAGTCTGAACCCTTCCTGGGCAGGTTGAATGCGGCGGTCAAAGACATTGTACGGGAAGAGCTCATCGCCCGCGAAGGGTACCGTCGGAACATCCAGCACACCGAGTCCGTAAAGCGAGACGTCGCCGTGTGGAATGATTACTGGGCGTCGGCGGCCATGATCCAGAGCATCAAGAATTCTGTTACGGCCAGTAAACAGGAGGCCGTGGACTTTCTGGTCCGGTATGGCGCTGCCCTGGGGGCAGCGTACGAAGTCAACGTCCGTGAAGTGCTGTGTGATAGTCTGTCGACCGCACTTGATGTTCTGCGCCGCGCGCTGCAGGGAGAATCGCTGGCAGTCATGGCACGCCGGCTCTCCCGGCGGGCGGGGTGGCCCGCAAGGGACGGTGAATCGGGTTTCTTCGCGGTGGATGTCTATCCATCCCTCGGGTTTCCTGCGCTCTTTCAGGATTCCGGGAGCATCGGGGGTCCGTTGCAGCTGAAAGAAGGTTACAGTGTATTCACTACACTGGGGATGCGCACGTCGCGCCCGGATGGGAAACTGCACATTGATTCGCTGATGGATTCCGGCACCCTTGGGGCGCGGGCGATGAAACAGGAACGGGCCGTTGATTCTGTGGTCAGTGTGCTTGCCGGGCGGGCTGAAGTACGCCTTTACCTCGACAGGCTCGCGCGCGTCAATGTGAGCCCGGCGAACATGTTTACGAGGAGGTATCTCGGCTTTGGGGGGGTGATAACTGCCGTGCCGACAATCCCGCCCCTCTGGAACTGGAAGGGAGAACAAGGAAAGCGCGTCGTGCCGTGAACCGGGTGCCGTGAACGGGTGCGCTCTCCTTGAAAGTTACCGCCCTTTCTGCTATCTTAGCGACAATGCGGGGCTAGTTGATCGGTTCAACGCGAGCTTCCCAAGCTTGAAAGACGGGTTCGACCCCCGTGCCCCGCTCAATTCTCAAGTTCTTCTTCGACACGCCTCTCAAGTCTTTCCTGAAAATCGTAGTCGTCGTACTCATCAATCATTTCAAAGGCGCGACGGGCTTCCTCTCTTCTCTCCAATCCGGCCAGTGCCTGGCCGAGCTTGTAGTATCCATGCGGTTGCGTCCAGGTTTCCCGTTTCGGTTCCAGCGCGAACAGGCGGGATGACGTGCGTACCACTTCATCATAGTGCTTCAATTCGTACTGCATCTGCATGATCCCCAGCAGGGCCTGGCTCAATGCCTCGGGGTCGTCGGCGGAGAACTTTGCTGCTTCGTCGAACAGCTGTAGTGCGCCGGCGTGGTCTTTGGCGTTGGATCGGTTGCCGGCTTTGACCAGGGCCACTTCTGCTTCGGTTATCGGACGGGCAAGCAGTTCCCTGGCGCGACGGTAGTAGTACTCGCTGTTGAACCACAGATTGTCTCCGCTCTTCCGCGTGCGGGCATAGACCTTGACGGCCGTGGCACGGTCGCCGGAGATCTCGCACGCCACCCCGTACCGGTACCACATCCAGTTGCTGATGCGTTCCGGCTTTCGCAGGCTGTCGGCGTACATCATATAGTATTTCCGGGCGGTCTGAAACTCATTGCGCGCATAGTACACGCCGCCCAGTGTATTGCATGCAAGTTCCTCGACATACCGCAGCGGGTGATGCTCGTTGCGTCGCAGCGCCTCCAGCGCATCCCGCAGCGCATCGTCAGCTCGTCCGTCGCGCTGAAACCAGCTCGCGCGAAGAATCAGGAACAGCGTGTTCTCCGGGTATTCGCGGCAGAGGTCGTTGAGATAACCAAACGCCTCCTCCCTCCGGTGTTCGTTGAAGAGAAACTGGGCAAGGTATAGCCGCGCTTCATTCCGTGTGTATGTGCCGCGTTCGGCCGCCAGACGGAGGGACTGCAGGCCCCCTTCCAGATCGGGCGTGATTCCCACAAGCTTCAAAATCCAGTGGAACGACCGGGGGGCTTTGGTCACAAGGTAGCGGAACAAGCCGAATCCCATGTGGGCATCGTACAGGTCGGCCTGTTCCTCCAGAGCCTCTTCCAGCAGCACGTAGGCCTGTCTGCCCTCCGCGGCCGCCTTCAACAACGATCCCTCCGACTGCAGCATCATTCCCCTGTACCCGTAGATCCCCCCGAGGTAGAATTTCGCCGTAGCATCACGATCGTTCTGCTCGAGCAGTTGTTCGCATACCGCGATCGTGTGTTCCGAGGCGGTCAGAAATGCCTCATAGTCACGCCGCCTGTGATCCAGCAGGTACAACGAGCAGTGCACGATGCTCTTGAAGAACGGACCACGGGGATCTCCCGGGGCCATTCGCGAGACGGAATCGAACGTTTGTATGGCAGCGTCGGGGTCCAGGCGATAGAAATAATCGATTCCTCGCATGGTCGCTCCATGGACGGTTGCCCAGTCGATCCCGGATCCGCCGAGCGTCGTGGAGCCGAAGCAACAGACACTGACGAGGCACAGCACAGCGCGCGCCGGCATAAGCCTGTGGAATGGAAGGAGATTCAACTGTGGCGGATCTCCATGATATCACCGTCTCTCACGACATATTCCTTGCCTTCCAGCCGCCAGCACCCCGCTTCCCTCGCCTTCGTGAATGAGCCGCCGTGTGCGACGAAGTCCGTGAAGTTCACCACCTCGGCGCGGATGAATTTATTGAAGAAGTCGGAGTGAATTACTCCTGCGGATTCCTGCGCGTTCATGCCCCTCCGGATCGTCCATGCCCTGCACTCATCCTCACCCGCGGTCAGAAATGACTGCAGGCCCAGCAGAGCATAAGCTTCACGGATGAGCGTATCGACGGCAGGCTCGCTAATGCCGTATTCCCCCATGAAGGCGCGTGCCTCTTCGGCAGAGAGTTCCGACATCTCAAGGTCGATTTTGCCGAAAAAGGCGACTGCACGCGTCCGTGCGCCGCTTTTTCCGGCTGCCACCTGCTCCACCAGACGAGAGCTCTCGTTCACCTGCGATTCGTCACAGTTGACGGCAATGAGCATGGGCTTGAGTGTCAGGAGCTGGTAGGTCTTCAGTATTGCGAATTCCTCTTTTGTGAACTCCACATCGCGCAGCGGTTTCTCCTGCTCCAGCATACGGTGACATTTCTCGAGCACCGGCAGCTCCAGTTTCGCCTGTGCGTCGCCCGCCTTGCCGAGCTGTTTCTTGAGCCGATCGATGCGCGTCTCCACAATGGCCAAATCTGCCAACAGAAATTCGGTCTCGAGAGTTCCGACATCACGCACGACTTTGACCGTTCCGTCAGGATGAGGCACGGCGTCATTGGCGAAGGCGCGCACCACCTGGACGAGAGCATCATTGTTCTTCACGTTGTTGAAGAAGTTGGTGGTGAACTGTGTGGACCCGGATTCTCCTTTTTTCAGTCCAACGACGTCGACGAACTCAATTGTTGCGTGCACCGTTTTCTTCGGCCGGTAGATCACTGCGAGCGCGTCGAGGCGCGGGTCCGGGACTTTCACCATGCCATGGTGCACATCTCCGCGGGCCAGTGCGTGTGCGTCGATAATGGTTCCGGTGATCGCCTGGAACAGTGTGGACTTTCCGGAAAACGGCAGCCCGACAATACCGATTTGCATGGAGAGCTTTCGTCTGCTGTGAGGGGATGCCATAACATACAAAATTGTCGGTACTTGTGCGAGGAGTCCGCGGTTCCCGTTGCAATTCCACCGGGAGAACGGTAGATTGTTTCGTCTGTTGTCATGGATCCTTCATACAATCCCGAGGAGCTTCAGTGAAGACGTACCTTCTCCTGTGCGCCCTCTGTATGGGCGTCATGTTCTCGTCCGCACAGACGTTCCCTGTCGATGATCCGGTGATCCGGAGAATTTGGGCGGAGGCAATGGATTCCTCACAGCTGCCGTCACTTGCCCATCACCTGCTTGATGTGATCGGTCCGAGGCTGACCGGTACTCCGCAAATGCTGCAAGCCAATAGCTGGGTTGCGGGGATGTACCATGCCTGGGGCATCGGTGCGACGAATGAACAGTACGGGACCTGGAGAGGGTGGGAACGCGGGACTTCTCACATCGACCTGTTGGAACCGCGGGTCCGGACGCTGGAAGGAACGATGCTGGCCTTCAGTCCTGCTACACGGAAAAGCGGAGTGAAGGCGCGTGTGGTCATTCTCCCCGATGCGGCGGATTCAGCTGCTTTCCAACGCTGGCTGCCATCGGTGAAGGGTAAGTTTGTTCTGCTCTCCGCTGCCCAGGCTACGGGCAGGCCGGACAAGGACTGGGAGGATTTCGGGACAAAAGAGTCGTTCGACAGTCTCAACGCACTACGGGATCGCATCCGCGTAAACTGGGAACGACGCCTCAAGATGAGCGGATGCACCGTGGATTCGCTGCCCGTTGTTCTTGAACATGCCGGTGCGGCCGGAGTGATGAGTTCGATCTGGTCGCATGGATGGGGTGCGTACCGGGTGTTTGACACGCGCACACACACCATCCCTGCGGTAACCCTGAGTCTTGAAGACTACGCTCTGGTGTACCGACTGGCGGAGCAGGGGGACAACCCGCTGTTGCACATTCAGACAAACGCCCGCTTCCTTGATCCTCAGCCCGTACAGAACACAATTGGCAGGATCCAGGGAGGCGAAAGGGGAGGGGAATACGTCGTCCTTTCAGCGCATCTTGATTCCTGGGATGCCTCTTCAGGCGCGACGGACAACGGTACGGGAACAATCACCATGATGGAAGCCATGCGGATTCTCAAGAAGGTGTACCCCGCACCGCGCCGAACACTACTCGCCGGACACTGGGCAAGTGAAGAGCAAGGGTTGAATGGATCGCGCGCCTTCGTCACAGACCATCCCGATATCGTCGAGCACACACAGGCAGTGTTCAACCAGGACAACGGCACCGGGCGCATTCAACGTACGAGCGCCGCCGGTTTGTTGAATGCAGGTGAACATCTGGCCCGGTGGCTTTCCCGTATACCGACTGAAGTCACGCAGGATCTCAAGACCGGATTTCCAGGCATGCCCGCGGGAGGCGGAAGCGACAATGCACCGTTTTCCGCTGCAGGAGCTCCGGGCTTCGGCCTCGGGTCGCTCAACTGGAATTATTTCGCTTACACGTGGCACACGAATCGTGACACATATGACAAGCTGGTGTTTGAAGATCTGAAGAGTACTGTCGTCCTTGTCGCCTGTCTGGCATATCTTGCTTCCGAGGATCCGCAGTTCATCAGCCGCGAGCGCCGCATCCTCCCGGTAGTGAAAGAAACCGGCAAACCCGAAGAGTGGCCCGCCGTGAAAGCCCCGGAACGCCAGGGAGACGAAAAGAACACCAGATCGGCCCGCTGAGCCGCAGGCCTCCTGCATCACATCAGAAATACGCGCGGCCACAACGCTGCACTAACAGAAGTAGAGCCCATGACCAAACAACACACCGTCACATGCTTGAGCTGCGGCCGTTCGGAAGAAGATTTCCCGGTGATTGTTCTCCGCCTCGCCGGACGTGAAGTCCATATCTGCCCGCAATGTCTTCCTGCGCTCATTCATCACCCTGACCAGCTGGCCACACAGCTGATTGCTGCCGGGTGGCAGAGCGGCGGTACCGTTGCCAAAGGACGCAAGGGACGTCACTGAACTCATGCGGGACTCGCGGACACATCTCATCAGCGTTCGGTTGTTCCTCATCGCCACGGCGTTCGGCAGCCTCGCACTGTTGCTGATTCTTGCCAGTTTACATCTGCAGGTACCCGGAACGAATGTTGTCACCGACCCCGGGGACATCTTTGTCTTGATCGGCGCTGCCCTTACAGGACCACTCGGCGGAGCGGTGATCGGTATCCTCTCCGGGCTGGGGGATCCTCACGCCGCGCTGCGTCTCTATGTCGTTCTGAACCATGTGCTTGGTGCCGTGTGGGTTGGCTGGGCGTACAAGCGGTTGGTGCATGACCGGTTTCCGATGCCGCTGATGCTCCTCGCGTGGGTGGGGGTCGTCTTCGGATACTATTTTGTGTGTGCCGTTCCCGTCATCGCTGTTGCGAAGTACCTCTTTCCAGAGTTCTTTCTGCAGGTGCTTCCCGAACCCCGGTCATTCTTCGACACACTGATGGTATTCTACCGTGGCTGGTGGGGGGAATTCATCCTGACCACAATCCTGACCTCGATGGTGCTGCTGGTGTTGCCCCGGGGCGCCCGGTCACCGATGTGGTGGACGGCCCGCCACCCCCGTGTGGTGGCAAGTCTCCGCGAGCGTCCGGCGAGAAATATCGTCGCGTTGAGGCTTACACTCTGGTTCCTCCTCCTGTCGAGCGGTCCCCTCGTGGTCATGGGTCTCTTTCTCCAGAACACACTGACGCAGCTTTACATGGATCAGATGGCCACGGATGGACTGGCGGTGATGCATGCGCTCACCGGCTCGGTGAAATCCGAACGCGACCTCGAGGATCTCGCCCGGTCGCACAGACTTGCGCCGGCCGACTCCCTGAATATGCAGTTCATTGTGAGCGGTGAGGGCCGTCTCGTCTGGCATCCCGATCCCGCAAAGCTGCACGCCGACGCGCGGGATATGTACGGGAAGTCCGTTGTGGATGCCATCCTGCGCGCGCCATCGGGATACGTGTACGACGAAGGGAACAACCGGTGCTTCCTGTACACCCAGCCGGAAAATGCCCGTCACTGGCTGGTGGTCGTGCTGGACGTCGACGTGAGCACGGCGATGTTGAAGATGTTTGAGCGTGTGACGCTTGTGCGTCTGGGTGTGGCTCTGGCACTTGTCTCCGGCATCGCGGGCGTCGTGATCTGGCTGATCGTCGGGAGGCCCATCCGGTCGCTTGCGCAGACCGCCCGGCGTGTCGGGCGTAACGATTTGCAGGCACGGGTGAATCCGGAAATGATGAGCGATGAGGTGGCTATCCTTGGTGAGGCGTTCAATGAGATGACGGAAAGCCTGGGCATGCTGCACAAGGGACTGCAGGCGGAGATTGAAGACCGGCGGGCAACGGAGCAGGCGCTGCGACGGAGCGAACACCGATTCAGGGAGATGTCGGACCTGCTCCCCCAGACGGTGTATGAGGTGGATTTGGACGGACGATTCCTCTTTGCCAACCGTGCCGCCTCCACGATGTTCGGCTTTGGAGCGGACGGACCGCCGGAGGGGCGCGCATTTCTTGAGTATGTTGCGCCGGAGGACCGGGAACGTGCGCGCGGCGCAATCCAACAAATGTACGCTGGCTCCGGGAACACCAGCAACGAATACATGTTCATAAGGGCCGACGGCTCGATTTTCCCGGGACTCATTTCTGCGACTGTGGTCAGCGACGGGAGCCGGCCGTCCGGCATGCGCGGGATCATCGTCGACATCTCCGAACAGCGACGCGTGCAGGAGGTACTGCAGAATTCCGTGGCCGAGAAGGAACTGATGGTCAAGGAAATCCATCATCGCGTGAAGAACAACCTGCAGATCATTTCAAGCCTTCTCAACCTCCAGACATCGTCAATTCGCGACCCCGTTGATCTTGCGTTGTTCGGCGAGAGTGTGGACCGCATCCGCTCCATGGCCCTCATTCATGACCGGCTGTACAAGTCCCGTGACCTGGCCGGCATTGAATTCCACGAGTACATCGAAGCCCTGGTCATGTCACTCTTCCACCTCTACGGTCAACCCAATGTCACATTCAAGGCGGACGTTCAGGATGTCCGGCTCAGTATCGACACGGCAATCCCATGCGGCCTCATCATCAACGAGCTGGTGACGAACGCGCTCAAGCATGCATTCCCCGGCCGTCGCTGCGGGACTATCGCGGTGTCGCTGGCCACGCGCGCACACGGAGACGTTGAACTGTGCGTTGCCGACGATGGCGTGGGCATGCCGGGCGAATTCGACATCGCAACAACGACAACGCTCGGTCTGCAGCTGGTTACGATTCTCACCAATCAGCTGACGGGGACACTGGAGATTCTGAAAGGGCGGGGGACGACATTCCGCATCGTTGTCCCCGTTTCGCCTGCGTCCCGCGGAACGGCAGGGGCCCCCGACCCGCCCACAACTCGAGAAAGGAAACCGGCATGAGTGCGGTCTATCTCACCCTCGCGGTGCTGTTCAACGTCGTAGCGAATGCGCTCTTCAAGTATGCTGCAGGGATGCAGGGGTGGACGATGCGCAGGAGTGCTCTCCTCGGACTCGGTCTGGCGATCGGATTGGCAAATACGCTGTGCTATATCAAGGCGTTGGAGGAATACGCGTTAGGTGTTGCCTATCCCGTATTCATGGCGGCGAGCGTCATTCTGATTGCGCTTCTTTCTGCGCTCCTCTTCAGCGAACACATCTCCTTGCAGAAAGCCGCGGGTTTGTGCGCCATCGGCGCGGGACTGGCGCTATTGTGGAGGACGTAAGCATGCACACCGACATCATCAGAGAAAAAATCCGACAGGCGTCGCCACTGATGAAAGAGTTGCACCTCGATTGCTGGATCACATTCGTTCGTGAGACGGGAGTCATGCGTGACCCGATCCTGGATTTCCTCGTACCCGCAGATCTCACCTGGCAGAGCGCACTCATCATTACTTCGAAGGGGAGCAGCATTGCGATTGTGGGGAAGTACGACCGCCAGACGCTCGTCGATGCCGGAGCCTTCGACCGTGTGATCGATTACATCGAGGGGATCCGGACTCCGCTTCTCGCGGAGTTGCGTGCACTCGACCCTCGCTCAATTGCGCTGAACTACTCCGTCGACAGCGAGATCTGCGACGGGATCACGCACGGAATGTACCTGGGGATCATGGATGTCCTTCATGAAGCCGGTCTGGACGATCGCGTGCTCTCCGCGGAGCCTCTCATGTCGGCGCTCCGGGAACCGAAGTCGGCATCCGAGAACGATTGCATCCGTGAGGCAATACGGCACACGGAACAGAAC
>Ga0105106_10002876_pt1 | contig 12354 bp, 7 predicted proteins | sample PPLLaktember2015_5_FD_79109 | JGI IMG/M metagenome (GOLD analysis project Ga0105106, IMG submission 79109) | Freshwater sediment microbial communities from Prairie Pothole Lake near Jamestown, North Dakota, USA - PPLs Lake P8 Core (1) Depth... | ecosystem: Environmental > Aquatic > Freshwater >...
AAACTCGGTCAGCTCGCCCTGGCTCACGAAGCGGTCGTGGAAGATCACCTGCGAGTCGACGCCGAGCCGTTTCGCCCGCTGCTGCAGGCTCAGGCGGTAGGTCTCGCCGTAGCGCTCGCGCAGGTGGGGATGGGTCGCGCCGAGCACGACGTACACCGTGTCGGGGTGCTGCTGGAGGATCGCGGGCAGCGCGTCGATGACGTACTCGATCCCCTTGTCCGGCGACAGGAGCCCGAACGTCAGCAGGACCGACTTGCCCTCGACGCCGAGCTGGTCCTTGCCACAGCTCGTGAACGGCACGCTCGGGATGCCGTGCGGGATCACGTCGATCTTGTGCTCCGGGACGCCGTGCGTCGCACGCAGGACCTCGGCGCCGTGCGCCGTCATGACGACGAGCCGCGCCGAGAGCATGAGCGCGACCGGGTTCACCGAGAGCGGAACCACGCGCACGTTCGGTGCGTCGCCGGCCAGGCGCGCGTAGGGCTCGGCGGTTTCCGCCGGATGCGGCCGCACGACCAGGTGCACGTCCGGCATCTGCCGCACCGCGTCGAACAGAGCGGCGAAGGACGCGTCGAATTCCGGAATCCGCTTGGCGGCGACGAGCACCAGGTGCTGCCCTGCTTCCACGCCGGCCTCGGCGCGCACGCGCTCCAGATCGTCAGGCGTCAGGGCGCGCGCGGCGGACACGAGCGCGTCGAGGCGCGGATTGCCGGCGACCTCGAGACGGCGCGTGGGATAGTGGCCCGCGGTCACGAGATGCTCGCGCGCGAAATCGTCGTAGAGCAGCGTGAGATCGGCGATCGGACAGCCCCGGTCCTCCGGGTTTGCCCGCGACGGCGCGATCTCGTCCGGCTCGTGCAGGTAGTTGAGCCAGTGCCGAGAGATGAAGCCGTGCTGGATGCCGACGACGGGGATGCCGCGGCGGCGGGCTTCGAGTGTGAGCGCGCGGCCCCAGCCCCCGGCTTCGGCGTAGGTCACGACCACGCGCGGCCGGAGCGTATCGAGCGAGGCGGCCGCCTCGTCCATCGCACGGGCCGACCAGGGGAACTGCAGCATGGCGACGCCCGCGAGGTCCTCGCGCAGCACGGACCACGCGTCGATCCCGCGCAGCACGCCCGCGGCCCGCAATTCGCCGCTCTCGAGGAGCGCCCGCCGGATCGCCGCACGCTCTCTCCACACGCCCCTGGAGCCGGCGAGGGCCTGAATCGGCGACAGGGCCTCGATGGGCGTGAGCGATGACGGCGCCAGATCGGAGTCGCGGAAATCGTCGATCCGGCGCCTCCAGGTGCGCGCGCGGAAGTTGGTGGTCGGCCCCACCCCCACGAGGCGCAGGCCCTCGGATCCGAAGTGGGTCATGAGCGCCTGCAGGACAGGGCCCACGTAGGTGTCGTCGCCGGTGGCCTCCTTCCAGAAGGCCGAGTGCACGAACGCGGCGACCGCCGGCGGGTGCGACGGCGCAGCGGATTGCCCGGATCGCCAGCGCTTGAGGATCGGACTCACCGCGTAGAGGCGCGGCGTGATTCGCTGCGCGACCGAACCGCGCCAGCCCGGCCGTTCCTGGCCGGTCTCGTCGGCATACGCGAGGCCGTGCCGGGCCGCGAAGCGCGGAGCGAGGGCGCGGACCACGGGTGAAGCCGCCTCGACGGTGATGCGGTCTGGCCGTCCGGCCTCGAGGAGCGCTTCGAGGGCGAGAATCGTGGCGAACGCCTGGTTGATGGTGCGCTGCTTGTGCAGGTACAGCTCGGCGAACCACCAGAGCGAATCGCCCTTGTACGTGAACCGATCGCGGAGCGGCCGGCCGTCGACGAGCGCCGTGCGCAGCGACTTGATCCACGCGTAGCTGAGCCGCTCGGCCTCTTCGGTGCGCGCCGGTCCGAGCAGCTCGGCGAGGGACGTGCGGGTCTCCGTCCGGCCGGCATGAATCCGTAACTGCGAATCGGCGGTGGATGGCGCGGGGGCGATATTCAAGGACGCAGCAGTTCATTCTATATGCCGCCGAGGCTTCCTTGTCGCGTTCGCCCCCAGCGTGTTAGCGTTTGCAGTGCCAGCGATGAACGGGGACTACCGCGACTTCTATCGCGGCCGCCGCGTGATGATCACGGGGGGCCTCGGGTTCATTGGCTCGAATCTGGCGCACGCCCTGGTCGATGTGGGCGCGGATGTGTTGCTCGTCGATTCGCTGATCCCGGACTACGGCGGCAATCTCTTCAACATCGCCGGCCTCGAGGATCGGCTCCACGTCAACATCGCCGATGTGCGCCAGGCGAGCACGATGAACTACCTCGTCCAGGGCCGCGACGTGATCTTCAACCTCGCCGGCCAGGTCAGCCACATCGACAGCATGAAGGACCCACATACGGATCTCGAGATCAACTGCCGCAGCCAGTTGACGATCCTCGAGGCCTGCCGGCAGCACAACCCCCGGACCAAGGTCGTCTTCGCCGGCACTCGCCAGATCTACGGGCGGCCCGAACGCCTGCCGGTGGACGAATCGCATCTCGTGCGTCCGACCGACATCAACGGCATCAACAAGGCGGCCGGCGAGTACTACCACCTCGTCTACAACAACGTCTTCGGCGTGCGCGCCTGCTCGCTTCGGCTCACCAACGTCTTTGGGCCGCGCCAGCTCATCCGACACAACCGGCAGGGCTTCATCGGCTGGTTCCTGCGTCTCGCCCTCGAGGGTGGCGAGATCCAGATCTTTGGCGACGGCACGCAGATCCGCGATTTCGTGTTCGTGGACGACGTGGCGGATGCCTTCATGCGGGCGGGGGCCTCGGACGCGTGTAATGGCGACGTGTTCAACGTGGGCGGCCACGAGCACGTGACGCACCGCGACCTGGTCGCGATGCTCCTCGAGGAGGCCGGCACCGGATCGGTGCGCTACGTGGAATGGCCCGAGGAGAAGCGCAAGATCGACATCGGGTCCTTCTATTCGGACTCGACGAAGTTCCGGACAACGACGGGCTGGAACTCGAGCGTGGACCTGCGAGAGGGCCTGCGGCGCACGATCGGCTTCTATCGACAGCACTTCGACCGCTACGTCCCCGCGGAGGGAGCGCCCGCATCGTGACGCCGATGCGCGTGCCGTTCATGTCTCTCGTGCCGGGGCCCGACGCACCGGCCATTCGCAGCGCGATCGACCGCGTCATCGAGCGCGGCTGGTTCATCCTCGGCCCGGAGCTGGCCGAGTTCGAGACCGAGTTCGCGGCGGCGTCCGGCGCGCGACATGCCGTGGGCGTCGGCACGGGCACCGATGCGCTCGCGCTCGCGCTGCGCGCGATGGGCATCGGCCCCGGCGACGAAGTCATCACCGCGCCCGTGTCCGCGGCGTACAGCGCGCTGGCCATCATGATGGCCGGCGCCACGCCCGTGTTCGCCGACCTCGACCCGGCGCGTCTGACATTGGACCCGGCAGCGGCGGAAGCCGCGGTCACGCCACGCACGGCCGCAATCATGCCCGTGCATCTCTACGGACAACCGGCAGACATGGCGGCGCTCACGGGCGTGGCACAGCGTCACAACCTCGCGATCCTCGAGGACGCGTGCCAGGCACACGCCGCCACGTGCGGGGGCACGCCGGTGGGCACGTTCGGCGCGGCCGGCGCGTTCAGCTTCTACCCGACCAAGAACCTCGGGGCCCTCGGCGATGCGGGCGCGATCATCACCGACGATGAGGCGCTGGCCGGGAAGCTCAAGCGGCTTCGCAACGGCGGCCAGACCGACCGGTACCTCCACGTCGAGTTCGGAGTCAACAGCCGGCTCGACGAAATGCAGGCGGCCATCCTCCGCGCGCGGCTGCCCCTGCTCCAGAACTGGACCACGAGGCGCCGCGCGCTCGCGGCGCGATATCGCCGCGCGCTCCACGGCGCGCCCGTGGTCGTGCCGCCCGAATGCGATCCGGGACACGTGTATCACCTGTTCCCCATCCTCGTGGAGAACCGGGAGGCCTTCCAGGCGCATCTCTCGTCGCGCGGCATCGGCACGCTCGTTCACTATCCGATCCCGATCCCTCGGCAGCCGGCGCTTGCGCAGATCACCGGCGGACCCTGTCCGGTGGCCGATCGCGTCACCGCCGGGGTGTGTTCGCTTCCCCTTCATCCCCAGCTCAGCGATTCCGACGCGGACTTCGTCGCCGCCGCAATCCATGACTGGCGGCAGACGGCCTAGCGGGTCGCAACGGAGGCCCCGATGATCGCGGCGATCGCTGCCGCTGTCGTTGTCGGCTATCTGCCCGGCGCGCTGTTCTTCCGCCTGCCTCTGGCCGACCGCGATCGCCGTGCGACGCTCGCGATCGAGGAACGCGCCTTCTGGCAGGTCGTCCTGAGCCTGGCCTGGTCGCTCGGCGTGGTGCTCGCCCTCTCGGCGGCCGACGCGTACCGGTTCGACCGCCTCCTCATCGCGAACGCGGTTGTCGCAGTCGCCGTCGCCGCCTTCGCGCGCGGCCGCCTGCGGCTTGGCCGCGCCACCTCCGGTCCGACCTGGACGCTGCTCCTGCCGATCGCACTCGTGGCCCTGGCGGTCTGGCGTTTCCATCCGCCGTCCGAATACATCATCGGCGGCAAGGATCCTGGCGTGTACATCGGCGAGGGCATTCAGATCGCCAAACGCGGGTCGATCGTGCTGCGCGACGAGGAGGTCGCGGCGGTCCCGCCAGCGGCGCGCAACCTGTTCTTCCCGTCGCACCGGCGCGACGACTACTACGGCATCCGCTTCATGGGGTTCTTCATCCAGGATCCCGAGCGCGGAACGGTGATCGGACAGTTCCCGCATCTGTATCCCGCGTCGATCGCAATCGGCTACGATCTGGCTGGCGTGCAGGGCGCCCTCGCGACGACCGGCGTGTGGGCGGTCCTCGGCATCCTCGCGGTGTACTTCGCCGGCACGCGCCTCGTGGGACGTACGGCGGCCCTCGGAGCGGCGCTGCTGCTCTCGTTTCACGTGATCGAGCTCTGGTACTCGCGCTATCCGAACGCCGAGGTCGTGATGCAGGCGCTGCTCTTCGCGGCGCTCCTCGCCTTCGCGCGCGCGCACCAGGACGGCGACCGCTTCTTCGGTCCCGTCGCTGGCGCCCTGTGCGCACTTCTGATCTTCCTGCGCGTGGACGCGCTGCTTGGCCTCGCAGCCATCGCGGGCGCGGTGCTGCTCATGTGGATCGTCGATCGCCAGCGGCCACGTCCCGGGTTCCTGGTGGCTGCCGCCGCCGGCACGGCCCTCGGCCTCGTCTACCTCGCAGGCCCGATGCGGGCCTACTTCTTCCGGCCACTCGCCTACCTGGAGAAGCTGCCCTGGACCCTGCTGGCCCTGGTCGGCCTGGCTGGCGCGGTCGGATTGGGCATCATCGCGTGGCTGCGCGACAGGTTCGCCACGCGCGTGCGCAAGTTCATCCCGCTCACTCTCATCGTCGCGCTCCTGGGTCTCGCGGTGTACGCCCAGTTCTTTCGCCAGCAGGCCGGACTGCTCGCCGTGCACGACGCGTACGCCTTCCGCACGTTCACGTCCGCCTATCTCTTCTGGCTGGGCCTCGTCCTGGCACTCGCCGGTCTGGTGATTGTCATCAAGCGTGACTTCTGGCGGGATCCCGCGCTCCTGCTCGTGTTCATCGCGTACTCGGTCTTTCTCTTCTACAAGATCCAGGTCGACCCCACACATTTCTGGATGGCTCGACGCTTTCTGCCCGTGATCCTGCCCGGGGCCATGCTCTTCGCGGCGGCGGCGGCCGTTGGCCCGTGGACTCCGCGCGGCACGATGGTCACTCGCCTGCGGATCGCGGTTGGCGTGGTGGCGCTCGTCGTGCTCGGCCGGCAGTACGCGGTGGCCGCGGCGCCGGTGCGGCCGCACGTCGAGTACGCGGGAATGATCCAGTACATGGACGGCCTCTCGAACAACTTCACCGATCGTGATCTGGTGATCGTCGAGTCGCGCGACGCCGGCTCGGACGTGCACGTACTGGCGATGCCGCTCGCGTACGTGCAGGGACGCCGTGTGCTCGTGCTGGCGTCGGCTCGACCGAACAAGCGCGTGCTCGAGGGCTTCCTGAAGCAGGCCCTGGAGCAGTACCATCGGGTGTTCTTCGTAGGAGGCGGCGGCACGGACCTCCTCTCGCGCCGCATCGACGCGACCCCGGTGGCCGATCAGCACATCGGCGTGCCGGAGTACGACTCGCCGCCGTGGAACGAGTATCCGAAGGGCCCGCGCCGCAAGGACTTCGACTACAGCGTCTACGAGCTGGACCTCGACAGGTTGCGGCCGGCCGGCTTCGACCTCGACATCGGGTACCGGGACGACCTGAACGTGGTCCGGTTCCACGCCAAGGAGGAAACGGAAGGCCGACGGGTACGATGGACCGGCCGGCAGTCGTTCATCGCGGTGCCGGGCATCGCCGGCACCGAGCGCGAACTGCTGTTCGTGATGCACGACGGCGGCCGTCCGAGGCAAGCCGCGCCCGCGGAGGTCGAAGTGTTCTTCGACGACACGCGTCTCGGCACGATCCTCGTGCAGCCGGGCTGGACCGAGTACCGGCTGGCGCTGCCGGCCGACGCGGTCGCGCGCGCAGCGAAGGCCGACGATCCGGCCGTGCTGCGGCTGCTGTCCTCCACCTGGTCGCCCAGCGAGTTTGGCGGCGGCAGCGACAATCGGGCACTTGGCGTGATGGTGGACAAAGTCGAGATACGGTGAACGACAGGACGCCGAGGAACCGTTGAGCCGTCTGCACATCTACGAACCCAGAGAACGCAGGCTCGTGGCGCTCGCCGACGCGTTGCTGAGCCCGCTCGGCTGGTGGCGGCGCCGGCGTCACGTCTCGCGCGACGCCGTACGACGCGTGCTCCTGTTGAGGCTCGAACGGATCGGCGATCTCCTCATGGTGCTCGACGCCATCGACGACGCGCGCGCGGCCTGGCCGGGCGCGACGATCGACCTGGCCGTCGGCTCCTGGAATGCGCCACTGGCCCGGCTCATTCCGGGTCTCGGCGAGGTGCTCGTCGCCGACGTGCCATGGCTCGCGCGCGACGGAGCCGGCGACTCGTGGCGGGCGCTCGTGTCACGCGCCCGCGGATGGCGCCGGAAGCGCTACGACATTGCGGTCAACTTCGAGCCCGACATCCGCAGCAACGCACTTCTCTGGCTCTCCGGCGCTCCCGGCCGATGGGGCTACTGGACAGGCGGTGGCGGCGCTTTCCTGACAGACGCCGAGGCCTACGAGCCGGCCAGCCACGTCTCACAGAACGCGCGACACCTCGTGGCGCGGGCGAGCGGCGTCACGCCCCAGGCGCCCCAACCCGATTCCGCCTCGCGCGTGGCCCGCATCATCCCGCCGGCGGACGCCGTCGCGCGTGCATCGGCGCTCCTCGGCGACGCATCACGTCCGGTCGTCGGCGTCCACGCGAGCGGTGGACGCGAATCGAAACAGTGGCACCTCGATCGGTTCGCGGCCGTCGCGCGCGCGCTGGCCGATTCGCGGGGCGCGACGATCGTGCTCACGGGCGCGGCGTCCGACCGCCCGCTCGTGGACGAGGTGCGGCGACAACTTGCTGGCGTGCGCGTCATCGACACCGCGGCCGGGCACGACCTGCCGACGCTCGCCGCCCTGCTCGCACGCATGGATCTCCTGATCACAGGCGACACCGGGCCGATGCATCTGGCCTCGGCGGTCGGCACGCCGGTCGTCGCCCTGTTCGGGCCGTCGAATCCGGCCCGCTACGGCCCGCTCGCCTCCCGCCAGCGCGTGCTCCGCGTCGACCTCCCCTGCAGCCCCTGCGGCCAGGTGCGCCTCCCTCCGCTCCGTTGCCGCGGCCACGTACCGGATTGCATGGATGGGATTCAAGTGGACGTCGTCGTTCAGGCGGCTCTTGATCTGCTGGATCGGGCCTGAGGCACAGGGGCGCTCCTTTGCCTCATTGCCTCATTGCCCCATTGCCCCATTGCCCGATCGGCTAAGATCATCGCGCGATGAAGGCACTTCTCACCGGTGGCGCGGGGTTCGTGGGATCACATTTGGCCGAGGCCCTGCTCGAGCGCGGCGATCACGTCACTGTGATCGACGATCTGTCGACCGGTTCGATGGACAACATCATCCATCTCAAGGGACAGCCGCGGTTCGAGTACGTGATCGACACCGTGATGAACGAATCGCGGATGGCCGAGCTCATCGATCGCGCCGACGTCGTGTTGCATCTGGCGGCCGCCGTGGGCGTGAAGCTCATCGTCGAGGCCCCGGTGCGCACGATCGAGACCAACGTGCATGGCGCGGAGATCGTGCTGAAGCATGCGAGTAAGAAGGGCAAGCTCGTCGTGATCTTCTCGACGTCCGAGGTATACGGGAAGAGCACGGACGTGCCGTTTCGTGAGGACTCGGACCTGGTGATGGGGCCCACCCACAAGCACCGATGGGCGTACGCCTGCAGCAAGGCCATCGACGAGTTCCTCGCGCTGGCCTACTACCGCGAACGGAAGCTCCCGGTGATCGTCGCCCGGCTCTTCAACACCGTCGGGCCGCGCCAGACGGGGCGCTACGGCATGGTGATCCCGAACTTCGTCCGGCAGGCGCTCGCCGGCGAGGCCATCACGGTGTACGGCGACGGGCAGCAGACGCGGTCGTTCACCGACGTGAGCGACGTGGTGACCGGCCTCCTGCGGCTCGTGGACGAGCCGAAGGCCGTCGGGCAGGTGTTCAACATCGGCAACACGGAGGAAGTGAGCATCCTGGAGCTCGCGCGCCGGGTCCGCATCGCCGCCGGCAGCTCGTCCGAGATCGTGTTCATCCCCTACGACGAAGCCTACGAAGCCGGATTCGAGGACATGCCCCGCCGGGTGCCCTGCCTGGACAAGATCGAGAAGCTCGTCGGGTACCGTCCCTCCCTGGACCTCGAAGCCATCCTGGCCAGGGTGGTCGAGTCCGCTCCCTCCAAATAGCCAGGCCGGTTACGGCTCCTCACCGGCGCGGCGCGTCCAAACAGCAGGGTCCCGGCAACGCCGGTCCGGGGTGGGGCGTATACTTGAGTACTTGGTTTCACTGGAGCTTCCGATGCCGAAAAGACTGATCGGAGTCCTGCTCGTTCTGGCCCTGGCCACCATGGCGCCGCTGTTCGCGCAGGCGCCGCAGGGCCGCCGTCTGCAGATCACGTTCGACATGCAGGGCAACGTCACGCTGGTGGCACAGAACGTCACCGTGCGGGAGATCCTGGCCGAGTGGGCGCGGCAGGGCGGCAGCAAGTTCGTGAACGCCGAGCGGCTGGCGGGCGGACCGGTCAGCCTGCAGTTCGAGAACCGGCCGGAACGCGAAGTGGTCGAGTCGTTGCTGCGGCAGGCGGCCGGATACGTCCTTGGGCCGCGTCGCGCGGGCAACCCGGGTGCGTCGCGATTCGAGGTCGTCTACATCCTCCCCACGAGCAATCCGACGACGAGCGCCTACACGCCGTCGGCGCCCAGCGCGCCGGTGCAGGCCCCGCTTCGCACGTCCGGATCGCCCGACGATGAGATCCCGCCAGTGACACCGCCCACCGGGCCGGTTGACCCGCGGAATCCGCAGAACCCGCCCCCGGCCTCAACCGATCCGAACGCCAACCGGCCGGGCCCGTCGCCTGGCGTCAGTGGCGTGGCCGTGCCCGTCGTGCCCATCGTGCCCGTAGGTGCCGGAACCACCACGGGTCGAGGCGGCGGCGGAGCGACGCCCCCGGCGCCCACCGGTGGCGTGCCCACTGGGACACCTCCGGGGACCGGGCGTGGCGGAGGTGGTGGCCTGTTCCGCTGATCCATGGCGCGCCGTGACGCCAGTTCCGGCCGCCCCGGCCGCGCAGACTTTCCGACCCGGCGTATAGACGCCGTCCTCCTGGCGACGCTGGCCCTGGCCTTCGTCCTGAGGGCCTGGGGACTCGACTACGGACTTCCTGACGTCTATAACCCTGACGAAGTCGCGATCCTCTCCCGCGCGCTCTCGCTGGCCGAGAAGGGCCTGAACCCCGGCAACTTCGTCTATCCAAGCCTGTATTTCTACGTCCTGGCCGCCGCGGCCGGGGGCTGGTACGTGCTGATGCGCGCCAGCGGTCAGGTCGCCTCGCTCCAGGTGTTCCAGGATGCGTTCTGGCAGGACCCCACGTCGTTGTACCTCGTCGGGCGATCGCTCTCGGTCGCCGCGGGAGTCGCGGCCGTGGGCGTGACGTATGCGATCGGCCACAAGCTGGCGGGCCGAACGGTCGCGCGCATCTCGGCGGTCCTGATGGCGGTGGCTTACTTCCCCGTGCGCGACGCGCACATGATCAAGCACGACGTGATCGCCGCGCTCCTGTTCGCGATCCTGGTGCTCGTGACGAAGCGGGCGGCGGACACCGGCAGCCTGCGCCGCTTTGCCGCAGCCGGCGCACTCGGAGGCGCGTCATTGGCGTTTCACTTCTACGCGGTCGTCGCGGTAGTGCCGATTGTCGTCGCGGCCAGGCAAAGGGCCCGCAGCATCGCCGCCCTGTTCCGCACGGCGCATGTCTGGACCGCGGGGCTGGCGTTCGTGGTGGCGTTCGCACTGCTCTCGCCGTTCGTCCTGCTCGACTGGAGCACGGCGGCACGGGACATCGCCGGCAACCGCGAGATCATCGTCGATCGCGCGCGCGCGGAGTTCGGGGCGTTCGGCGCCGGCGTGGAGCAGATCCGGTTGATGGCGACCGAGGGAGCGGGACTCGCGATGACGATCGCGGCCGCCGTGGGGGCGGTGATCATCGCGCGACGCCATCGATGGCACGCCGCATGGCTCCTGGCGTTTCCAGTTGCTTTCTTCCTGTTCCTCACTCAGACGTGGCCGTTCGGGCGGCTGCAGAACGCGCTCTATCCCTTCATCGCCGTGGCGGCGGCGTACGGCGTTCAGACTTTCTCGGCAAGCCAGCGACGGCCCGCTCTCGTCGCGGCGGGACTCACCGCGATCCTCGCGGCGCAGCCGTTGTGGCATTCGGTGCTGATGGATCGGCTGTTCACGCGCGAAGACACGCGGACCACCGCCAAGCGGTGGATCGCCGCGAACGTGCCCGATGGCGCGACCGTCGCGGTGCAGCCGTACTCGGTGCCGCTCGAGACCAGCCGCGAATGGCTGGTCGACACGCTCGAACGCCAATCGCCCGGAGCGCCGGCTGGCGCCAGGGCTCGCGGCCAGCTTGCCCGCGATCCGTATCCCTCGCCGGCGTACCGCGTGCTCTACCTTGGCGACGGCGGCCTCGATCGCGATAAGCGCTTCCTTCCGCCCTCGCGAGTGCTCGAGGCGTCGGGCCTCACCGCGCTCGATGCGCAAGGCGTGACGCACGTCGTGCTCAAGCGCGAGGATCCCGGCAAGCCGGATGCGTTGCGGGACCGGATCGCCGGCGATTCCACCCTGCTCTTCACGGCGTGGCCGTTCTCGTCTGCCGACGCGACCGCGCAGCCGATTCAGCCCGATCACGACGGACGGCCGACACTGGCGGTTGCACAGCCGGGGCCCATCATCGAGGTGTGGCGTCTCCCGCCGCCGCGGCATGAGCGCTAGGCCGGCCTCAGGCACGCGTGGCGCGCTGCCCGCTCTGCTGTGCGCGCTGGCAGCGGCACTCGTCTATGCGCCGGCGCTCACGGCCGGCTTCGCGTCGGACGACTTCCTCGTCATCTCTCGGCTCCAGGAGATGGGCGGTCTCGACCGCGCGCTCGGCTACTTCACGGCCGGCTTCTACGACTACTACCGGCCGCTCGCGTTCGTCAGCCATGCGCTCGACTGGACTGTCTGGCAGGGGCGGCCAGTCGGATTTCATCTGACGAACGTGCTGCTGCACGCAATGAACACGGCGCTCGTGTACGGCCTGGCCCGCCGGGTGATCGGTGTGCCGGGCGCGATGGCGGCGGCTCTGCTCTTCGGGCTGCACGCGTCGAGCCACGAAGCGGTCTACTGGATCGCTGCCCGCTTCGACTTGCTGGCGACCTTCTTCGGCCTGATCACGCTGTGGTCCTTCGCGCGCGACGGGCGATGGGCCGTGCCGGCCGGCACCGCCGCGTTCGCGCTGGCCCTGCTCTCGAAAGAATCGGCGGTGTCGATCCCGCTGATGACGGCGGCGTACGACGTGTTCGTGCGCCGGCTCGACGCGCGGCGGACGGCCTGGCGGCTGGCGCCGCTCCTCATCGTGCTGGGCGCGTATGCGGTGATCCGCAGCCTGGCCGCGGGGCTCGACGCGGCCGGCGGAGCGACCCGGCTGGCGAAGCTCGTGATGTTCGCTTTCGCGATCGCCGGCGTGCTGCTCCTCGCGAGGCGTTCGCCCTCGGACGATGGAGAGTCACCGGTTCCGATCACACGGACGCCGTGGACCGCGGCCGCCGGCCTGGCGGTCGCCGCCGGCGCGCTCCTGGCGGCGGCCA
>Ga0105106_10002879_pt1 | contig 12348 bp, 9 predicted proteins | sample PPLLaktember2015_5_FD_79109 | JGI IMG/M metagenome (GOLD analysis project Ga0105106, IMG submission 79109) | Freshwater sediment microbial communities from Prairie Pothole Lake near Jamestown, North Dakota, USA - PPLs Lake P8 Core (1) Depth... | ecosystem: Environmental > Aquatic > Freshwater >...
CCCCCGGCGCCGGGGCTGGATCTCTTAATAAAATTTTTAAAAACATTGAATAAAATACGTATTATAATACGTATTATTTTTTAAAGAAATACGTATTATAATACGTATTTCTTTCGACGGGGGATCAGCTTAATACGGATCGACATCAATAGCTATGCGGAGCGACGAAGCACCCTGCTCTTTTTCCAGGCGTTCGATGGCTTCGCTGATGGATTGTTTTGCCGGGGCGACAGGTTTTTCCCTTTCAAGCTTGACCAGGATAGTTTTTATATACCAGAGCTGAACCTGTGATATCAACGGGAATTCGGGTCCGAGAATCCTGTTGCCAAACAGTGATTTAAGGTCACGGCCCAGTATCTCTGAGAATTTATTCAGAAGGGACCGGTCCTTGTGCTTTATGCTGATCCTGATCATCCTGCAGAACGGAGGGTAGTTGAACAATCTTCGTTCATCGGCCTGCATCCTGAACATGGTTTTATAGTCGTGTCGCAGTACAAGCCTTATTATCTTATGAGTGGGATCCGATGTCTGGATCACAACTTTTCCTGGTTTATTCCTTCTCCCCGCCCTGCCGCTGACCTGCTCCATAAGCTGAAAGCTTCGTTCGTGCGCCCTGAAATCGGGGAAATTGAGCATGTTGTCGGCATTCAGCACACCAACAACTGTAAGATTTTCAAAATCAAGCCCTTTAGAGATCATCTGGGTTCCAATCATAATATCGATCTGACGCTCTTCGAATGCCCCCAGAAGCCTGTTGAATGAGTTCTTCCCCCTGGTTGTGTCATGATCCATCCGGGCAACCCTTGCGGACGGGAACACGATTCTGATCTCATCTTCCACCTTCTCGGTGCCAAATCCGCGTGTTGCAAGGCCGGGTGAATGGCAGTTGCCGCAATGGGCAGGCATGCCTGTCGAGTACCCGCAGTAATGGCAGACCATCCTGTTTATGCCCTTATGATATGTCAGATTGACGGCACATTGCACGCATTTTGGTATCCAGCCGCATTCAGGACACTCGATATATGGAGAAAAGCCCCGTCTGTTCTGGAAAAGGATCACCTGCTCATTATTGCCCAGGGCTTCATCAATAACCTCAAGCAACTCGGGTGTGAAATGCGAAACCATCAGTTTCTTCCTGTAGGCTTCACGCGAATTGGCAATGATTATATCAGGCAGCCTGACTGCCCCGAACCTTTCGTTCAGCTCGACAAGTCCGTATTTGCCGCTCAGTGCATTGTTATAGCTTTCGATGGAGGGTGATGCCGATCCGAGTATTGTCTTTGCCCCATGAAGGCCTGCGAGCACGACAGCCGAATCACGGGCATTATATCGCGGTGCAGGATCGTTCTGCTTATATGAACTGTCCTGTTCTTCATCTACTATTATGAGCCCCAGGTCACTGAAAGGCAGGAAAAGAGCTGACCTGACACCTAAAATGAGCTGGTATCCTTTCGTTGGATCTTTGAGTGCGACACGGTTCCATATCTCTGCTTTCTCCGGTTCGCTGAAGCGTGAATGGTAAACGCCCGTTACCCGGCTGAAATGCATCCTCAGTCTGAGGATTATCTGTGTTGTAAGTCCGATTTCGGGAAGAAGGTAAAGCACCTGCTTTCCCCTGCTTAACTGCTCTTCTATAAGATGAATGTAGATCTCCGTCTTCCCGCTTGAGGTAACTCCGTGAAGCAGGGCAATGCCTTTCTCCATGAAGATTTTATGAATTGCATTTAATGCTTTCTCCTGCGAACCGCTGAGTATTCTGAGAGGTTCCGGCGTAACCGGCACCTCATCAAGCCTTCCAACTTCAATGATCACGGTGGAGAGGATTCCCTTTTTAATAAGACCCTCCAGGGCTCCCGGCGAGTTTCCGCCTTGCTTAAGGAGCTCCCATTTCCTGACCGGCCTGATCTCCAAACCTTCCGAATAACCGCTTAAACTGAGCCAGGCCGTTAGCACTGCCTGCTGCCTGGGAGCCCTGGAAAGAGCATCGAGCATTTCGCTGAGTTCCCTGTCTGTAAAAGCAGAAGCCAGGGTGATAAAAGGTTCCTTTCTTGGCTTGTATTTTTCAACGACAGGGACCGTTGTTTCACCTTCCAGGCAAAGGACCGAAGGCAATGCGGCTTTTATAACCTCACCACCGGTACACATGTAATATTCTGAGATCCATGACCAGAATTTCAGCATGATTTCATTAGCGGCAGGAGCCGGGTCAAGAACTTCAATTAAAGTTCTGACATTGGGGATATCCGGTGAATTCTCATGGATTGCCCTCACAATTCCGGAGTAGAGTTTTTTACTGCCGAACTGGACAAGCACCCTCGATCCGGGAAGTACCTTATCGATCAATCCTTCAGGAATACGGTAAGTGAATTTACCTTTTACAGCGAGAGGCAAAATAATATCAGCAAAATGATTATTCATCATCTGTTTTAGCTGATTGCAAAGTAAGAAACTAATTCGGTTTAATAAAACTCGACATTACTGTCAGAAGATGGTCTTTCCGGATGGGTTTTATAAGGCAGGCGTCACAGCCGGCCTCCAGGATGATATCCTTGTCATCCTCAAAAATAAAGGCTGTCTGGGCGATTATGGGAATGTCCCTCCTGATCTTTCTTATTTCCTTTGTTGCTTCGATGCCGTTCATTTCGGGCATCTGCATATCGAGCAGGACTACATCGATATCAGGGGTTTTCCTGACTATTTCAATGGCTTCCATCCCCGAGCGTGCCGTAAGGATGGAAATCCCGGTATCGACAAGCACCCGGTTCAGGTAGAGAAGAATATCCTTATTATCGTCGACAAGCAGGCATTTTCTTCTGCTCCAGTTAAGAGGAATACCGGATGGCTCATTGCTACCCGCTATCTTTGTTTTAAGCCGGGTACTGCCTCCTGCCGGCCTGTAGGGAATTGAAAAACTAAATTCGGAACCGACACCCTTTTCCGACTGAACATATATCCTGCCTCCCATCCTTTCCACAACTTCTTTCGCCAGGGTCAACCCGACGCCAAGTCCTTCGAAGGGGCGGTGATGACCATCAATCTCCTGCCTGAATTCTTCAAAGATGTGGTCAAGGTTTTCCTTGTTGATACCGATTCCCGTATCCCTGATCCTGAAGACAAGGTTTTCATTTTCCTTTGCATAGGTCAGCCTTACGGATCCTTCAAGAGTAAACTTAACGGCATTGTCCATCAGGTGGTTTAATACCCGCTTCAGCCATACCCTGTCGGTGAAGATAAGGTCGCCGTTATCTTCAAGAAGGTTCATGGCAGCAACGATGATCGACTTCTCATTCCGTTTAACAACTTTCCTTGCATCCTCAACAATTTCATTAACAATGCTGGTGACGGAGGCCTCCTCATAGGTGATCTCTATCTGGGAACTCTCGAGCCTCGACAGATCGATGATATCGCCGATTATCTGCAGAAGCTTCTCGCTGTTATGGTTTATGTGTTCGATATATTCCTCCTTGACTTCATTGGTTATATCATTGGCCAGCAGGAGGTTGGCGAAGCCGACGACACTGTTCAGCGGGGTCCTTATCTCGTGTGAAATATTTGCCAGGAAGCTTGATTTGAGACGGTTGCTGGCTTCAGCTTCAAGCTTGGCCTTTATCAGGTCTTCATGGGCATTTTTGAGTGTTGAAATATCCCTGGAAATTGTCAGAGAGCCGATCATTTCCCCGTCTTCATTTTTTACAGTTACCGAACGGGTTGACAGGTTGATGTACTGCCCATCCTTGTGCTTAAGCCTCAGTTCCGATTCGAAAAAGCCCTTTGAATTGAGAGCACCTGTTCTGTTCTTTTCATATTCCCGGTCATCGGGGTGTATCAGATCTGTCTGGTTTATTGAATGATACTGATCCTGGTCAAGGCCAACCATCGAATAAAATGCCTTGTTGGCGTACTTCAGGTTCCAGTCCCGGTCATAAAATGAGATGCCATCGTCAGCTGACTGGACCAGCATTCTGTAAAACATTTCCGAATGGGAATATTCCCTTGTAATGTTCTCCTTCTGAACAGCCAGCTCCCTGTTGGTCTTTTGAAGGTTGTCGTTGATATCTTCTATCTGCCTGTTTCTTTGTCTTAGTTCCCTGTTGGAGTTCCGGAGCTTTCTGGAAAAGATTATAATCGTGACGCAAACGATAATCAATGCGACAAGAATTATCATTATTAGATTTAGTACCGACTCTGACATTAGAATATTCTGTAATTCAAACCCCTAATTAACTTTCAACGTAAGAATATCAGGCAAATATAAATATTCGCCCGATTATTGGCTCCAATATCCCGACAAATTATTACACAAAAAGTACTAAATTGCGAACAAAAGTTTTTAAGTGATGGAAACGAATGATGACGGTTATCCCAAGGGGAGAAAATACAAGAATGGAGAGATAACTGTGTACTGGAAACCGGGCGCCTGTGTTCATGCTTCCTACTGTTACAGAGAGCTTATTGAAGTGTTTGATCCTGGAAGAAGGCCCTGGGTTGATATGTCGGGATCGACGACTGACAGGATCATAGACGTGGTAAACATGTGTCCTACCGAAGCACTTACGTGGAAATGGAATGATGACGAAAAGAATAAGGATATCAGTGTTGACCAGACAAATCACGTGATCTTCAGAAGGCCCGAGCTTCTAAAGCCTGAAGAATCAAACGAAGAAATCAGGCCGGTTTCGGTCAAGGTTATGCCTGACGGACCAATAGTCCTGAAAGGAGATTTTACCTTTCAATACAACGGCATAAAGAAGAAGGTAAAAGAAGGGATCCTGTCAATCTGCAGGTGCGGAGCCAGCAAACAAATGCCGTTTTGTGACGGGGCTCACCGAAAAATTGGGTATGAAGATAAATGAATGACATGGAAACAGAAAATAAGGAGAACACGCTACCTATTGTCGAGATCGTTGAAGGCGGACCATTAAAGATAACCGGGAAGATCATTTACAGGGATCTGAAACGCGATACTTCCGGCACTCCGGCTGAATTAAAGATTTGTCTGTGCGGCCGTACTCAGAACGGCCCCTTTTGCGACGATTCTCATGATGACGCGAAATGAGATACCCTGATCAGCTGAAAATGATCAGGCCGAAGCCAGGGCTTCACCAACTTTAACTGCAGCTTCACCGAATGATAAAGCTGAAATAACCGATAATCCTGAATTATCAATAATTTCCTTTGCTTCCAGGGCATTTGTTCCCTGAAGCCTGACAACAACAGGCACCTTTATTTCTCCTATCGATTTATAAGCTTCGACAACTCCCACGGCCACCCTGTCGCACCTGACTATCCCGCCAAAAATGTTTATCAGTATTGCTTTTACCCCCGGATCGCTGAGTATGATCCTGAAGCCTGCTTCAACTGTGCCGGCGTTTGCACTTCCTCCCACATCAAGGAAATTGGCGGGCGATCCTCCGGAGAGCTTTATAATATCCATTGTAGCCATTGCCAGGCCTGCCCCGTTGACCATACATCCTACATTACCGTCAAGCTTTACATAATTCAGATTGTATTTGCCGGCTTCCACCTCAACCGGATCCTCCTCGTTGAGATCCCTCATCGCTGCAAGATCGGGATGCCTGAACAGGGAATTATCATCAAGGATCAGCTTGCAGTCGACAGCCAGGACCCGCTCGTCACTGGTCTTGAGGACTGGGTTGATCTCGAGCAGCTGGGCATCGCAGCCGGTGAAAGTTTCATATATGCCGCCCAGGAATTTCAGCATGTTCTGAAAAGCCTTTCCTTTCAGTCCCAGATTAAACGCAATATTTTTAGCCTGAAATTGTGTAAGCCCTGTCAGGGGAGAGATCTCTTCGGTAAAAATAAGTCCGGGGGTTTTCTCAGCTACCTGTTCAATGTCCATTCCTCCCTGCGGGGAGTACATTATTACATATCTTCCACTCTTCCTGTTAAGAAGAATGCTTATGTAAAATTCTTCCGGTTCGGTCTCCCCTGCATAATAAACATCCTGGGCTATCAGAACTTTATTTACTCTTCTCCCTGCAGGGCCGGTCTGCGGGGTTACAAGGTTCATCCCAATCATTTTTCCTGCAATGACGCCTGCTTCCTCGACTGATTTTGCCAGTTTTACCCCACCGCCTTTCCCCCTGCCGCCGGCATGGATCTGCGCTTTCACAACAAAATAAACGGTCCCGCACTTTTCCTTCAGCTGTTCTGCCACGAGGACTGCATGGGAGGCATTCTCAGCAACAAAACCCTCCTGGATATCCACGTTATAAGCTTTTAGAAGCGACTTGCCCTGGTACTCGTGTATGTTCATGATATGAGAATTTAGTTTTAGCTACAGCTTAACCACCTGATTCGTTGATGGAAATTTAGAAAAATAAACCGATATTTTCTCTATTTTCGTATAAAAAAGGATGCGCAAGCTTCTGAACAAAGAATTGGGAAGAAAGAGCATTGACCAGTTCAGGGAGTCTGAAAAGTCACAGTTTGTCATTGTCCTCGACAACGTGAGAAGCCATAACAATGTCGGATCGGTATTCAGGACTGCGGATGCCTTTCTGACCCGCAGGATATATTTATGCGGTATAACGGCAACACCTCCTCACCGCGACATACAAAAAACAGCGCTTGGGGCAACAGAATCGGTCGAATGGTCCTATTTTAAAACCACTGCCGACGCCGTAAAGGAACTGAAGCGGGAAGGGTACAGGATAATAGCTGTTGAGCAGGCAGAAGGCTCAGTTGAGCTGCAGGATTTTGTTCCTGAAAAGGACGGTAAATACGCGCTGGTTTTCGGACATGAGGTCAACGGCGTCAGCCAGGAGGTGGTTGACATGAGTGATATGTGCGTGGAGATACCCCAGTTCGGGACCAAGCACTCGTTCAATATAGCGGTAAGTGCAGGGATTGTGTTGTGGGAGGTGAACAGACCCCGGCAATAAAAAAAAAGGCTGCCCAATCGGACAGCCTTTAATATTTTTGTTGCTCAATAAATTACTGAACCAGTCCTGTAAAGGCGCTGTCAGCGAAGAATTTCGCAAATTCAAGGTCAGTTTTTGCATAAGCTTTCCAATCAGCATTGGCAGTTACAGCTTCCTTCAGACCGGCGGCCATGTAATTTTTGTCATCAAGACGGGCACCTACAACTGCTTTCAGGTAATGTGACCTGCCATCGGGGCAGGGTTCCTTCATTGCGTCAAGCGTGGCTTTTGCCCTGGAGACATCACCTTTAAGAAGCTGTGCAAGTGCAAGGTTGAAGCATGGTTCGGTGCCAAACAGGTTGACAGCCTGATCATACTCGCCTTTAGTTACTGCGATAACGCCAAGTCCCCATTTTGATTCGGTTGTTGCTGCAGTCATCGAATTGAACAGTTCCTCTGCTTTTGCCATGTCATCCTTTACAAGGTAAGCAAAGCCAATATTGTTCTTAACTACATCGTTATTCTCAATTGCTTTTGCTTTTTCGAAAGCTGCAAGGGCTTCGTCTGCTCTGCCTAAACCGAGGAGTGTGATCCCTACGTTATTGTGTGTGCGGACATCCTTCGGAAAGCTCTGGGCAGCTGCCTGGTAGAACGTAAGTTTTTCATTTGCATCAGTGGTCAGTCCTGCTGAATAAAGCATTTCTTCAACGCTCAGCATACCTGGATTTGATTTCATCTGTGCAAGGATCTGTTCATCGCTGCGGCCGATGTTATCAACGTTGACCATCAGCTTAGACCTTCTCAGGACAGGAAGTATCTCCTCTTTAAGTTCTTCATATGCTGAAGACATGTTCTTGATCTCCCTTTCACGGACTACAGGATCGGAATACATCGAAAGAACACGGAGGATAAGGTCCTTATCCTGGATGGTTGATTTTTCAACTTCAGTCTTAAATCCTTCCCAGTCTTCGGGGGTTGTTAATTCGTCAAAGAAATCGGGGGCTTTGGCAGCTTCAATTTTGCTGAATTCCTTTTTAATGAATTTGTCGGCTGACTGGCCTCTCTTGACTGATAGTTTCTCATTGAGCTCAAATGTACCATCGGGGGATGCATATGAGCTGACAACTGCACCTTTAAGCTGTTTGTTGGAATCAGCTGTAACCTGTGCAATATACTCCTTAAGCATTGTGATGTCAGTGTCCTTGAGTTCGCTGCTGCGGATATTCGCCTGGTTGATCACATAATTGATGGCAGCCGTCTGTGTTTCCGGGGTAATTCTGACCCAATTATCTTTCATCACGATTGTCCTGCCGTGTTTTTGCACCAGTGTTGAGGTTGCAATTACACCATCAGCCAGCTTGATGGGTTCAAAATCAATTGTTTTTTTACCCATCACGGCGTTGGTTCTAAGGACAAGCTCTGACATTTTCATAGCGTCACTGTAGGGAATAACGCTGGTATAAGTAAAATCACCTCCGGTATATGTGATCACTTTATTATTTGCAGCTACTTTTTCTCCCTGAAGAACCTGTACTTTGTCAAAAGCTGTTTCTCCTCCTCCATATGTTAATACCGGAGTAACTGTAAGAGTGGCTTTCTTGTTGAAATATTTTTCCGGAAATGTGCCCTTAATGGTAACATTCACCATTCCGCCGTGAGCTTCAAGTACTTTTGGAGTAACCTCATACTTTATCTCTCCGGCCTCTTTTTTCATCTTGTTCAGACCGCTACAACTTGCTAAGAAAGCAGCTGCAAGGAAAAGAATAAAATAGCTTCTGATTTTTTTCATAGTTTAAATAGTTATTCGTTTGTGAAATTTGTTTGATACTCTTTATTGAACATTATTATAGATTTTCAACATAAATGCAAATTTAAACAAAATTTAATAAAACAAAATGACTATCTGGAAATAACAAAGCTCGACCAGATAGATTGAACTATATTGTGAAAAACCCATTCGTCGGGATCCAGGTAAGATTTGTTTTGTTTTCCTTCTCATTCCCCGTATTCAATAAGAGATAGCTATAAGGCAAAGGTGTACATTCTTATTATAATAACTGTTACAAAATTAAACTATTAAGTTACAAGATTCACACATTTGATACCTGGCATAATCAGAAATTCTTTGTTTTTTTTATCTATCCCCTATTGAAAACAATTATCTCAAAATCACTTTATTCAGTCCTTCACAGTAATCTTCATAAAAAATGGCGTCGATCAATTTCGAATAATGACTTTTGTTTGTTACGAAATCCAGCTCATTAATATCAATAACGAGATACCTGTTCCCGGTATTCTGCTTAAAGAACGTGAAATAACTATCTTGTATTTTCTGAAGATAATCTTTTGTTATGCTTTTTTCATAATCACGACCCCGCTTTTCAATGTTCTTCAATAGTCTTTCAGGCCTAATATGCAGATAGACATAAATATCCGGTTTGGGCAGGGAACCGTAGATTATATAAAAAATTTGCCTGTAAAGATTATACTCGTCACCGGTAAGTGTTGAAGCCGCAAAAACGAGTGATTTAGTGAAGTAATAATCAGCCACCGTAAAGGTCCTGAACAGATCGCGGCTTCCGATTTCGTCGTTGAGCTGTTTGTAACGACTTGCCAGAAATGACAATTCAAGGGGAAACGAATACTTATCAGGATCCTGGTAAAACTTCGGGAGAAACGGATTATCGGCAAAGTTCTCAAGTATCAGGCTGGCATTGAACTGATCGGCTATACGGGTGGCAAGTGTTGTTTTCCCGGCACCAATGTTCCCTTCAATAACCACGTAATTGTACTTGAATTGCATCGAGAGTGAATTCCTGGGAATTTAGAACTTACTCCGGGGAAACAAAGAGACAAAGAGGAATTACCGACTGTGGTGCTCTTCGTGTTTTCCGGGATCACCTTCCTCCCTGGGAGGACGCGGAAGCAGAACTTTCCTGGAAAGCTTAAGCTTTCCGGTTTTTGGATCAATATCAATAAGCTTGACTTCAACAATATCACCTTCCTTCAAAACCTCCTCAACAGTCCTGATCTTCCTCCAGTCAATTTCGGAAATATGCAGCAATCCGTCCTTATTCGGAAGGATCTCTATAAAAGCTCCGAACTGAACTATCGTCTTTACTTTTCCCTTATATACCTGTCCAACTTCCGGAACTGCAACAATTTTCTTCACCCAGTCGAGTGCTGCGGTTATTGCCGCCTTGTTTTCACCGAAAATATTAACATCGCCGTGTCCATCGATCTCTTCAACAATTATCGTAGTTCCTGTCTCTCGCTGGATCTCCTGGATAACTTTCCCGCCGGGTCCGATCAGGGCACCGATCATGTCTTTGGGTATTGTAAGCATTTCGATCCTCGGAGCATGCGGCTTGAGTTCCGGGCGAGGTTCAGCAATCGTCTCCCGCATAACATCGAGAATATGCAGCCTGCCGATCCTTGCCTGCTCGAGGGCTTTTGTGAGGACTTCAAATGACAGCCCTTCAACCTTAATGTCCATCTGGGTTGCAGTAATCCCATCGCGGGTTCCTGTAACCTTGAAATCCATATCTCCAAGGTGGTCCTCATCACCCAGGATATCCGATAAAATCGCGTACTTATCCGATTTATCATCCGAAATAAGTCCCATTGCAATACCCGAAACAGGCTTGTGTATCTTTATCCCTGCATCCATAAGGGCGAGTGTTCCGGCGCATACAGTTGCCATTGATGATGATCCGTTTGACTCCAGGATATCGGAAACAACCCTTATGGCATAAGGATTTTCTTCATCGGGCGGCATCATATTCTTCAATGCCCTGTGTGCCAGGTTTCCGTGACCTATTTCCCTTCTGCTTATTCCCCTGGCTGCTTTAGCCTCACCTGTCGAAAACGGCGGGAAATTATAATGAAGCGTGAATTTCTCGGTTCCCTGGTTGAGAACATCGTCAATTATCTTTTCATCAAGCTTTGTACCCAGGGTAACGGTTGTCAGCGACTGTGTTTCACCGCGTGTAAAGAGCGCCGATCCGTGAGTTGCCGGAAGGGGATCGATCTCGCAGAGAATCGGCCTTATCTGGGCTGTCTTGCGGCCGTCGAGACGGACATTCTCATCAAGAACGAGACGCCTTGCAGCTTCCTTATTAACCTCGTGATAATATTTTCTCACGAGTGCCTCGTTTACTTCATCTTCTTCAGTATACTGTGACAGGAATTCTTCAATCACTGCTTCAAATGCCTCTTCACGCTTATGTTTGTCAACAATCAGAGACTTCGCTGTCTGATAGCACTTGTCATAAGTTTCATCCCAGACTTTTTTTCTGAGGTCTTCATCCTTCTCCTCATGATCGTACACACGCCTGGCTTTTGCACCTACTTCTTCCGCAAACTCCATCTGGGCCCTGCACTGGATCTTTATCGCTTCATGAGCGATCCTGAGAGCCTCAAGCATAGCAGCTTCAGGCACCTCTTTCATTTCACCCTCAACCATCAGGATATTCTCGAATGTCGCACCGACCATCAGATCAATATCAGCATCCTTGAGCTGGGTGGCAGTCGGATTCACGATGAATTCATTTTTAACCCTGGCCACTCTGACTTCCGACATCGGGCCATTGAAGGGGATATCGGAGATTGACAGGGCAGCAGATGCGGCAAGTCCTGCAAGTGCATCCGGAATTATATCCATATCAGCTGATATAAGATTTATCGTGACGAAAGTTTCTGCATGGTAATCATCAGGGAAAAGAGGTCTTAATGCCCTGTCGACCAGCCTTGAGATAAGGATCTCATAATCGGACGGCCTTGATTCCCTCTTCAGAAATCCACCGGGGAATCTTCCGGATGAGGCATATTTTTCCTTGTATTCAACCGACAGCGGCATAAAGTCGGTATCTTCCTTTGCTTCCTTTGCTGAAACAACTGTGGCGAGCAGCATGGTTTTTCCCATTTTTAGCAGGATCGAACCATCGGCCTGCCTGGCCATTTTCCCAGTTTCCAGGGTAATAATTCTCCCGTTGCCGAGATCAATGCTTTTCTCTTTTATATTAAACATATAACCAATGATTTTAGGGGTTTGAAATTACGAATAATTCAGGAATATAAGAAAAAAGGCAATATAATTGCCTTTTTCCCCTATTTGCGTAATTTCAATGCTTTGACTATTTCACGATACCGTTCGATATCTTTGACTTTCAGATAATCCAGAAGCCTTCTTCTCCGGCCGACAAGCTTTATCAAGGCTCTCTGGGTGCTGAAGTCTTTCTTATTCTTTTTGAGATGTTCCGTAAGGTGGGATATCCTGTATGAAAACAATGCTATCTGCCCCTCTGCCGTCCCCGTATCGATCTCCGATGTTCCAAATGTTTTGAAGAACTCCTGTTTCTTCTCCGTTGTCAAATACATATCTTTAACTAATATATTGTTTATCCATAAATTGATTGAGTCTCCAATTTTGGAACGCAAAAATAAGGCTTTTTTATGTAAATTA
>Ga0105106_10002880_pt1 | contig 12347 bp, 9 predicted proteins | sample PPLLaktember2015_5_FD_79109 | JGI IMG/M metagenome (GOLD analysis project Ga0105106, IMG submission 79109) | Freshwater sediment microbial communities from Prairie Pothole Lake near Jamestown, North Dakota, USA - PPLs Lake P8 Core (1) Depth... | ecosystem: Environmental > Aquatic > Freshwater >...
CTGCACGTACGCGTCCAGCCGGTCGAAGCTCTCGTTCCAGAACCGCTCGAACCCGCCGGTCCACTCGTGGACCGGTCGCAGCTCGCGGGCGTCAAGGCCGTACAGGCGCTGCTTGCCTGCCTTGCGGTCCCGCACCAGCCCGACCTCCCGGAGCACCCGCAGGTGTTTGGACGCCCCCGGCTGGGTCATCCCCAGCTCCTGGGCCAACTCGGTCACCGGCCGCTCACCCGCCCGCAGCAGCACCAGGATCTCCCGGCGCTGCGGCTCGGCGATCGCGTTGAAGACGTCCGACGTCGTCGATGCTCGTGCCATCGGCGTCATCATATTCCGATATCGGCATGCGTCAAGCCGGAGGAATCAGGCGGGTCTTATCAGATTCCCACCAATCGACCCGATCCGACTAGGGAAACGGGCCGCGTTGGGTCTGGATAGCCGGCCACTCGATCCCCACATCTCAGGGTCGTGTCAAACCCTTGGGTGTTGATGGAGAGTCCCACAACTTGGGACCTCTCATCGCAAAACGATCAATCCCGCCCAACGAAACTCACATGCTCGCGGAGCCAGGCCGCCGTCCAGGCCTCGTCCACCTCATGTGCCGCTATTGCGAGCATCGCCTGTTCCGCTTGACCAACATCAGGAGGATCGGGATCCCAACTGCCCTGATTGAGGTCCACGAACATGACGAGCGCCGCCCACGCGGCGCGCTTGTTGCCGTCCATCAGAGGATAATTCCAGGCCAGCCGGCACACCAGCACCGCCGCCTTGTCGAAGATGTCCGGGTAGAACTCGTTACCACCGAAGCCCGCTTGCGGGGCGTGCAACGCTGAATCAGCCAGATCCGACCTGGAAGCCTTGGCTAGCACGTCAGCGTCGACACCGGTGACCTGCTCGGCCAACCACATGTACTCCGCCAGGGTGATGTACCGGATCACCGGCCGAGACGTTCGAGCAACTCCCGATCACGCTCGAGTAGCCGCTTCGCCCGGCTGGTGAACTCTTCATCCTCTCGGACCCGCTGGATCTCATTGCTGAGCGCTTCGATGATCAAGGCATTGACGCTCGTACCTTGGACGCGAGCCACCGCCTCGGCATCATCTGCCAGGTCTTCGGGAAGACGCACGGTTGTTTGCTTGCTCATGGCTTCATGATCTCGCGATATCGCGACAGCGCAAGGCCATTGAGGGAGTCCTCCATGTCAAACGCGCGCTAGGGAAACGGGACGCGTTTTGAAGGGAACATGTCAGTCGTCTGGCCTGAGAATCGGCATCATGTGAGTTCAGGTAGTGGTCAGGTCTCCGGTGCTCAACTCATTAGGAGTGACCACACGAGTCGCAGGAGCTGACCATCCACCGTCAGTTGTTTTCACGCTCTCACCGATCTCTTGCCACCATGTAGGGAACCAGCTCGCGCACGAAGCGCCGGGCAGGTGATTCCGGCACGTCGGCGAAGGCCTCGTCGAAGGCGACTGCGGCCGATCGGGCGATGCCTCGGGCGAACTCCTCGGCAAATGCCACGCTCCCGTGATCCTGCATCATGGCGAATATCTCGGCGATAGCAGTGTCGGATCGTTCAGCCCGGTCCATGGCCAGGTAATGCTCGACCTGCTCCCGGTCCGACGAGGTTGCGGCAGCAAGCAGATGAAGAAGGATCAAGGTCCGCTTCCCCTCGCGTATGTCCCCGAGCGGCTCCTTGCCATAGATCTCTCGAGACCCGGTCAGGTTGAGAACGTCGTCGCGGATCTGAAAGGCCGCACCCAAGAAGAATCCAAACCGAAGCATCGGTCTGAGATCCACCGCCCTCTTGCTGCCGATCAGCGCCCCGACCCTCAGAGGGAGCACCGTGGTGTACCAGCAGGTCTTCTTCATGATCAGGTCGAGATAGTCGTCAGGGGTCAAGTCATTGCGGCTGTCACGCTGCCATCCCAGCTCGATCGCCTGTCCTTCAACGGTCTGACGTGCCATGAAGTCGAACTCGGACCAAATCCGGGAGGCGAGACGACGTCCCAGCCTTCGCTCGTTCTCCCTCAGCGCCCCGAGGGCGAAGACGGCAAGGCCATCACCGGCGTTGATGGCAAGGGCACGGCCGAAGGTGCGATGCAGGGTGGGCTCACCCCTGCGCAGCTCACTGTCGTCCTCGACGTCGTCGTGAACCAGGAACGCGGTATGGAGGAGCTCGAGGGCCGCCGCCGTCGGCATCGCCTCTTCGACACCACCTCCGAACGCCTCGCATGTGGCCAGGCACAATGCAGGTCGAAGCCCTTTTCCGCTCCGGCCCAGATACTCCAGGGCTGGATCGACCAGATAGTCCGTCTCTCCCCGATCCGGGACATAGGAAAGGACGGCCACGCGGGCCATCTCGGTGTACGCCTCGAGCTCGTCGAGGAAATCGGTGCCGACCGTGGTCACGATGTGGCTTCCTCCACCCCTTCCACCTTCAAGACGAGCGAAACGGGATCACCGGGAAACTCCGAGATCAGCACTAATCCGAAATAGAGGCCGGCTGGCTGGTCTCGGGGGACATCGATTCTCAGTCGTATCTCCCGGCTGGTCGAGGGGTCGAGACGGTCGACGCTCTGAGGAGAGACCCACACCGCCTCGGCGGGAATGGTCGCCGGGTTCGACGAGATCAGTCCCGTCACCGCTACCTCCATGCCGGTCGATACTGCCGACGTGGGATTGTGGATCCACAGCGAAGTCTCGGAGCTGCCCGCCGGCCGCGCCGGGGGCAGGACGAGCGTCTCCATTTCCGGCCTCGGCTCGCCACCTCCCGCCCGGGATGCGATCACAGCCGTTGTCTCGAGAAACCGGAGATAGGCCTCTCCCAGCCGTGCGGCCCGGTCGACCAGCGAGCCGGGATCGAGCCCGTCCCATGACGAGGGCGGCGATGCGAGGCGGTCGTCGACGATGGCCCGATCGACCATGGCGGTGTAGCGATCTACCACCGTGGCGGCCGAGAACAAGCCGAAACGCTGTACGTCTTCGATCAGATGCCTGACCCCGCGGGCGCCCTGAACGGATCGGTGTGCGGTCATGCCACCCCCTCAATACCCCGGAAATCGCCAAGCGAGCCATCGAGGATGGCGCGAGCGGCCAGGATGCCCGAACGGGCGGCCGCTTCCAGGGAACCGGCGTCTAGACCGCAGGCGGTCCAATCTCCGGCCACGGCGAGGTTGTCGAACCCGGTTCGGCCCGGAGCGATGCGATAGCGGCCCGAACCGGGCAGTGACTGCACATAGCGATCCGATGGGTCGAGGTTGGCCCGAAAGTACTGCTCGCCCAGCCGATCTGTTCCTTTTCGTCCCTGGTCGTCCCACAGCAACTCCCATCGAAACCCATCGGCGTCCTGGGCTGCGGGCCAAAGGGCACCGACCTCCTCGTCGAGGAAACGAGCGAGGGTGCTACGCACGGCCTCCTCACCGGATCCCGGATCAGTGTCGGGCATGGCACCGCAGAGGTAGGCGATGCTCTGCGGCGGCTCGGTGGTCGGCCAGGCTTCCATTGGGAGGAGGTGGGACATCGAGGCCCAGGTGTCGAAGGAATCCCCGAACCCGCTGAGGGTCACGCCAGGGGGCCCGTCCCACCCCATCTCGGATTCTGTGGCGGTCAACCACAGCTGAGCGGACCGGGTAGCCACGGTCGCCACCCGGTTCACCATGTCCCGCCAAGCCCGGTCAGCATCGACCAGTTCCGATGCGACGAAGGGGACCATCCCCAGCGACACGGCCAGAACCACGACGTCGAAGTCCTGCCCGGCGAGAAGCCTCTCCGTCCCGGTTCCAGGATCCGCTCCCCAATGCGACTCGAGCTGATCGCCAGGATCAGCGGCGAGCTGCCCCGCGACGGGACGGTCTGGCCAGCAGGGAAGACCACCCACGCGGACCAGGGGGTCATAGCTGCTCCGATCCGGCGCCAGCTCGGCCTGACGGGTGAGCTCGATCGACCCGACAGCGCGGCCGTCGATCAGGCGGAGCCGGTCGAGGCGGCGGAAGAAGCGGAACTCGACACCACGACGGGTAAGAGCCTGGTGGAGAGGAGCGAACAGGATCTCACCCATCCCTGCCTGCATCCGCCAGAAGATGGAGCCTTTGAAGTCGAACAACATCCGACTCGCCAGCTGGAGACCGAGCCCCGCCGCGAAACGGGGTCGGACGCGGTCGCCCCCCTCGTAGGCGAAGGTGAGGTCGTACATGCCGCGCACGATTGGCGAATCGAGTGTCTCAAGGGCGGCGCCGTGAATGCCCAGCCATTCCCGGTAGTCGAGATGGTCGATCCTCTGGTAGTCGGAGCCCGAGAGCAGTCCGTCGACCGTCATCCCCACCAGGTTGGTCACCACCAGGTCGACCAATTGCCACGTGCGACGCGCCGCCGGATCCGCCATGACCACAGCCCGGATCCCATCGCGCCACGCACCGAGGACACCGGCGAACGGCTGCACCGTGGAACTGGCAAGGGTGGAATCTGTGGCGATCCGCGCGGCCCGCTCGGTGGCCGCCAAGAGTGTCGCCAATGCAGTGAGCCCGCCACCTCGAATCAGGGTCTCCAGATCGGGCCGCTCGGGCCTGGGCAGCGGGGAGCTGCTCAGATGGACTCGAAGGGAACCGGGTGAAGAGCCCAACGACCGATGGAAGTCGACCAGGAGCCGCATCGCACGCACTGCCAATTCGAGGGGACGTAGCGGCCGGTCTTCGGCCCCGGGCTCTCCGGGGAGGGCGTCGTTGCGCGAAAACCTGGTGACGAAGTGAGACCAAGCCTCCCCGTCGCGTTCGGCGAGCCCGACGTCCCCCGTGGGGCCTACCGCCTCCTGCCAGGTGCGGATTGGGCAATCCGGGTCGGTGACCGTTCGATCCAACTCACCGTAAACCTCCCGCAGCAACCGGAAGGTGGCGTCGTAGTACCCGAGCAGGACGTGGAGCCCATGCTCCTCGATGCGTCCGTGGCTCCCCCGGCTGCTGGCTCCCTTGCCCCCGAGCCGCCAGCCCCGCTGGTATACGGTGATCGATCCGAAACGCTCCCTCCACTCGCCTGAGCTCAGCTCCCAGGCAGTGGCCAGCCCCCCCATGCCGCCCCCCAGGATGACTACGCGCGGCAGCGACACGTCAGACGGCGAGCAGAGCGTCGGCGTCGGCCGTTTCTCCCATCGGCAGGAACGACGAGACATCGCCTCTCGCCTCGATGAGCATGCTGCGCCAGTCGTGGGGACGCACAGCCTCAGGGAGCCGTGCCAATCCGATAGCGGCACGGAGGCGAGCCACCCGTGCCCCCTGCTCCGACGCCACCCGCATCGCCTCGGTCAGGTCGGCCGCCGCTTCCCTGTCGTCGCCTCCCCCGGCCAGTGAGTACACGGCCCGCTGGCGGAGAAGTTCCGGGAGATGGACATTCTCCCCTGTCTTGTGAACCGCTTCGAGGGCCTGCTCGATGAGCTCATGGGCTACGTCGAGCTTCCCGGCCTCTGAATTGAGATGAGCGAGATAGGCCAGGTTGGAGGCTGCAAAGGCTTCCTGGCCCATCAACCGGAGGGTGGCGATGGTCTGCTCGAGAAACTCCGGATCCGGCTCGCCACCCGGCTCGGCAGTGATCACGTATGAGGAGCCGAGCATCATCCAATAGGCGTACCCGTAGACCTGGCCGATTCCCACCACCTCCGCCCCGAGGAGACGGGATGCGTCGTGCTCACCGAGGAAACGGCGGATCCAGGCGGCGTAGGTCTTGACGAAGGCGAGGCTGAACGGACCGTGAGGAAAGCCGATGTCTTCGGCTCGCGCCACGGCGTCGCGCTCCCAACGTTGAGCTTCATCGAGCTCACCTTGCAGAGTGCTCACACAGGCCAGGGCGATCTCGGAAACCGCAATCGGATCGTTGGGCAGAGGCCAGAACGGGGACACCGACTGATCGGCGGGGCGAGCAAGGAGCCCTGCCGTGCCTCGTTCCAGGTGTCCCCGCGCCGACTCCAGGTTGCCTTCGTAGAAGGCGAGCCATCCGGCGCAGGACTCCACTTCGGGCTCGAACCAGGAGAAAGCCGGTTGACGGACCATCTCGCTGAGTCGGTCGATCAACCCGCGAGCGGTGGGCAGGTCGCCGCTGGTCAGCCAGTAAGCCCAAATGGCGATCAGGGAGGGCAGCACTTCTGGTCGGGTCCCGAGACGGGTTGCAAGGGCCTCGGCCTTGCGGTGATCGGACTGCACATCGGGAGCGGCATAGCCCTGCATCGAGCTCACGCTGAGCCCGCGCAGCATCCTGGCGGTCAGCTCGCTCAGATCACGGTCCTTTGACTCGGGGAGCGTCTCGAGCAGGGCCAAGGCACGGGAGAGCAGCCTGGTGGCCTCGGGGTAGGCCCCGTGGGCCTGTTCGGCCTGGGCGGCCATCAGGTAGAGCCCGACGGCAGGTTCGGCCTCGCCGGCACGATCGAGGTGCTCCGCCACGAGTGCAGGCTCGGCGCCACGGTCGGCGATGGCTTTGGCGACCGCGGCGTGATTTCGGCGTCGCACCTCCAACACCTGGGTCTCATAGGCGGCGTCCCGGAGCAGCGCATGGCGGAACCGGTAAGTATTGGCAGCCAGGTCGCTCGACTCGATGATGCCCTCATCGGTCATGAGGAGTAGTTGACTGGAGACCAGCGCCTCGTCGCCGAATACTGCTGAAACGGTTCCGGCATCGAACGTTGGGCCCACAGTCGCGGCGACCTGGGCCACGTGCAGGTCCACACCCGGCGCTTTGAGCCGCCAGGTGAACAGCTCCTGAAGCCGCAGCGGAAACGGCTCGGTGCGTTCGGAATCGAGGCAGGATTGGGTGAGCTCCTCGATGAAGAGGGGGATGCCTTCGGCTCGCTCGATGATGGAGTTTCGCATGTCGCCAGGGAGGTCGGCCTCGGCGACCAGGTTGTCCACCAGCCTCGACGACGCATCCGCGTCGAGTCGAGTGAGCGGGAGCACCTCCACCGCGTCACGCCATCTGATCGCGGAGTCATCCCTGGTGGTCGCCACGGTCAGGATGGCGCCTGGCAGCCGCTCCACCATGCGGCCGATCAGCGCCAGAGTGGACGGGTCAGCCCAGTGGAGGTCTTCGACGAGGAACAGCTGTGGTGTCTTCGCGGCCAGGGCTGAGAGCCAGTCGACGAGCCGGTTGAGCGTCTCATCGAGAAAGGCGGTCGGGTCGAGCTCGGGCACCGGATAAGGAGAGTCCTCGGCGGGCCCGATCAGAGGGAGGAGAAAAGGCACCATGCGAGCGAGATCCAGCCCCAGGGATTCGAGGTGGTCCACGAGGCGGCCGTGCCGGTCGTCGTCTCCCGCCACGCCGATCATCCGCTCCAACATGCGCCCGATCGGCCACAGCGACAGGTTGGCGTAGTAGGGGAGACAGCCTGCGCTCAGCACCTGGCCTCCGGTGGATTCCACTCGGTCGACGAGGTCCGCCACCAGCCTGGACTTGCCGATCCCGGCCTCGCCGAGCACGAGAATGGTGCCGCCAGCAGGCCGCTCCTCTTCCCCACCGCCACGCATCTCTTCCCAGGTGGCGAAGAGCCGGCCCCTCGGCTTGTCGCGTCCGACCATGTCCGCCTTCCGATACCGCTCCGCCTCGAAGCGAGCCCCGGCGAAGCGCGGGCGCTCCACGGCGAAGACCTCCACCGGACGGCTGACTCCCTTCAGCTCTTGGACACCAAGCGATTGCAGGTAGAAGTCGGCGTCGACCAGCTGCTGGGTGACGTCGCTGATCACCACCATGTCGGGCTCTGCCGCCTGTTGGATACGAGCAGCCAGATTGGGGGCAGCTCCGACGATCGAGTCTCGCTCCGGTGAGCCAGGATCGGCCCTCAGGTCGGTGACCACCACTCGCCCGGTGTGGATCCCGATGCGAACCTTGGGGGCGGCTCCGAAGCGGCGGTCCAGATCGTCTCGTCCCTCCCGCATCGCGGCGACCAGGTCGAGACCGGTCAGGACCGCCCGGCGAGCATCGTCTTCGTGGGGCTCGGGGTAGCCGTAGCCAGCGAGGATGCCGTCACCGGAGTACTGCATCACCGAGCCGCTGTACCGCTCCACAGCCTCGCTCGCCGCAGCGCGATAGAAGGAAAACAGGTCGCGCAGCTGTTCGGGCTCGACACGCTCGGAGAGGTTCGTCGAGCCCACCAGATCTGAGAAGAGGAGCGTCATCAAGGCGCGCTCCCCGGAGGGGCCGAGCTGACGGGTGGAAACCTGTTGCAGGATCTGTGCCGCCCTTTGGTTATCGGGGTCGACGGCGAGCACCTCCTCGGCAGTCGCCCGCGCCTGTTCCAGGTCACCAGCAGCCAGAGAGGCCTCTGCGGCCGAGAGCAGCCGTTCGAATAGCCGGCTGAGTTGGGTCTGTGCCGACGTCACGATGTCATTGCCGTTGGGCACCGGTCGCTCGAGAAAGGTACAGCTGGGCTGGGACCAGCGTCTGACCCTGAGCGTTCTGGAGTTCACCCACGTACAGCCCCGGTGCGGCCGATCCCTTGGTTGTCGTCAGCCGCACGCCGTAGGTCCCGTCGGCGAGCCCTTCGACCGACACGGTGATGTCCGTCGATTGGATGGTGGGCCCGCCGGCTTCGATAGACACCAGGTTCGTGCACGTTGGCCGGTCATCCCCGCGCAGGCCGGTCACCGGGATCAGCGTGCCTTCGGTGTCCGCTGGAGTTGCGGTGGCCATCGCAGTGGCCGCCCCCCTTCCCGCCTCGCGTGGCTTCCCGGGCGGCATGATGCCGGCGTCGATCCCCTGCTCGGCGACCTCCTCGAGCAGCTCCATGCCGTAGGTCCAGGCCCGAGCCCAGTCCTTGGCCAGCTGTGACCAGTAGCGGGTCCCGTCGTCAACCCAATCCGCGGCCGAGTACTTTCCAGACCTGGCTCTCGATGCCACGTCTCCAAAGAGATCCAGGTAGGTGCGGGCGGAGTCGCCGAAGAACTCCACCCAAGCATCGAGAGTCTCACCAAGCGGCGACGACCCGGGGCCAGTCCCTCCTGGGGGCGTCTGTGTGGGCGGTTTCGGGGTGCTGGTCGTCCCGCCCTGCACCGCGGCACGGACCCAGTCGGTCCAGAACGGGCAGACCGTTTGGGCCAGATCGTCCCAGATATCCTGGGTGAACCCGACGATCTTGAGGGCCTTCACCCTGCGAACCGGTCCTGCGTCGTTCACCGAGAGAAAGCCGCGATCGACGTCGAGCTGATTGTCGAGACTCAGGTTGAGCTCATAGGTCATGCCCGCCGCCTGGTCTCCATCCCGCCAGAAGTCGCAATGAAGCAAGGTGTTGACCCGCCGCACGAGCTGGACCTCCTCATGGAACACTCCATGCCAATGCTCATCTCCGAGCACTTGAATCTCGACGGGTGCCCCTCCGTCGACGATGTTCATCCGCTTGAACAGCATCGGTCCGTACTGGGGCCAGTTACGTGGGTCAACCCACTGTCTCACACTGTCGAAGGGGGCGTCGGTCTCGAACTCGGAGAAGATCCATGTCGCGCGAATACCCCCTACGTCCACTCTCCTGATCGAGCAGACGTCCTCCCCGATGAACGCTGCGACCTCATGGGGAAGCTGCCCTGCGCTCGCACTGGAACGGAAGGGGGCCACGTTTTGGGCGGATCCTTTCAGATCGTCCAGGAGCTGATCGACGTCGAGCCCATGCCGGTCGGCAACTGACGCCGCCAGGAGCCGGTACTCGGCTTCGTTGGATTCGTAGTCCGGGAAGTCGGCCCGGGCCAGGTCGTGAAGCACGGCAAGACGAGCCGAGACAGGCATCTCGTCTTCCGGAGCTTCGGCGACGAGACGCAAAGCCGTCCCCGGCGTGAAGACGCCGAACCCGGGCAGAGTCTCCGGGTCGAGGTCGCCAAAGGCTCCCGCCATGGCATGGAGGCCTATTAGAGCTTGGTGTGCCTCTGGGTCTGCATCGAGGTCGTGATGAACATCGGTCAAGGAGAACCCTTCTGGCGTATCGCCTTTAATGCGGAGGGGCTGGATCTGCGGACGGCCAGCGTCGACGAAACCAGCCCTTGCGCCCTGTCAGAGTATCAACCCTGGTCGGCTGGTGGCCGGGCCCAGGCTGTTATTTCCGCGCCCTCGGGACATGTGGGCGAACGGACGACAGGCCGAGGCAGGCTGCACGATTGCCGAGCACCAACACTCAGAGGCTTGGTCCGCTGGATCGGATGCTCCATCTGGCCGGAGCCGTGGCCAACGGTGGTCGCTCCGGAGATGTATGACACGGCTCCAACTCGACACAGCGCCGATCAGCCGCTCACCTCACCTCGAATCGACCGTTGAGTGCTCTTCCCCAGAGGAGTCGGCTTGGCGGGCCGATGCCACGATCCGGAGCAGCTCGGGATGATGCGCCCCTTCCCAGTAGACCTTGTCACAGGTGGTGCACACGACGAAGTCATCGACATGTGCCCGTGTCTCCGGCGGCAGGCGGTGGGCGATGTCCTCTTTGGCCATGGGCGCCAGGACACCGTTGCACGCCATGCACCTGCTGAATGGTGTGAGCCCTCCGGAGAGGTGGAAGCGACGCACGACTTCGGTGAGCTGTTCCCGGGGGTCGGTTGCTCGGACGTGGTAGCCGTGGGTGAGGGAGCGAATCTTGAGGAGCTGGACATCCCGGGTGAGCAAGACCCGACGCTCCGAGGTCGAGATCTTGACCAGTACGGCATCGCTCCAATCCGGCTCATACCGGGTGTCCACACCGAGGAGCCGAAGGAAGCGGGCCAGGCGACCCAGGTGGTTGTCGGCGACGAAACGCACTTCCCGGAGGGGTTCGGGACGCACCTGGACGATCGGGGAGATGTCGAAGGACTCGAATCGGGGGTAGACACTGATCCGGTCCCCGTCTTCGACCCGATAGGAGAAGTCCACCGAGCGGCTGTTGGCCAGGATGAGATCGACCTCGGTGTGGGGGACGCCGCATGCCTCGATCAGGTCCTTGACACTCCCGGGGACATCGAAGCTGCGGGTGACCTCCCCCGAGCGCAGGTCTTCGGGGAGGAAGTCCCTCAACTCTGCATAGAACCTGAGACTGGCTTGGCGCGTCATCAGAAGAACCTCACCGAGAATGCCACAGGCGAGGTCGAGGACGAGGCCGTCTCGCGCCTGACGCACAGGGAGATCACAGCCCTCCCGGGAAGGCCTCCTCACCCACGAGGCGGACGAATCGTGCCGGTATCACATCCCGCACTTCGACCAGCCAGCCCTCTGTCTTCCGGAAGAGAGTCACCATCTCATCTCCTCCTCGACCGATCGGCTGGACCAGGCGACCCCCATCGACGAGTTGGTCGACCAGCGGCTTCGGGACCCGGGTGAACGCCGCCGAGACCAGAACGGCGTCGAATGGCCCCCGGTCGGGAACACCCAACGACCCGTCACCGGCCACCACCTCGACGTTCTCGATGGCGTGAGCCCCGAGATTGCTCCGAGCCACCTCGGCGAGGTCAGCCCAGATCTCGATGCTGGTGACGTGAGCACAGAGTTGAGCGAGGAGAGCCGTCTGAAACCCATAGCCCGACCCGACTTCGAGAACCCGGTCTGATGGCTTCAACTCGAGGGCTTCGATCATCACCGCCGAAAGGGAGGGCTGGGTGGTCACCTGATCATGCGGGATGGGAAGAGGTTCGTCTTCATAGGCCAAGCCGACGAGATGCTTGGGAACGAAACCGGCCCGGGGGATGGTCTCGAAGGCTGCGATGAGACGTTGGTCCTCGATGCCGGCGATACGAATCACGTCTACAAGGTCGGCCTGGGTCATCTCCATGGGTCATAGCTTCGCAAAGCTCGAGGCGGCCATCGGTGTTCTGGGCGAGCGGTGGTCGGTCGGCGCCGGATGTCTCCTCCGCCCTGGCGAGCTGACGACGATCCTATGTGGTCGTGTCAAACCGAGTGGGTTGGACCGAGTGGGCTGGACCGAGGGGGTGGCACATTGGTCATCGCTTCAATTCAGGCCAGCCAGGAGATCGATCAATTCAGTCGCAGCGAGCATTCGGCGCGGTCGGCCCTTCCGCCTCCGGGCGAACGCCCGTTCGCTAAGGATCCCCGCTGCCTCAAGCCGCACGAGCGCAGCGTGCGCACTCTGGGGAGCAACTTCATAGCGACTCGCGACCGTCTGGCTATCCACGATTGGGTAATCAGGCAGATCCTCGATAACACGAACCGTCACAGATTCCCCGCGTGTGTCGACGCGCGTTCTGAATTCTCCAATCAGAGCTGTGATGCGTTCAGAGACATCGGTCATCCAGCCCACGGCCCGGATGACGCTCAGCGAGAAGAACTGCAACCAGCTATCGACATCGCCCTCCTGGTAGGCGCGCAGACCTTGGATGTACCGATCGGTGTCTTCAGCCCAAATGACTGACACCGGCA
>Ga0105106_10002881_pt1 | contig 12347 bp, 10 predicted proteins | sample PPLLaktember2015_5_FD_79109 | JGI IMG/M metagenome (GOLD analysis project Ga0105106, IMG submission 79109) | Freshwater sediment microbial communities from Prairie Pothole Lake near Jamestown, North Dakota, USA - PPLs Lake P8 Core (1) Depth... | ecosystem: Environmental > Aquatic > Freshwater >...
CGTTCGAGCCCCGCGCGGCGCGCAGTTGCACTGCAAGTCGTGGCTGACCGAGGCCGCCTACCGCATGCTGCAGAATAACCTGGATCCGGAGGTTGCTGAGCGACCTCAGGATCTGGTGGTCTACGGCGGACGCGGCCAGGCCGCACGCGATTGGCCGAGCTTCGACGCCCTGCTCCGCTGCTTGGAGAGGCTGGAGGCCGACGAGACGCTGCTCGTGCAGTCCGGCAAGCCGGTGGCCGTCTTCCATACCCACCCCGACGCGCCGCGTGTCCTGATCGCCAATTCGAACCTGGTGCCGCATTGGGCAACCCAGCAGCATTTCGACAGTCTGGTGGCGCGCGGCTTGATGATGTTCGGCCAGATGACGGCCGGCTCGTGGATCTACATCGGCACCCAGGGAATCCTGCAGGGAACGTACGAAACGCTGGGGGCGTTGGCCCGCCAACGGGGCTGGCCATCGCTGCGCGGCAAGTTCGTGTTGACCGCCGGGCTGGGCGGGATGGGCGGCGCCCAGCCATTGGCCATCACCATGAACGAAGGCGTCGCCCTGGTGGTCGAGGTCGATCCGGAGCGCGCCCGGCGGCGCCTCGAGAACGGCTACATCGACCAGGTCGTTGACACCCTTGAAGAGGCGATGACTCTCGTCGAGCAGGCGGTAGCCGCCGCCCGGCCGCTGTCGGTCGGTTTGATCGGCAATGCGGCGGAGATCTACCCGGAGCTTGCACAACGCAGCATCATCCCCGACGTGGTCACCGACCAGACGCCGGCTCACGATGTGCTGATGTATATCCCGCATGGATTGAGCGTGGCGGCAGCCGAGGCGCTTCGCCGGGAGCAGCCAGAGGCCTACGAGCAGCGCTCGCTCCAGTCGATGGCGCGCCATGTGCGGGCGATGTTGGCCTTTCGGCGTGCGGGTGCCGAGGTCTTCGACTACGGCAATAACTTGCGGCAGCGCGCCTTTGATAGCGGAGTCAGCGACGCCTTCGAATTCCCGGGTTTCGTCCCGGCCTACATTCGCCCGCTGTTCTGCGAGGGCAAAGGGCCGTTCCGCTGGGTCGCCCTGTCCGGCGATCCCGAGGACATCTACCGCACCGATCAGGCCGTGCTCGAGCTGTTCCCGCAAGACGAACACCTGAGGCGCTGGCTGAGGCTGGCTCGCGACAAGGTGCAGTTCCAGGGGCTGCCGTCTCGCATCTGCTGGTTGGGCTATGGGGAGCGGGCGAGGGCTGGATTGAAGTTCAACGAACTGGTGGCCAGCGGCGCCGTCCAGGCGCCGATCGTCATCGGCCGGGATCACCTCGACTCGGGCTCGGTGGCCTCGCCCAACCGCGAGACCGAGGGCATGCTCGATGGAACCGACGCCGTATCGGACTGGCCGATCCTCAACGCCCTGATCAACGCCGTCGGGGGAGCGACCTGGGTCTCCTTCCATCATGGCGGCGGGGTGGGCATTGGCTATAGCCAGCACGCCGGACAGGTGATTGTTGCCGACGGGACACCGGAGGCGGCCCGCCGCCTCGAACGCGTCCTGACGACCGATCCGGGGATGGGCATCGTGCGCCACGCCGATGCCGGCTATCCCGAGGCGATCGAGGCCGCCCGGCGGCATGGCTTGGACATACCGATGCTGGGCGCGGCTGCACCGCCGAAGCGCTAGCGCCCGCGGCGCATCACCGGGGGAGAAGGAGGAAGCAGCATGGACACCCGCAGGCTCTGTCGGTACGCAATGGGGATCGCGTTGCTGCTGGTCATGGCAGTGACGGTGGCAGCCTGTGCCGGAGGGGAGCGGTCGCTCAGCCAGCTCGAGCAGCCCCTGGACGGCGGCGGCGACCCCTCTGCCGGGGAGGACCAGGCGTCGGAGGGCGAAGGGAGCGAAGAGGGCGCCGGGGAGGAGGGCGGCGACCAGGGCGAGGGGTCCATCGATGACGATATGGGCCCGGTAGTGCTCACCTGCCCGAAAGGACCCGTGCCCGCCAAGCTGGAGATCGCACACAATTTTAACTACAGCCCGAATCGCGAGACGGACGTGTATTCGGTGAATGCCACCACCAATCCGGGCGCCTGGTGCATGCTCACCCTCGCCGGGTCGAAGGTGACCGCCGAGCCGTGCAACTTCACCTACCACTACGAGGGCTTTGTCACCAGCGAGGAGGTCGTGTGCCAGATCGTCGGGGACGGCCGGGCCGGGCTGGAGATTACCGGCCAATGCATGGATGGCCGGGTCAAACTGACGCTCTCCGAGTACGCCGATGACGAAGGGCTTTCGGGCACACTGAGCTGCCCTGGGGCGCCCCCGGTCGCGTTTGGCACGGCCTATCCCCTTTCGCAGACGATCGCCACCTTCGCCATCGCCCAGGGGGGCGCCACGGTCACCGAGTGGGACGACCCCGACGACACCGGCCAGTTCGCCTACTTCAAGTCCTGGAAGCTCGTGTTCCCCCCGGATGTGGTTGGGCCGTAGCCGCAACACCCCAACGAGCAGGCCGCTGAGGGGCCTGCCCGTTGGGGTCGATCTCTGCTCGATTACAATCGCCGCATGCTCCGCCGGTTCCATCCGCTTGTTCTTGCCGCCGCGTGGCTCCTGGTTGCGCTGATCATCGCCAGCCTCGGCCCGCGCGAGCGATCGCTGGGGGTCAATGTCCGGCTGGTCTACCTGCACGGCGCCTGGGTCTGGGCGGCGCTGCTCGGCCTGGGCGCGGCGGCGGTGTGCGGCACGATTGGAATGGTGACTCGCCGCGCGGATTGGCATGACTGGTCGCGCGCCCTCGGGCTGGCCGGGATGGCGTTCTGGGTCACCTATCTGCCGATCAGCCTGCTGACGATGCAAATGAACTGGAACGGCCTGTTCCTGCAAGAGCCGCGCTGGCGCATCGGCCTGGACTTCGCCATCGCCGGCATCGGCCTGCAGCTCGCATGGCAGCTGCTGGATCGGCCGGCCTGGACCAGTGCCGGCAATCTGCTGTACTTCCTGGCGTTGACGCTGGCGCTCGCCGGTGCCGAGCAGGTGATGCATCCCCCCTCGCCGATCGCCGCCTCGGGATCCGCGGCCATCCAAGCCATCTTCCTGGCCCTGCTCGCCGCCATGCTGGCGGCGGAATGGCAGCTTGCCCGCTGGCTGCGGGCAGTCCGTGCCTGAGTCCGCTCCCCCGCGGGCGCGCCTGCGCCTGCGCTACCAACTGATCCTGTTCGCCGCCGTGCGCACGGTGATGAACACCGGCCACCGGCTGGTGTACCCATTCCTGCCCGTCATCGCCCGCGGCCTGGGGGTCGACCTGCAGACCGCGGCGCTGGCGGTCAGCGCGCGTTCGCTGCTGGGTTTCTTCGGCCCAGCCATCGGTTCGGCCGGCGACCGGCTCGGCCGGCGCCGGGCGATGGTCACGGCATTGATGATGCTCGGGGTCGGTTTCGCTCTGGTGCGTCCGTTCCCCATCTACCTGGTCTTTGCCCTGGCGCTCGCCCTCAATTCGATCGCCAAGATCCTGTTCGACTCCTCGATGCAGGCGTATCTTGGCGATCTGGTGCAGTACTCCCGGCGCGGGTTGGCCATCGCCGTGACCGAGCTCGGCTGGTCGCTGGCCTCGCTGATCGGATTGCCACTCGTCGGGCTGGTCATCGCCCACTCGGGCTGGTCGGCTGCTTTCCCCTGGATCGCCGCACTGGCCTTTGGGGCAGCGTGTGTGCTCTACATTGTCCTCCCGGCCGACGGCCAGGCGCTGGCATCCCGCATGCGCCTATCCGACGGCTTGCGAGTCGTTGCCCGGCACCGGATCGCATTGGCGGCGCTGGCCGTCGGTCTGCTGATCACCACGGCCAACGAGGTGGTGAACATCGTCTTCGGCGCCTGGCTCGAGCAGGCGTTCGCGCTGCAGATCGTTGCCCTGGGAGCGGCTTCGATCGTCATCGGCGCAGCCGAGCTGGCCGGCGAGGGATTCGTCGCAGGGTTCACCGACCGCCTAGGCAAGGTGCGCTCGGTGGCGCTGGGTATCCTGCTGAACTCCGTGGCGGCGATCCTGCTGCCGATCCTCGGCCAGACGCTCCCCGGAGCAGGGGTAGGACTGTTCCTGTTCTACGTGACGTTCGAGTTCACGCTGGTCAGCGCCATCCCGCTGATGACCGAACTGGTGCCCGCCGCGCGCGCGACAGTCATGGCCAGCAATATCTCCGCCCACGCCCTCGGGCGGGCGTTGGGGGCGCTGCTCGGACCGGCGCTTTTCGCCCTCGGCTTTGCCGCCAACGGCGTGGCGGCGGCTGGACTCAATCTGCTGGCGCTGCTGCTGCTGGTCTTGTATGTGCGCGAGTAGAATCCTCCCGGGCATGCCAACTTCGGCCTGCCCACCCCGCCACCGATTGCTCCCGCAACCGCCCCCCTTCAGCCGGGCCGTGCAGGAACGACGGCAGCCTACGCGAGGCGCATGTGCCACCAACCGACATGCTACATCCCGCTGATCCGTTGAGGTTCGACGCCGTCGAGGCCGACCTGCTGATCCATTCTGCGACACAGGTGCTGACCCTGGCCGGGGGTCCGCAACGCGGCTCGCGCCTGGGGGAACTGGGGCTGATCGAGCAGGGCGCCGTCGCCGTGCGCGGCGGCCGGATCGCGGCCGTCGGACCGACCGAGGAACTGCGCCGCAGAGTCCGCCCCCGCCAGGAGATCGACGCGACCGGACAGGTTGTGCTGCCCGGGTTCGTCGACCCCCACACCCATCTAGTTTGGGCCGGAGACCGGGCACGCGAGTTCGAACAGCGCCTGCAAGGCAGGACCTACATGGAGATCCTCGAGGCGGGCGGCGGGATTCTCTCGACGGTTCGTCAGACACGGGCCGCTTCGTCGCAAGAACTGGTGGGCAGCGCCCGGCGCCGGCTGTTGCGCATGGGCGCTCACGGCACAACCACGGTCGAGGCCAAGACCGGCTACGGCCTGGCCTGGGAGCCGGAGCTACGCATGCTGCAAGTGATGCTGGAGCTGGACGAGCGCGGCCCGCTGGCCGTCGTCCCGACCTTCCTGCCGGCGCACGCCGTTCCACCCGAGTACGCCCGACAGGCCGAACGCTATGTGGGGGTGATCACCCAGGAGATGCTGCCGGCGCTACGCGCCTGGTGGGGGGAGCACGCCAGCGGGCGCCCGCTGCCGTTCGTCGATGTGTTCTGTGAGCGCGGCGCCTTCGACCTGGCGCAGACGCGGGCGATTCTGACCACCGCCGCCGAGCTCGGCTTCCCGCTCAAGGTTCACGTGGACGAGTTCGCCAGCCTGGGCGGCGTGCCGCTGGCGGTGGAGTTGGGCGCAGTCTCGGTCGATCATCTCGTGCATACGCCCGCCGACCACCTGCGCCAGCTGGCGGCCTCATCGACCGTCGGCGTCGCTCTGCCCTGCACCCCATTCGGGCTGGGTGAGAGCGACTACATGCCGGCGCGCGATCTGCTGGAGGCCGATGGCCTATTGGCGCTGGCCAGCGATCTGAATCCGGGGACCGCCTGGTGCGAGTCGATGCAGTTCGTGATCGCTCTGGCCTGTCGCAGCATGCGGCTGACGCCGGCCGAGGCGATCGCTGCCTGCACGATCAATGCCGCGGCTGCCGTGGGCCGGGCCGATCAGGTGGGGAGCCTGGAGGTCGGCAAGGCCGCCGACCTGATCCTGCTCGAAGTGGACGACTACCGGCACCTGGCCTACCGCTTCGGCACCAATCTTGTAACCTGCACCCTTCGATCCGGCAGTCCTGTTGAGGGATGGGAGGCACGGGCGCTGGGCTGAGCACTGGCCCGCACGCATGCCGCCCCCTCACCTGCCGTGAGAGGTGACGGCATGGACCTGATCCCATCCTCGTGGACGAACGCCCTGTTCCTGCTGCTGGCGGTGCTGGCCGGCTGGATCGTGCTCCGCTTTCTGGTGCGGCTGACGGGCAAGCTCCTGCGCGTCGGCTGTCTGGCTGCCGTCCTGGTGCTGGGTCTCGCCCTCGCAACCTACGCATGGGCCTGAACGGCCCTCAGCCGCCGTCGGCCGGGACGATCACCCAGAACAGCAGGTAGACGAGCAGGCCGGGGATCCCGCCGGGGATCAGCGCCAACAGGAACGCCAGGCGAAACCAGAACGGTCTCAGTCCGAAGAACTCACCCAGTCCTCCACACACGCCGGCAACAACTCGTGACCGTCGGGAACGACGCAGCGGGGCTCGCTGGGGTTGGGTCATGAAATCCTCCGTGCTCCTTACGCAATATGCCCGGCCGGGGTTGTGCTGCAAGCCGGGGACGCGACAGGAGGCCCGAGCCGCGGCCCAGGCCTCCCGTGGATTCCGGTCGCTCTCCGCTCCTGGCCGTGCTGCCGAGCGGAGGCCTTGGGAAGCGAGTTGTCCGCCGGCCTAGTAATCCGGCATCGGCGGCGCGGCCGGCTTGTCCTTCTCCGGCACGTCGGTGATCAGCGCCTCGGTGGTCAGGATCATGGCCGCGATCGAGGCGGCGTTCTCCAGGGCGCCCTTGGTGACCTTGGCCGGGTCGATGATGCCGACCTTGACCATGTCTACATACTCACCCTTGATCACGTCGAAGCCGATGTTCTTGTTCTTCTGCTCTTCCTGCGCGCGGCGGACGGACTCGATAACCACAGCACCGTCCTGCCCGGCGTTTTCGGAGATCTTGGCCATGGGGACGTCGAGGGCCTTGCGCACGATGTTCACGCCAACGGTCTCGTCCTCGTCGTCGAACTTGAGGTCCTTAATCGCCTCGCGGGCGGTAATCAAGGCCACGCCGCCGCCGGGGACGATGCCTTCCTCGACCGCCGCTCGGGTGGCCGAGAGCGCATCCTCGACCCGGTGCTTCTTCTCTTTGAGCTCGGTCTCCGTTGCGGCGCCGACGCGAATGACCGCTACCCCGCCTGACAGCTTGGCCAGGCGTTCCTGCAGCTTCTCCTTGTCGTAGTCGCTGGTCGACTTGTCGATCTCGACCTTGATCTCTTCGATGCGGCCCTTGATCCGCGCCGGGTCGCCCTGCCCCTCGACGAGGGTCGTGTCTTCCTTGGTCGCCACGACCTTGCCCGCCTTGCCCAGGTCATTCAAGGTGACGGACTCGAGCTTGCGGCCGAGCTCTTCGGTGATCACGGTCCCGCCGGTGAGGATGGCGATATCCTGCAGCATCGCCTTGCGCCGGTCGCCAAAGCCGGGGGCCTTGACGGCCACAACGTTGAGCATGCCCCGCAGCTTGTTCAGCACCAGGGTGGCCAACGCCTCGCCGTCGATGTCCTCGGCAATCACGACCATCTCCCGTTTGCCGATCTGCACCAGCTTCTCCAGGATCGGGACGATGTCGGCGGCAGCCGAGATCTTCTTGTCATGGATCAGGATGTACGGCTCGGCAATGCTGGCTTCCATGTGCTCGGGATCGGTCACGAAGTAGGCCGAAATGTAGCCGCGGTCGAACTGCATGCCTTCAACGTACTCGGTTTCGAACTCGAGGCCCTTGGACTCCTCGACGGTGATCACGCCATCCTTGCCCACCTTGTCCATGACCTCGGCGATCAGGTCGCCGATTTCCTTGTCCTGGGCGGAGATGGCGGCGACCGAGGCGATCTCTTCCTTGGTGGTCACGTTGATCGCCTGTTTGCCGATCGCTTCTGCCACGGCCTTGGCGGCGGCTTCGATGCCATGCTTGAGCATCATCGGGTTCGAGCCGGCGGCCAGGCTCTTCAGGCCGTTGGTGACCATGGCGTGGGCCAGCACGGTCGAAGTCGTTGTGCCGTCACCCGCAATGTCGTTGGTCTTGGTGGCGGCCTCTTTCAGCAGTTGAGCGCCCATGTTGGCGAATGGGTCTTCGAGCTCGATTTCCTTGGCCACGGTCACGCCATCGTGGGTGATGGTCGGCGATCCGAACTTTCGATCCAGGGCGACGTTGCGCCCCTTCGGCCCCAGGGTGGTTGCCACAGCGGCCGCCAGTATGTCGACCCCTTCCTTCAGCCGCCGTCGGGCATCTTCAGAGAATGCGAGTTGCTTTGCAGCCATTGTCACGCGCTCCTTGTGTCAGCTACGATACTATTCGTCGAGGATCGCCAGAACGTCGTTCTCGCGCAGGATCAGGACCTTCTCCCCGTCCAGCTTGAACTCCGTCCCGGCGTACTTGGCGAACAGGACCTTGTCGCCGGTCGCCACGTCCATCTTGATGCGTTTGCCTTCCTCGTCCCGGGCGCCCGGGCCGACGGCCAGCACCTCGCCCTTCTGCGGCTTTTCTTTGGCCGTTTCGGGCAACACGATCCCGCTGGGGGTCATTTCCTCGCCCTCCAGCGGCTTGACCACCAAACGGTCGCCAAGTGGCTTGAGCTTTAGGGACATGCGCTTTCCTCCTGCAAGTTGGGATGACGGTTTCGGGTGAGACTCGCAAGGATTAGCACTCACGCCAGCCGAGTGCTAATCCATGGTCCAGTCTACCTGATTTGTGCGGAGGCTGTCAAGGGGTCAGCCGTCACTGGGGGTGGCGGTGGGGACCGGGACGGGGGTCGCGGCACAAATGGCCCGGTTCTCGGCCACAATCCCGGCAACGACTGGGTCGGTGGCATACTGCAACAGCAGCTCGTCGAACACCCGTTCTGCGGCTGCGCACTGCCCGTAGAAGGCCAGCACCGAGGCGTAGGTGTAGTAGTACTCCAGGCTGTTCGGGCCAAGGGCCAGGCCCGGCACCTCCCGGCCATGCAGCGGGGCCACCGCGTCCTGCGGGTCATCCGGGTCGCATCCCACCGCAAACTCGCACAGCATGCGCCGGCTCTCCTCCTCGCTGCAGCCCTCGACGGCGCAGCGCAGCACTTCCAGCGCGCTCTCGTAGTTGCGAGCCCGGTAGTAGATGATCCCCAGGAACCCGTAGATCTCCGGGTTGCCCTCATCGATGGCCAGAGCCCGCTCGAGATTGCGGGCTGCGATGAAGAACTCACCATCCTGCAAGTACGTGCGCCCGATGGCGATGTAAGGCACCGGGTCGTCGATCGCAACCTGCTCGTTGATGCGGACCGCCTGGTCGAAGGCCTCGAGGGCGCGGTCGATGTCTTGCAGGTGGCGGTAGTTGGCGCCGATCCGCGAGTACAGGAAGGTCAGGTTGGGCGTGATCTCTGTCGCCCGCTCATACTCCTCAATGGCCTGGCGGTACAGGCCGTTGGCTTCGAGCACCGTGCCATAGACGCGGTGCACATCCATCGAATCAGGTGCGGTGGCGGCCGCCTGGGCCGCCAGGTCAGCTGCCTCGACGAAGCGCTGTTGGTCGACCAGCACCTCCGCATAGAAAGCTTGCGCCAGGCTGCGCAGCACCGGATCATTGCCGGCCAGCTGCAGGGCGCGCACGGCCGAGGTCTCCGCCTCCGCAAGGTAGGCCTCGCGCGCTTCGCCGGTTTCGGCCGAAGCCGACCAGTCGTACGCCAGCGCCTTCACCGCATGGACGAACGCGTCCTCGGGCGCCACCCGGACCGCCTGGTCGATGGTCTGGCGCGCCTGCGCCAGCAGATCGCGGCGCTGTTGCAGCGAAGGCTGCAGCTCACTGGCGTAGGCCTGAATGCGGGAGAGCTCAGCGAGCAGTTCGCCGTCCTCAGGCGTCAGGCGAACCGCATTCTGCAGGGCAGTGATCGCCTCCGGCAGGTTGCCGGAGGAGAAGTGGGCCTCTCCCTCCTGCGCATAGGAGACCGCCGAGCGCGTTGGCGTGGGGCCCGGCACGAAGGGCGGATCGATGCGCGCGGTCTCGACCATCCACAGCACGAGGATCCCCGCCAGGATCAGGCCGAGCAGGAGTGCAATCCGCCCGAAGTTGACCCGCCGGTTGCGGCCAAACTGCAGCTGCTCACCTTTGAGCTGCATCGCTCCGCCTACCCGCCTGTGGGGCGCGGCGTGGGGGTGGGCTGGATCACGCCGCAGATCACCAGCCCTTCGGTGGCGTTGCCGACGGCGATTTCGTCGGCCGGGACCCCGCGCAGCAGCGCCTCAAAGATCTGAGTCGCCGGCTCGCATTCGCCCAGCTTGGCCAGCGCCAGACCGTAGGTATAGTAGAACTCGACGGCCTTCCGGTCGCCCGGGTCAAGCGGAAGTCCCTGGACCACCGCCCCAGCCTCGGTCGTGCCTCCCTGGATGGCCAGGGTGAAGGCGCGAACTGCCTTGTCGAGCTCGTTGTTCTTGTAGTACATCCGCCCCAGGTCCCCGTGCAGATACGGGCTGGCAGGATCCTTCTCAACCGCGTTGGCGGCATACTGGCTGGCCTTCCCGTACTCGCCGACGCGGGCATAGGCCAGGGCGATCAGCGTCAACGGATCGGGGTTGGTCGGCGAGAGGGTGCTGGCCCGGAGATAGCTTTCAATGGCGGCGTTGGTATCCTGCTGGTTGAGCATCATGTTGCCGACTGCAAGGTGCAGCAGCGCCAGGTTGGGATTGATGCGCAGCGCCGTCTGGTACGACTCAAGCGCCTGTTCGTAGTTCTGTGTCCGCTCCCAGACGTAGCCGAGGGCGCGGTGGGCATCGAGCAGATTTGGATCCAGGGCGACGGCCTGGCGAGCAGCGCGGAGAGCGTCCTCGTAGTTCTCCGAGCTGATGTCCATGAGGATCTCGGCATAGTAGGCGTGGGCCGAGGCCAGATTCGGGTCGAGCTGCAAAGCACGTTCAGCCGATTCCCGCGCCTCCACCAGCCGGTCGCCCCCCTGGAAGTCCAGCGCCCAGCCCAGCACTGCGTGGGCGTGCGCCAGATTGGGATTGATCAACAGCGCATTGCGCGCCGAGGTTTCGGCGCCTTCATAATCGCCGGCCAGGATCTGCAGGCGGGCCAGATCGCTGTAGATCACCGCATCCTGGGGCGCGACAGCAATGGCCTGGCGGTAGGTCGCCTCGGCCTGCTGAAGCTTGCCGGACTGGAACAGGCTTTCGGCCTCCAGCACATAGGAGGCCGGGCTGCGAGTCGGGGTGGGCGTCGGGATGAACAACGGCGGGACGCCGGGCACGATCGTGCGCTCGACGTAGACGGCACCCGCCAGCAGAGCCAGCAAGAGCAATACGCGCCAGGGATTGGCGCGCTGTCGCTTCTTGCGCGTATTCCACTTACTGCCACTCAGATACATCGCTCTTGTGCACCTCGTCACGCACTTCAATCTCCGGCATCTTATCACGCGAGCGAGCCGCGTCAAGCGCAGCGCACGTGAGCGCCCTGTGAGAGCCTCCCCCGACCTCGGTGAGGTGTCCGCCGAGCCGCTGCCTCCCTCTGCTGCGCGGCCCATCCGCCTCGCGCCGAGGATCTTTGACTGCCGCAGCGTGACCGCGATCAGGCGGCCCCGGCGGGTGAGCCCAATGGGGGAGAAGAGGCGTCGGGCACGGGTGATCATCCCCGCGAAAGCGGGCATTCCGAAGCGACTCGCTGCCGAGCGGAAGTCGCCATCCGCAGCGTACGTTCACTTGGGCACGCAGCGCGCGCAGGGGCGACAACCTCACACTCGCTGTTCATCCTGCGAGAGCGGGGATTCAAGAGCGACCCGCCGCCGAGCGGAAGACGCCGTCGGCGGCCCACCTTTGCCCGGGCAATGTGCGTGCGCAGGGGCGACAGAGCTATGGCCAGCTGCGTTGCCGCCGACGGATGTTTCGCCTGGGTTATTGCCTGGACGCATGGCTCCCGCGCCCGATCGGGCTATTCCCCCGCGACAGGAAGGGTGAAAGTGAACACCGCACCGCCGCCTTCAGCCCTCTCAGCTCGGATCCTCCCGCCGTGGGCTTCGACGAGCGAGCGCGCAATGGCCAGCCCAAGGCCAGAACCAGTCCCATCCCGGTGACGGGATGGATCGGCGCGGTAGAAGCGATCGAACACCTGCCCGAGCGCCTGTGGATCGATCCCGCCTCCGCTGTCCTGCACAGCAATCTCAATCTGCTGCCCGCTGGCCCCAGCGCGCAGCTCGATTGCCCCGCCGGGAGGCGTGTGCCGCAACGCGTTCTCCAACAGGTTCGCCAACACCTGCAGTAGCCGGGCGGCATCCACTTCGAGCGGCGGGAGGTCCGGCGCAGAGCGCAGCTTCAGTGCGACCTGCTTGGCGTAAGCGAGCGGCAGGTACGACGCAACGGCCTGCTCAAGCAACGGCTGGATGCCTTGACGCCTGCGAGTCATCGGGAAGGCGCCTGCGTCAGCCATCGCCAGAACCTGCAGGTCCTGCACCAGGCGCTCCAACCGGCCGGCCTCGTCGCGGATCACGTTCAGCCCTTCGGCGGAAGTGACCACGCCATCCTCGATGGCATCCAGGTGGCCCAGGATGATGCTGATCGGGGTGCGCAGGTCGTGCGCCACATCGGCGGTCATCTGACGGCGAGCGTCCGTCGAGCGGGCGAGTCGGGCGGACATCCGGTTGAAGGAAACAGCCAGATCCC
>Ga0105106_10002883_pt1 | contig 12340 bp, 11 predicted proteins | sample PPLLaktember2015_5_FD_79109 | JGI IMG/M metagenome (GOLD analysis project Ga0105106, IMG submission 79109) | Freshwater sediment microbial communities from Prairie Pothole Lake near Jamestown, North Dakota, USA - PPLs Lake P8 Core (1) Depth... | ecosystem: Environmental > Aquatic > Freshwater >...
CGAGTTCTGCATGATGCCCACCGCCGCGATGAGCCCCGCGAGCCCCATCAGGAGGAGGTACCGGGGCGCGAACTGGGCGCTGTACCCGGCCTGCCCCTCGATCTCCTCCCAGACGATGTCGCGGGACCCGGGATCCAGCCTCGGCATGGACCAGGGCATCGGCCCCGGCATGAAGACGCGCTCGCGGACGAACGTGACGTTCCCCCGCCGGACGACCCCGAGCGCCCGCAGGGTAGACAGGACCTCGTCGACCGAGCCCTCCCGGACGCTCGCGGTCACGAGGTCGTCTCCCGAGCCGGCGACCACGGCGCGAAGGTGCGCCACCTGGGAGACGCCCACCTCCCCGCCCAGCGCTCCCACGACCTCGTCGGCGCGCTCGGGCTCCACGCTCACCCGCAGCCGAAGCACGGCCGGGAGCCTACGTCACGGCGGCCTTCGGGGCGCTGTACGCGGCCAACGCCGTCGTGGACGACGGCGGAAGATCTACGAGGGCCGGGACGCCATCGTCGGGTTCTACCTGTCACCGGAGAAGACATGGAGCCTCGAACGCACCAGCGAGGTCGTGCAAAGGTCCCGGGCGGGCAGCACCTTCGCCTCGCACACGTTCAGCGTGCCGTCGGGCTCCGGGATCTTGGTGTACGAGCTCGACGGGAACCTCCAGATCCTGCGCCAGTGGATCCGCTACTGAGCGCCAGGCTCCGACTGCGCGACCGCCGCGGCGGAGCCCTCGGATGACCCCTGAGGGCTCCTCGCCGTAGACTCCGGGGACCATGGCCAAGACCGAGGCCCGCACCCAGACCGTCGAGGAACGCATCGAGGAGCTGCGCAAGCGCAAGGCCGCGCTCCTGGACGACCATCGCAGGGACGCCGTCCGCAAGCAGCACGAGAAGGGCAAGCTCACGGCGCGCGAGCGGCTGGAGCTGCTCCTGGATCGTGGGTCGTTCGTCGAGACCGACCCCCTCACGATCCACCGCTCCCACGACTTCGGGATGGACCGCAGCCGGCCGCCGGGCGACGGGGTCGTGACGGGCTACGGCACCGTCGACGGGCGCCGGGTGTTCGTCGCGAGCCAGGACTTCAGCGTCTTCGGTGGCTCCCTCGGCGAGGTCCACGCCGAGAAGATCTGCAAGGTCCAGGACCTCGCGATGTCGACCGGGGCGCCGCTCATCCAGATCAACGACTCGGGTGGAGCCAGGATCCAGGAGGGGGCCGCGAGCCTGGCCGGCTACGGCTACATCTTCGAGCGCAACGTGCGGGCCAGCGGGGTCATCCCGCAGATCAGCGTGATCCTGGGTCCCTGCGCCGGCGGCGCCGTCTACTCCCCCGCCATCACCGACTTCACGTTCATGGTGCGCGAGACCTCGCACATGTTCATCACCGGGCCCGAGGTCATCAAGGCCGTGACCGGCGAGGAGGTCACCTTCGAGGAGCTCGGCGGCGCGATGACCCACGCGAGCCGGTCGGGCGTCGCCTCGTTCGTGAGCCAGGACGAGGAGGAGTGCCTGGCGATGGTGCGCCACCTCCTCTCCTACCTCCCGTCGAACAACCTCGAGGACCCGCCCGGCTACGCGGTGGTCGACGACCCCGAACGGCACGACGAGGGCCTCACCCACCTCGTGCCGGACTCCGCCAAGGAGCCGTACGACATGCATGAGGTGATCCGCCGCGTGGTCGACGACGGCGACTTCTTCGAGGTGTTCCCGTTCTGGGCGATGAACATCGTCACCGGCTTCGCGCGGCTGGACGGCCGGAGCATCGGGATCGTCGCGAACCAGCCGAAGGTGCTCGCCGGGACTTTGGACATCGACTCCAGCGAGAAGGCGTCGCGGTTCGTCCGCTTCTGCGACGCGTTCAACATCCCGATCCTCACGTTCGTGGACGTCCCGGGGTTCCTGCCGGGAGCCGAGCAGGAGTACCACGGCATCATCCGCCACGGGGCGAAGCTCCTGTACGCGTACGCGGAGGCCACCGTCCCTCGCATGACCGTCATCACCCGCAAGGCGTACGGCGGCGCGTACCTGGTGATGAACTCCAAGCACCTGCGCGCCGACGTGGCGTTCGCGTGGCCGACCGCCGAGATCGCCGTCATGGGCCCGGAGGGTGCCGTGAACGTCGTCTTCCGCAAGGAGATCGAGAAGGCCGAGGACCCGGCCTCGCGCCGACAGGAGCTGATCGGCGAGTACCAGCGCAAGTTCGCGAACCCGTACGTGGCCGCCGAGCGCGGCTTCATCGACGACGTCATCGAGCCGGCCGAGACACGGCCGCGCCTGGTCAAGTCGCTGCGGATGCTCGCCACCAAGCGCGAGTCGGTGCCGGCCCGCAAGCACGGCAACATCCCGCTCTGAGCCATGGACGACGAGCGACGCTTCGAGCTGCCCCAGGACCTGTCCCCCGACGAGGAGCGGGCGGTCATCACCGCGCTCGAGCGCTACTTCGTCCAGGAGGACCCCCACCCCAACCCCTGGGTGCTGGCCGGGCGGATGGACGCCACTGGCATCGGCGCGCTGCAGGCCCGCCGTTACACGGACGAGCCGTGGGGCTCGACGCGCCGACACGGGTTCGCTCGTCCCGGCGTCCCGCCGCTCCACGGCCGCGGGGACGCCACCTAGGCGCCGCCCTCCCCTCCGATGCGTCACCATGGTGGCGAACGCGCCGGTCGCACCGTTCGCCGAAGACCGATGGGAGCCACGAAGCAGCCGGGGGCCGTGGACGGCCGAGAGGGAGCCCTCGCCGCGTTCCGCGCGGAGGGCTGCTCGCCCGCGCGCTCCTGGGGCAACGCCCCCGGGGACGCGTACGGCTCCCACTCACACGGGTACCACAAGGTGCTCTTCTGCCTCTCCGGCTCCATCGTGTTCCACACGGACGAGGGCGATCTCGAGCTCCGACCGGGGGATCGGCTCGACCTCGAGCCCGGGACGCGGCACGCGGCGACCGTTGGGCCCGACGGGGTCGAGTGCGTCGAGGCGTCGAGGTGACGAGCGTCGCCTTCCATGTCGACCAGCTCTTCTTCGGCGCGCCCGGAGGCATCGGCACCTACATCCGCAACCTGGCGCCCGCGATGGCGCGCGTGGACCCCTCCCTCGAGGTGAAGCTGTTCCACTCGAGGTTCGGCCCCGACGTGAGGCCGAGGGAACGCTGGATGCGCGACCTCTGGGTGCAGGAGCTGGATGGCTCGATCCGGTCGCTCTACCCTCGCTGGGACCTCCTCGCCCGGCCCCCGCTGCCGGCGTCGCTCCGCTCGACCGACGTCGTCCACGCCACGAACCACGCCGCCATCCCGCCGGCCGGCGCCGGTCAGCGGCTCGTGGTGACGGTCCACGACCTGGCGTTCGATCGGTTCCCGAGCCTGTTCCCGCGCGAGTGGCGGCTCCTGTACCGGCTCGGCCTGCGCGCCGCGGTTCGTCGCGCCGACGTGATCGTGACGCCGTCGCGGAACACCGCGGAGGACGTCGTGACACGGACCGACGTCGACCCCTCGAAGCTGCACGTCACACCCCTCGCCGCCTCGCTCGGGACGAGCCCGCTGGAGCCCGAGGAGGTCCTGCGACGGCTCCGGGTCCCCTCGCCGTACGTCCTGTTCGTCGGGACGCTCGAGCCTCGGAAGAACCTGGTCCGGCTGGTGCGCGCCTACCGCCGGGTCGCGGCCACGGGCGTGCCGCACGCGCTCGTGATGGCCGGGCCGCTCGGATGGCAGCATGAGGCGTTGATGCGCGAGATCGCACTGCCCGGCCCCGGCGAGATCGTCCTGACCGGGCCCCTGCCCGGCGAGGATCTCGACGCGCTCTTCCGAGGCACCGACGTCTTCGTGTACCCGTCCCTGTACGAGGGCTTCGGCCTGCCCGTCCTGGAGGCGATGGCGAGGGGCACACCCGCGATCGCCTCGAGCACCTCGTCGCTGCCCGAGGTCTACGGGGACGCCGCCCTCGGCGTGGACCCGAGGTCGATCACCGAGATCGCCGCCGCCGTGGAGCGCGTGCTGACCGACGCCGAGCTCTCGGCCCGGCTCCGGACCCTCGGACGATCCCGTGCCGAGCGCTTCACCTGGGACGAGACCGCCCGGCTCACGCTCGACGCGTACCGGGGGTCCGCGTGAAGGTCTCGCTCGTGTCCACGGTCCTGGATGCCGGAGGGCACCTCGACGGGTTCCTCGACACGCTCGCGGCCCAGACACGGCCGCCCGACGAGGTGGTGGTGGTAGACGGCGGCTCGACGGACGGCACGTTCGAGCGGCTCCGGGAGGTCGAGGGCATCACGGTGGTCGTGGAGCCGGGCGCGAACATCGCCCGCGGGCGGAACCTCGCGATCGCCGCCGCCACGCACGACGTGATCGCCGTGACCGACGCCGACTGCGAGCTGGAGCCCGACTGGCTCGAGCGGTTGCTCGAGCCGATCGAGGCCGGGGCCGACGTCTCGATGGGCGCCTACCGGCCGATCGCGGACCGTCTCCTGCATCGCTGCATGGCCGCCGTGAACCTCCCCGACCCGGAGGAGTGGAACGAGGCCACCTTCATGCCGAGCGGCCGCTCGGTGGCGTTTCGCCGCGAGGCGATCGACGCCGCCGGGGGGTACCCCGAGTGGCTCGCGATCGGCGAGGACATGTACGTCGACCATCGCTGGCGCGAGCTCGGGATGGACATGCGCCTAGCTCGGGGCGCGGTCGTCCATTGGCCGCTTCGGCCGGACCTCGCCTCCACGTGGATCCAGTACTTCCGATACGCGCGCGGTGACGCGATCGCGGGCATGTACCCCGAGCGTCACGCGCTCAGGTTCGGCGTCTACGCGGGCGCGCTCTACGCCTGCGCCTCGCGGAGCCGCGTGCTGAAGCTCGCGACCCTGGTGGGCGCCGCGGCGTACGCGTCCGGGCCGCTCCGGCGCGCGCTCCGCAGATCCGACGATCCCCTGGACGGCGCGAAGGTCACCGCGGCGATCCCCGCCCTGATGGCGTTCGTCGATGGGGCGAAGATGGCGGGCTATCTCGCGGGCCTGTGGGCCCGACGCTCTCACTCGTAGTCGTAGAAGCCCCTGCGCGTCTTCCTGCCCAGGTGTCCCGCGGTCACCATCCGCTTGAGGAGGGGCGGGGGGGCGAAGAGCGGCTCCTTGAACTCCTCGTACAGCACGTTGGCCACGAACATCGTCGTGTCGACGCCGATCAGGTCGATGAGCTGGAGGGGGCCCATCGGGTGGTTCAGCCCGAGGTGGACCGCGGTGTCGATGTCCTCGCGCGTGGCGAAGCCCTCCTCCAGCAACCGCACGGCGCTGTTCAGGTAGGGGATCAAGAGCATGTTCACGATGAACCCGGCACGGTCGCGGGACTCCACCGTGGTCTTCCCGAGCCGGACGCCCCACGCGCGCCCGAACTCGATCGTCTCGTCGGCGGTCGTGATGGCCTTGACGAGCTCGATCAGACCCATCACGGGGACCGGGTTGAAGAAGTGCATCCCCATCACCAGCTCGGGACGCTTGGTCGCGGCGCCGAGGTCGGCGATCGGGATCGACGACGTGTTGCTCGCCAGGATCACGTCCGGGCGCGTGATCTCGTCGAGGCGACGGAACAGCTCGACCTTGGTCGGGTGATCCTCGGTCGCGGCTTCGATCACGAGGTCCGCCCCGGCGAGATCTGCGACGTCCGTCGTCCCCGAGATCCGACCGAGGATCTCCCGACGCTCGGGCTCCGTGAGCTTCTCGCGCTCGACCGCCCGCAGCGTGGAGGTCTCGATCCGGTGTCGGCCCTGGGCGACGAGCTCGTCGGTGGGCTCCAGGTAGACCACCGAGGTGCCCGCCCTGGCGCAGACCTCGACGATGCCCGAGCCCATCAGCCCGCAGCCGACGATCCCGACCGCTCGGACGTCCTCAGCCCTCATCGCTCCTCCCCGGCCGACACCCTATCCAGTGGCCCGTGGGCACGGGTCGCTACCCGCCGGTGGTCGCCAGGTACGCCTCGAGCTGCTCGATCGTGAGCTCCCCGGTCGCCCGTGCGGTGACGGTGCCCTCCGCGTCCACGAACACGAAGAACGGGAACACCGTGAGGCCGAACGCCTGCGCCGCCGTGTTGTCCCCGTCGTCCACCAGCACCGGTGGCGTCCAGCCCTCGCGCTCCAGCCACGTGTCCGGCGGGTAGTTCGGCTGGCCGGGCTCGATGGACGTCGCCACCGAGTACAGGTCGACGCCCGAGGGCGCCCCCTGCGTGTCCAGCCACTCCTGGATCACCGGAACCTCCGCCTGGCAGTGCGGGCACCAGTGCGCGAGGAAGACGATCGCCTTCGCCCGGCCGTCGGGGCCGATCGTGATCGGCGCGCCGTCGAAGTCCTCCCCCGCCACCACCGGCGCCGCCGTCCCGACCGCCGGGTCCGGCTCGCCCTCGAGCGCCGGCAGGGGGTCGCCGGTGACGCTCACCGTGCCGGTGATCGCCTCCGCGTCGCTGACCCCTTCCTCGCCGGACGTGAGGACCACGGCGAAGATGCCCACGACGACGAGGACCCCCACCACGGCCAACACGATCGAGGAGGTGCTCCGGCCTCCCGCATCCCGCCCCTTCGAGCTCGATCCGCCCTGCGTCCGTGTCACCTTCCTGCGCGTCACCCTCGAACCACCTCCAGGTCTTCCTCGATCTCTTCCTCATCCTCGGTCTCGCGATCGGACGGCCCGAGCAGCAGCAGGGTGATGATCAACGCGAAACCGGACAGAGCCATGAAGGGTATCGAGATGTAGTGGAACCGCCATATCCACACCGTGGTGCACGGCACGTCGACGGAGCACGACAGGGACGACTGATCCGGGAACCGCTCCAGCTGGTAGTGGTAGATGGAGATCGCCGAGCCGATCGCGGCCAGGGCGATCGCGTAGGGGCGGATCCCGAAGTCGCGCCTCCACGCGGCGATCCCGAGGATCACGGGCAGGGGGTACATCGCGATCCGCTGGTACCAGCAGAGCTGGCACGGTGGGAAGTGGGCGATCTCGGACAGGTAGAGACTGCCGAGGGTCGCCACCAGGCCGACGATCGCCGCGAGCGCGAGCGACGCCCCGTCGACCATGTCCCGCAGCCACCGTAGCCCCGCCGCGGCGCGCTCGGAGAACCGCGCCGAGACGGCGAGCACGACGGCGACCACGACCACCACGTTGGCCACCACCGTGAGGAGGGCGAAGAACAGCGACATCGTGGCGACGCTCATCGGGACCTCTCACGCATGGCGCACATGGTACGGGAAGACCGTCCGTTGGATGGGCCCGCTATCATCGTCGCCACCGACGCACCATGCCTGCGATCCCACGCCTCATCGCCCACGGCGGCCGGCCCGATGAGCTCGTCGCCCAGATCCTGGTCCTCGCGACCATCGTGGTCGGGTGGGTGGGGATCGCGCGCGTCCGGGGGAAGCGCTTCGCGTGGATGCCGAGGGCAGCCGGCTGGCTGCTCGTCGGGCTCGCGCCCGTGCTGCTCGCGTTCGCGATCCTCGTGCCCACCGTCATCTGGCGCACGCCCGCTCCCGCGGTGGACCGACCCGCGTCCACCGCCGTGGTCAGCATCGCGGAGCCGGTCGAGGGGCAGCGGGTCTCGACGGCGACGCTGGGCGTGGTGACCGAGATCAGCGGGGCGACGGTCGTCGACGGCTCGGGGACGGAGGTCACGCCCGACACCGGCCACGTCCACGTCTACCTGGACGATCGCCTGATGTCGATGGCCTACGCGCCCGAGCAGGAGATCGCGATCGACTGGCTCTCGCCGGGCCCCCACGTGCTCCGGGTGGAGTTCGTGGCGGCCGACCACGGCGCGTTCGAGCCTCCCGTCGAGACGAGCGTGACGTTCGTGAAGCTGACCGGGTAGGCCGGCTCAGCAGACCTGGGAGAGCAGCGGCCAGGGGTTCAGCGCGGAGCCGACCACCGAGTAGCCGTACGGGCTGGTCGGCCAGTTGGCCGGGATGGTGTTGGGGTGCCACTCGAAGTGGTTGTGCGGCGTGCTCGCGTTCCCGGTCGCGCCGACGTACCCGATGATGTCCCCGGCCTGGACCGACCCCGTGACGCCCGGCTGCATCAGGTGCGCGTTGTAGGTGTACCCGAGGGCCCCGTACACGTACACGGCGTAGCCGCCGAGCGAGTTCGTGGAGATCCGAGCCTCACCGTCGAACGTCGCGCGGATCGGGGTGCCCTGCGGCGCGATGATGTCGTTGCCCGCGTGTGGGTGGTAGCCCCCGCCGTACCGGGGGGCGCCGAACCCGTCGTACACGGCCCGCGGCTGGTCCACGGGACAGACCTGGAAGACCTGGTTCGCGTAGAACCGCACGCCCGACAGGGCCGCGAGCTCCTTGCGGTACTTCTTCTTGAGGTCCTGCACGAGCTCCGTGGCGCGAGCCCGGTCCGCGTTCAGCTGATCCAAGATCGCCTGCTGTTCGGCGAACTTGGCGTCGAGCGCCGCCTGCTTGGCCTCGACGGCCGCGAGGGCCTTGGCCGCCTTGGCCTGGAGCTTCTGCTGCGCCGCCTCCTGGGCAGAGAGGTCGTTGCGCAGGTTCTGGACCTCGTTGGCCAGGTCCGCGTCGGTCTGCGACAGGGCATCGACGAACTCCACGCGGTCCGACAGGTCCGAGAGCGAGGAGGCGCCGAGCAGGAACTCGATCGCGTTGCCCGGGCCGTCCATGTAGGCCTCCCGCGCCCGCTCGTCCAGCTGGGCGCGGACCGCGGCGTGCTCTGCGCGTGCGGCCTGGAGCTCGCCCCGCGTGCTCCTGAGCTCCTCGGTGATCTGCTCCCATCGGCTCTCGGCCTCCTGGAACGCCATCGCGAGGACCGCGGCCTCGGCCGACAGTCGGTCCAGCTCGCCCTGCTGGGCGCGGATCCGCGCCGCGATCTGCTCGAACTCGGCCTCGGCCGCCTCGAGCCTGTCCTTCGTGGAGGGCTCGGCAAGGGCGACGCCCGCCACGGTGGAGACCAACGCGAGGAGGACGGCCACGCCCAGAGCGCGGCCCGCCAGGGAGCGAGATCCTCTTGGGTTGTTGGCCATGGGGAGCAGCCTTCCTATCGAATGGCCGCCTCGGGTGTCAACCGCGCTTCCCGAGCCTGCCCCGGCCGGAGACCGGTTTCAACAACCCCCTCGACCGTTCCGTGGGCGGTCTTGAGCGTGGGTCAGCGCAGCTCGGTGCCCGGGAGCCCGAGGTCACGGGCGATGATGAGCCGCTGGATCTCGCTCGTGCCCTCCCCGATCTCCAGGGCCTTCGCGTCCCGGTAGAACCGCGCGACCGGTAGCTCCTCCATGAAGCCGTACCCGCCGTGCACCTGGACCGCCTCGCTCGCGCACGACACGGCCACCTCGCTCGCGTACAGCTTGGCGACGGCGGCCTCGGCCCTGTACGGACGGCCGTGGTCCCTGAGCCAGGCGGCCCGCAGGTACGCGAGGCGGGCGGTGTCCACGCCGACCTTCATGTCGGCCAGCTTGAACTGGATCGCCTCGAACGCCCCGATCGGCCGGCCGAACGCCTCCCGGTCGCCGGCGTAGCGGACGCTCTCCTCCAGGCACCCTCGGGCCAGGCCGACGGCCATGGCCGCGATCGCGATACGCCCGTCGTCGAGGATGCCGAGCAGCTCCGCCAGACCGCGCCCCCGCTCGCCGAGCAGGCTCTCCCGCGGGACCCGGCACCCCTGCAGGACGACCTCCCGCGTGTCGCTCGCCCGCCAACCGAGCTTGCGGTATGGCGGACCGACCGAGAACCCGGGGCTGTCGGTGGGAACCAGGATCGCCTCGAACCCGCCGTCGGGGGTCCTCGCGGCGACGATGCACACGCTCGTCAGCGGGGTGCCGGCGTTGGTGATGAACGCCTTCGTCCCGTCGAGCACCCACTCGTCCCCCTCGAGTCTGGCGGTGGTGGCGATGGCCCTGGCGTCGGAGCCTCCCCCGGGCTCGGTGAGCGCGAACGCGCCGATCGCGAGCCCTCGAGCCATCGGCGTGAGCCAGCGCTCCTTCTGCTCCTCGGTCCCGAACCGGAAGATCGGGTTGGCGCCCAGACCGACCGCGGCCTCGAGCGTGATGGCGACCGAGGGATCCACGCGCGCCAGCTCCTCGACGCACAGGCAGAACGTCAGGAGGTCCGCGTCCAGCCCGCCGTAGCGCTCCGGGAACGGGATGCCGAACAGACCCAGCTCCCCCATGCGGCGGACCACGTCGAGCGGGAACTCCTCGCGCTCGTCGTACCCGGCGGCCACCGGGGCGACGACGTCCTCGGCGAAGTCGCGGACCGCCCGCTGGAACTCCCGCTGCTCCGGCGTGAGGTCGAAGTCCACCAGATCACGCTCGCACGAGGTCGGGCTCACGCAGGGGTTGTTCCGCGTGGAGCGACTCGAGCAGCACGCGAGCGCGCTCGGCCTCGTCGGCCCCGCCCACCGCGTCCTGCCCGAACACACTAGCGATCCACCAGACCTGCGCGGCCCGGTCCTTGGCGCGGCCACGCTCGCGCTGGACCTCGAGCAGCTCCGTGGCCTGCGCCAGCGCCCCCTCGGGGTCGCCCTCCGCCAGCAGGAGCTCCGCCTCCGCGTCCCGGAGCCAGTCGAGCGACGCCGGCCCCTCAGCGCTGACGGCGGCCAGGGTCTCCTCGAGCATCTGGCGGGCCGCGACCGTGTCGCCGGACCGGATCAGCGCCTTGGCCAGGAACCCTGCGGTCCAGGTGACGATGCTGCGCTCCTTGAGCTCCCGACACAGGCGGTAGGCCTCGCGCAGGTCCTTCAGGGCGCCCTGCACGTCCTCCGACAGGAGGCGCACGATCCCTCGTGAGGTGAGCCCGCTCGCCAGCTCCCATCGAGCCCCCAGCTCCCGGAACGTCTGCACGGCGGCGTCGAGGTGCGGCTGAGCCTCCTCGAACCGCCAGAGCCGCCGCATCGCCCCGCCCACGCTCTCGTGCGCCACGGCGATCGAGAAGCGGTCCTCCGAGCCCTCGGCGATCGCGAGCCCCTGCGCGGCGAGCGACAGGCTCTCCTCCTCGTCGCCGACCTCGGAGACGAGGGCCGCGAGCATCGACAGCGCCCGGGCCTCCGCCCACGTGTCGCCCTCCGGATTGGCGCGGCTGACCTCCAAGGCCTCCTCGAACATCGCGCGGGCGCCGTCCAGATCGTCGCGCCAGTACGGCGCCCATCCGGCGACCAGGAGCGTCCGGGCCAGCGTCCACGGATCACCGAGCTCGCGCGCCGCCTCCAGCGCCTGGTCGAACAGCCCACGGGCGCGCTCGCGGTCGCCGTGGATCGAGAGCTCGATGTCGGCCAGGAACCGGGACGCCTGCGCCCGGATCCTCGGGTCCTCGCCCCCGAGCTCCAGCGCGCGGGTGAGCGGGCCGACGGCCGATCCGAACTCCCCGAGCCAGTACCTGGCCTCCCCCAGGTTCGCCAGGAGGATCGCCTGGGAGATCCCCCAGGCGCGCTCGGGCCCTGACAGGGCGAGGGCCCGCTCGTACAGGTCGGCGGCCGGACCCGCCTCCGAGCCCCACAAGGCGTCGTCCGCCGCCTCGGTGAGCGCCTCGATCGCGCGCTCGGCCAGGGCGCGATCGTGCGGGTTCAGATCAAGCGCCGCCTTCGCCGCCTGCTCGAGGTGGAAGGCGACCGTCCGCGGATAGCGAGCGGCGGCGCGCGCGTCCTCGACCAGCTTGTTCGCCACGCGCAGGTGCAGGCGCTGGCGCTCGCGCTTGGGCAGGCTCTCGTACGCCACGTCGCGGACCAGCCCGTGCCGGAAGTGCCAGACGTCGGCACGGGCCTCGTCGCGCACGAGGAGCTCCTCGTCCTCCAGCACGGCGAGGACCTTCTCGTCCGGCTCGGTGACGAGCGCGAGCTCCGACGTGTGGAAGGTGGCCCTCGGGAACACGGAGGCCTTGCGCACGAGCTCTCGCGCGGCGGCGTCGAGATGGTCGATCCGCGCCGCGATGACCGCCTGCACCGTCGGCGGCAGCAGCGTGCCGGGCGCCGGACCCGTCTCGGAGGGGAGCCGTGCCCCATCGTGTAACAGCATGCCGGTGGTTTCGATGATGAAGAACGGGTTCCCACCCGCGTGCCTCGCTACGTTCTCCGCCGTCCGTTCGTCCAGGCCCTCGCCGGCCTCGATGGCGAGCTGGGTGGCGTGGTCGATCGGCATCGGCTCGAGGTACATGGTCAAGGAGTCCCCGAGCCCGCCACCCCAGTCCGGACGCTCGTCCAGCAGGTCGTACCGAGCGACGCACAGCACCATCAGCGGGACGCCCTTTCCCCCGCGCGCGAGGCCCTCCACGAGGTCCAGGAGCGACGCATCGGCGAGATGCGCATCCTCGAGGACGAGCACGACCGGCCCCTCTCGCGCCAGACCGGAGACGAGCGCGAGCAGCCCGGCCCGGAGCTCGCTCACCCG